>Ga0099364_10008555_pt1 | contig 14382 bp, 6 predicted proteins | sample TergutTh196P3_FD_73070 | JGI IMG/M metagenome (GOLD analysis project Ga0099364, IMG submission 73070) | Microcerotermes parvus P3 segment gut microbial communities from Pointe-Noire, Republic of the Congo - Th196 P3 | ecosystem: Host-associated > Arthropoda: Insects > Digestive system > Gut ... | reverse complement strand
CGTAAATATTTGAAGCGGTGTCCCGTTAGGGACAAAATATCGGTAGAAAAGTCAGGACAATCCGCTCTGCGCCGTCCCTTTGGGGACGGAATATGGATTGAAAAATATGGCGTACCTAACGGCACGCCGTGGTGCGCGTGTGCATCCATTTTCTACCGATATTACATCCCTAACGGGATGACAGCGATTAAGCGTAAATATTTGAAGCGGTGTCCCGTTAGGGACAAAATATCGGTAGAAAAGTCAGGACAATCCGCTCTGCGCCGTCCCTTTGGGGACGGAATATGGATTGAAAAATACGGCGTTAACGGCACGCCGTGGTGCGCGTGTGCATCCATTTTCTACCGATATTACATCCCTAACGGGATGACAGCGATTAAGCGTCATTTCATAGATAACTTGACAGTAGTTTCGGGACTACTACACGCTGTAGTAATGTCAAAACAAAGTGTTTCGGGACTACTACACGCTGTAGTAATGTCAAAACAAAGTGTTTCGGGACTACTACACGCTGTAGTAACGTCAAAACAAAGTGTTTCGAGACTACTACACGCTGTAGTAACGTCAAAACAAAGTGTTTCGGGACTACTACACGGTGTAGTAACGTCAAAACAACGTGTTTACAAGTAGTTAATTTTTCATGCCTTAAATCATTCCTATAATAATAAAAATGAAAACCTTTTTAATCACTAAAATCAGGATATTGTTCCTGTTACTTTCGGCGCTTTTATTTTTTGCGTCGTGTGTTGAGCGCGGTAATATACGTCCGGTGCGGTTGACGTGCGAGTACATGGTCAATCCGTCGGTTTTGGACGTTCCGGCGCCGCGGTTGTCGTGGATAAACGAGGCTGTTTCCGACGGTTTGCGCGGCGAGTTTCAGACCGCATACCGTATCAGTGTTGCCACTTCCAAAGCCAAGCTGCAGAAGGGCGAAGCGGATGTTTGGGATAGCGGAAAAACGCTGTCGGGAGAATCATATTTGATACCGTATTCGGGCGTTGCCTTAGAATCGGGCAAAGATTACTGGTGGCGTGTGATGGTGTGGGATAGCAACGATGTTGCTTCTGCTTGGAGCGCTCCGGCTTCCTGGGGTATGGGGCTGCTGTCGGATAGCGACTGGAAAGCTAAGTGGATTGGCGCTCCGTGGCAGGGCGAAGAGCCGCGAACAGAGCTGACGCCAACGGGTGCAAGACGCCCCGTGACCCCGCATTTTCCGGCGCCGCTGTTTCGCAAATCGTTCGACGTCAAAAGCAACGTCGCTTCTGCAAAGGCGTTCGTCACAGGGCTCGGATTTTTTGAGTTGTACATTAACGGAAAAAAAGTGGGCGACGATTATTTAGTTCCCAACCTGACGAACTATTCCAACCGCGAAAGCATTGAGTTCAGGCAACTCATCACCATCGAAAACAATTTCAGAGACCATCGGGTGATGTATTTGGCTTATGATATTACGGAGCTGCTTCAAAGGCGGCAAAACGTTGCGGGCGCTATACTTGGCGATGGTTTTTACGACTGCACGAATTTACGCTGGATTTCTCCGTTCGGCTCGCCGCGCTTTCTGTGTCAGATAGAAATAACGTATAAGGACGGCACAAAAGACATTGTCTACACGGATGAAACATGGAAAGCCGGTAAATCGGCAATAGTGTTGAACGGCATTTACGACGGCGAAATATATGACGCCAATTTCGAAACTGACGGGTGGGCGACTGTTGCTTACGACGATGCCGGATGGCAAAACGCCGCGCTGCGCACGCCGCCAACAGGCGAACTGACCGCACACAACGCGCCTGCCGACAAGATTACCAAAATACTCAAGCCGGTGTCACTAACCAAAAACGACGATGGTACGTATGAGGTCGATTTTGGAGTAGAGATTTCGGGGTGGATACGTTTCGATAATATTCGCGGCAAAAAGGGCGACACCTTAGACGTGAAATATATCTGCGAATCGCCCTTAGGCGTTCATAAATACATATTCAAGGGAAACGAAAGGGTATCCTATGCGCCGCGTTTCACATGGTACGTTTTCAGCAAGGCTATAATCAGCGGCATCGACAATCTGACGCCCGACATGCTGACCGCCGAAGCAGTAAATACCGACGTAAAAGTGTCAGCCGAGTTCCGAACGTCCAACCCTTTGTTCGACCAGATTAATACTATTTGGCGTCGCAGCCTGTTAGACAATCTGCATGGCGGCATAATGAGCGACTGCCCCCACCGCGAACGCACTCCCTACACGGGCGACGGACAGGTGGTATGCGTCACGGTGATGCACAATTTTGACGCCGCCGCTTTTTATCAAAAATGGATACGCGACATGCGCGACATCCAGAACGTAGAAACCGGTTACGTGCCTAACAGCGCGCCCTGGCAACCCGGCTGCGGAGGAGGCGTACCGTGGGGAGCAGCTATGAACATCATGCCGTGGGAATTTTACCTCCATTATGGAGACATTAAAATGCTGGACGACAATTATTTTGCAATGAAAGAAAAGGTGCGCTACATGCTCTCGTGGCTCACCGAAGATGGAACTATGCACATGCAAAGAACAAATATCGATTCGGAAAATGCAAATCGATGGTTAAACCTTGGCGACTGGGCGCCTGCCTTCGGGTTGCCGTCGCAGGAATTGGTACATACGTTCTACCTGTGGCGATGCGCCGACTTCACCGCAAAAGCAGCAAGAGCGCTAAACAGACATGATGAAATGGGGTATTATTCAACAATCGCTAATGATGTTAATACTGCCTTCCACAAAAAGTTTTACGATGATGAAAATAGAACTTACGGCGATTATGGAAGCAACGTATTTGCGCTTGTGATGGGCGTACCCGACGAACGATATGATGATGTGGTAAAAACGCTGCATCATGAAATAGCCGAAAAACACAATGGACACCTGAATACCGGTATTTTCGGCACACAGTTCCTGTTTGAAACGCTGGCTGAACACGGCATGAACGATTTGGCATACGAGGCAATGAACAAGCGTGAATTTCCAAGCTACGGACACTGGATTGAGCAAGGAGCAACAGTTACATGGGAACAATGGAACGGACGGGATTCGCGAAATCACCCAATGTTTGGCGGCGGACTTAACTGGTTCTATCGCTCGCTTGCCGGAGTTTACGCAGATGAAAATCAGCCCGGATACAAACACATAATAATCAAGCCGGACTTGCCGCAAAAATTAGATTATGTGTATTATTCAAACATGACCCCTTATGGAAAAGTCGTTTCGGAAGTTAAAAAGAACGATGATAACAGTTTGAAAATAAATATCATAATTCCTGTGGGCAGTCATGCGACAATATACATACCCGTTACCGGAGGTTACACGGTAACAGAAAGCGGTCTCCCGTTGGAAAGCGCACCGGGGCTCGCTATTGATGGCGTTAACGACGGACGACTTGCTGTTAAGGCAAAACAGGGTAATTATAAATTTGCAGTTAAATAAATAAATAAATAAATAAATAAATAAATAAATAAATAACATATTAATTTTTAAATTTTTATAAATAATTTTATCATGAAAATCATATTAAAAACTTTAAGTCTATTGGCTTTATGTGCATTTTCTTATGCGCAGCGTCCTGTTTTTCTTCGCTGCGAACATCTTGTCAATCCCTTGGGCATTGACGCTACGGCTCCACGTTTTACATGGTTGTTGGACGACAGCCGCTACGGAGCAGAGCAAAACGCCTACCGCATTGTTGTAGGCACAGATTCGGCGGCAGTAGCCCGCGGACAAGGCAACGTCTGGGACACGCAAAGAGTGGCGTCAAACAGTATGTTGGCAGTATATCAGGGACAGACGCTGAAGCCCTTCACCAAATACTGGTGGCAGGTGCGCGCGTGGGACATGGACAACGCAGAGCAGACATCTGCCGTGGCGTCGTTCGAAACCGGAATGATGTGTATCAGCAACTGGCACGGAGCATGGATAGCCGACAGAAATGACATACATCACAAGCCGGCGCCATATTTTCGTCGAAAATTTGAAGTCGATAAAACGATTCAGTCGGCAAGGGTATACATCGCCGTAGGCGGCTTGTACGAACTGTATGTGAACGGACAGCGAATAGGCGACCACCGGCTCGACCCCATGTTCACGCGTTTCGACCGAAGAAACCTGTATGTGACCTACGATGTCACCAAACAGTTGCAGCGCGGCGACAATGCCGTAGGCGTAATATTGGGCAACGGATGGTATAATCATCAGTCGTTAGCCGTGTGGAACTTCCACAACGCTCCATGGCGCGCCCGACCGACATTCTGCTTAGACCTGAAAATAACGTATACAGACGGCACCAGCGAAACTATAGCGACCGGCTTGGACTGGAGGGCGTCATCTTCGGGTCCCATCATAGCCAACAACATCTATACAGCCGAACATTACGACGCCCGCCTCGAACAGGAAGACTGGAGCAAACCATCCTTTGATGATTCGCAATGGAGACGGGTAATTTTCAGGTCGGTACCTTCGGAAACAGTTTCGTCGCAACAAATGCACCCAATCCGCAATGTATTGCCCATTGCCGCTCAAACAATCAAAAAAATGGACGATTCTACGTATTTATTCGATTTCGGGCGAAACATTTCAGGCGTCACAAGAATAAGAGCTCGCGGAGAAGAAGGAACGGTGGTAAAAATAAAACACGGCGAGCGGTTGCTTGAAAACGGATATATTGACATGTCAAATATTGACGTGTACTACAGAGGCGACAGCGAAACAGACCCATTTCAAACAGATATACTGATTTTGAGCGGGAAAAAGGAAGACGAGTTTATGGCAAAATTTAATTATAAAGGTTTTAGATATGCAGAAGTAACAAGCAATAAACCGTTGGAACTGAATGTCAACAGCATGACTGCTTATTTTATGCACAACGACGTGCCTGTGTCGGGTCAAATACAATCATCTAATCAGATGATAGACAGATTATGTTGGGCAACCAACAATTCGTATCTTTCCAATCTGATGGGTTTCCCTACCGACTGTCCGCAACGCGAAAAGAACGGGTGGACGGGCGACGGACATTTTGCCATCGAAACGGCGTTGTACAATTTTGACGGCATTACTGTTTATGAAAAATGGCTTGCCGACCACCGCGACGAGCAGCAACCAAACGGAGTGTTGCCCGACATTATACCAACAGGAGGATGGGGATACGGAGTAGACAACGGATTGGACTGGACAGGCTCGGTAGCCATTATACCATGGGAAATATACATGTTCTACGGAGACAGCAGACTGCTCGAAGAATGTTACGAAACAATAAAAAGATACGTCAATTATGTAGACCGTATAAGCATAAACCACCTTACTACATGGGGACGCGGTGACTGGGTGCCGGTAAGGTCGCGCTCAAATAAGGAACTCACCTCGTCGGTATACTATTATGTTGTAACAAAGATACTTGCCAACGCAGCAAAAATGTTTGACCGACAGGAAGACCATCAGCATTATTCTAAATTGGCTGAAAACATTAAAGATGCTATTAATTCCAAGTTTTTTAACAGAGAAACAGGAGTTTATGCAACGGGTACCCAGACCGAGTTAAGCGTACCGTTATTTTGGGGCGTTGTGCCCGATGGTTATAAGCAAAAAGTAGCCGACAATCTGGCTGAAAAAGTGAGGGAAGCCAATTTTCATTTAGACGTTGGAGTATTAGGCGCCAAAGCCCTGTTAGATGCCCTGACACTCAACGGACACGTAGAGGCGGCTTATAAAGTTGCCGTTCAGGACAAGTATCCGTCATGGGGCTGGTGGATAGTGAACGGCGCTACGACCCTGCTCGAAAACTGGGACTTGGACGCCGAACGCGACATATCGGACAATCACATGATGTTTGGCGAAATAGGCGCATGGTTCTTTAAAGGGCTTGGCGGCATATACCCCGACCCCGCAAAACCGGGTTTTAGCAACGTAATTCTGCGTCCTAATTTCGTTACCGGATTAGAGCATTTTTCAGCCTCGCACCGCTCGCCCTACGGAGAAATAGTCTCTAAATGGCAACGAACAAGAAGAAACCTCACATATACGGTAACAATCCCTGCCAATTCGACCGCCGAACTGTATTTGCCCGAAAATCTGCGCGTCAGACGGATTACAATGACCGACGGAAGAACGGCAACCCTGCAACAAAACGAAAAGAGCGGCTATCGTATTCCGGCAGGAACGTATGTTTTTGAAATGTAAATAGATACTATAATGAAAGTAAAAACAGGTTTATTTGGAGTAGGTTTGAACACCTACTGGTCGCAATTTGACGGATTGTTGGAGCGATTAACATGTTATCAAAACGAAATTTCAGCGCGCATGGTCTCCCTTGGCGCCAACGTGGTGAACGCCGGAATGGTCGACTGTCCCGAAAAGGCTGCTGAAGCCGCCGATTTGATGCGCAGGGAAGGAGTGGAAATAGTTTTCCTCTACATCTCAACTTATGCCTTGTCGTCTACGGTCTTACCGGTAGTGCAGAGGCTTCGCGTTCCGGTAGTGATACTTAATGTATCGCCTTTAGCCGCTATCGATTATGCCACGCTCAACGCCATGGGCGACCGCGGCAAGATGACAGGCGAATGGCTGTCACACTGTCAGGCTTGTTCGGTACCCGAATTTGCAATGGTATTCAATCGCGCCGGTATACGCTACGACATAGTGTCGGGGTATATGCAGGAAGATTATGTTTGGCAACAAGTGCAGCAATGGATAGACGCCGCGCGGGTAAAGTTCGAAATGAACAACAACCGCATGGGCATACTCGGACATTACTATGGAGGTATGCTCGACGTATATACGGACACAACCCTGCAATCGACCGTTTTCGGCACACATATAGAACTGTTGGAAATGTGTGAACTCAGAGCGTTGAGAGATGCCGTTGCCGGAAATGAAATCGCTGCGAAACTGAAAGAGTTTAGCGAGCGTTTTGAAGTGTCGCCGCAATGCGAATCGGCGGAACTGGAACGAGCCGCAAAAACAGCGGTGGCGCTCGACAAATTAGTTGATGCTCATAAATTAGGTTCGATGGCGTATTATTATGAAGGACACGCCGGTAACGAATACGAAGATATAGTGACGTCAGTAATTGCCGGAAACACGCTGCTCACAGGCAATGGCGTTCCCGTAGCCGGAGAGTGCGAAGTTAAGAACGTGCAGGCGATGAAGATATTGTCGTTATTAGGCGCCGGCGGCTCGTTTTCCGAGTTTTACGCCATCGATTATAATGACGACATAGTAATGCTCGGACACGACGGACCCGCACATTTTGCCATAGCCGAAGGAAAAGTAGGATTAGTGCCGGTGCCGGTATTTCACGGCAAGCCGGGCAAAGGACTGTCTATACAGATGAGCGTAAAGCACGGTCCGGTAACGCTGCTGTCAGTCTGCGAAGGCGTAGACGGAATATTTCTGTTAGCAGCACAAGGTGAATCGGTTCCCGGACCGGTCTTGCAAATAGGAAACACAAACAGCCGGTATCGTTTCCAATGTGGCGCGCGAAACTTCATAGACCAATGGTCAAAAGCAGGACCGTCGCACCACTGCGCAACAGGCACAGGCAATTGGACGGAGACAATCAAAAAAATTGCAGCATTGATGGGGATAAAGTTCGTGGAGATATAGTAGACTATTTTTCTGGCAGTGTTTAGAGTTTAGATGATGCTGATTATCAAACATATCGAACGTTTAAATTTTTTTGTAATAGTTCAAAATAAGGATTTGGCGGGCTATTCAGAAAATTTGCGGTAATCTTATAAATCTGCGTTTTCTGCTTGTGCAAAAAAAAAATCTATCAAAATCTCAAAAATTATTCGTATCTTTGCCGCGAATAATTGAAAATTGAAAATTGAAAATTAAAGATAACATATAATGAGCGCAAAACGTTTTTTTAACACCACCGGTCCGTGCAATCCAGACAAGCATTACATGCTTCCACCTGCAACCCGTCTTGTTGGTTCGCAGTTAAATCGCTACATTGACGACGAACTCTATTGGGTACTCCATGCAGCGCGGCAAGTGGGCAAGACGACTTTTTTACAGTCTTGGGTGCGTGAGATAAATGCCGGTGGCGAGGCAGTGGCTTGTTATGTCAGCGTAGAACGTTGTCAGGGTTTTGTCGAAGCTGACAGAGCCATGCCGGGTATTTACCATGCAATAAGAAAGTATGCAAAAGATTTTGATGTTCCTGTACCGGAAACAGATATAAGCTCTTCTACGAGTATTTTGGACGAAGTTTTACAACGATGGGCAGAACTCGTCGCGCCTAAACCATTAATTGTGCTATTTGACGAGGTCGATGTTTTGGAAGGCGAAATGATGATAAGTTTTTTGCGCCAGCTGCGCGGCGGATTTGCTACACGCGGCATAGGCAAATTTCCCGTTTCTGTTGCTTTGGTGGGGATGCGCGATTTGAGGGATTATATTACCGCTTCCAAAGAGGGCAAAGCGCCCAATCCGGGCTCGCCTTTCAACATCAAAGAAGATTCTGCGACATTGGCAAATTTTAGCAAAGAAGACGTAAAACAACTTTTTGCCCTGCGAACCGAAGATACCGATCAAAAAATCACGCAGGAAGCATTAGATTATGTTTATGAGCAATCGCAAGGACAACCGTGGATAGTCAATTCGTTGTTCAAACGGGCAACCCTGCAAATTTTGGGCAAAGATAGCGTCGAAACGGTAAAATTGGAGCATATTGAAAAAGCGCGCGAAATGATGTATGCTGCCCGCGAAACACATTTAGACGCTTTGTCGGAAAGGCTAAAAGACCCGCGTATTAGACGTGTTATTCAAACAATCATGATAGGCAAAACAGACGGCACAATTAACAGGTTAGACCCCGATGTCATGCTGGCAACGGATTTAGGGCTTATCAAATGGGACCTTGACAAGGGCTTCTCTATTGCCAACCCCATCTACGAAGAAATATTTACCAATGTTCTAAATATAGGTTTCCACGATAATATGCCTTCGCCTTCAACATGGCGCTGGCAAACCAAAGACGGACGTTTAGACATGAACTTGCTGCTGCGCGAGTTTCAGGATTTTTGGCGCAATAATTCCGATACCTGGCAACGGTGGACAACCTATACGCACGCCTTCCCGCAACTGTTGCTGATGGCTTTTCTGCAAAGGGTAATCAATGCCAAAGGGCGCGTCAAACGCGAGTATGCAGCCGGCAGCGGACGAATGGACTTGGCAGTAGAATACAAAGGCGAATGGAACATCATAGAAGTAAAACTGCTCCGAAAGGGCTTCTCTTTCGAGCGTGTAAAAACTGAAGGAATGAAGCAAGTGTTGCGCTACCGCGATGTATTTGTGCCGCCGGTGGGTTCGCCGCCAAAAAATATTACCGGCGTATATCTGATTATTTTCGACCGTCGCCCAAAGGAAATGAAACCGCCCTGGGACGAGCGAATAACATGGGAACAAGACGGTGATGTTACAGTATTGGGATGCTAACTAATTAATCGAAAATCGAAAATCAAAAATCAAAAATATGTTCACACATAATCTAAAAATCGCCTTCCGCAACATGCGGAAATACAAGACCCAAAACATCATCAGCATCGTCGGGCTGGCTGTAGGGTTTGTTTGTTTTGCCTTTTCTGCCTTATGGATAAGGTACGAAATGAGCTACGATAGCTTTCACGCGAACGCCGACCGGATTTATCGTGTGAACACTGCTCTTTACAAGTGGAATGAAGTTGGTTCCGGCAGTACCGGCGAAATACAAAGCGGCACGCCCTATCTGTTGTCAAACTGGTTAAAAACAAATTATCCGGAAATAGAGGATGCTGGCGTTATGAGAATTGTTGACGGAAGATTTTCATTTTTATACGCTGACTACTCCTTCTGTAACATTTTTGGACTTCCGTTGCCGGAAGAGTTTTTTATAGAAGGACGCACCGATAGACCGATTGCGGTAACTAACAGTGTTAATAGCGATGCAACAACCGAAGCGGTTAAAGAACTCACAGGCTGGGACGTCCAGATGACAATTCCCGATTGGAAAGCAAATACAAACATTTCTTTTAATATTGCTGTTCCCATAACTTTTCGATTTCCGGAAGAACAATTAAACAACGGGCATTTAAGAATGTTTGAAACATACATATTGGTAAGAGAAGGAGTTGATATACAGACATTAATAGAAAAGTTGGATAAAGTTGAAATTCCGGAAACATGGCCAACTCCTATATCCCTCGTACTTACGCCCATAAAACATCTGCGATATAAAGACCCTACCGGAAACTTATTGGCAGACATAAAGTTCAACCATATACGTATCTTTGCAATAGCAGGGTTAATGGTTATTTTGTGCTCGTTGTTCAATCATCTGACTTTGTATGTCACCCGCGTTCGTATGCGTTTGCGGGAATTAGCCTTGCGCAAGGTGAACGGAGCCTCAAACATGCAAATAGCCGCAACGTTGTATGCTGATTTTATGTTAGTTGTTCTTTTGTCGCTCGCTGTCGGTTTCTTGCTGATAGTTTCGGTTCTCCCAACTTTCAAAGAATACGCAGACATTGGAAACAATAACGTCAATATTTATAGAGAACTGATATTTTACGCCGCTTTACTGGTTGTTTGCAGTTTTGTAGCCGGAAGTATACCCGTTTTGTATTCGCGCAAGCAAGTCTTGAACGAAAGTATTAAAGGGTCAGGCAGTCCGGGCTCTAAAAACACGTTCCGTAAGTGTAGCTTGCTTTTACAACTGATAATCAGTCTTGGAATGATGTTTTGCGCCGCCGTTTTTATCAAGCAGATACATTTTCTTAACCATACCGACTTGGGTATCAACCGAAGTAATGTTGCAGCGATACATACTGCCGGCTGTTGTCCGTTGCCGGCACATTTTGCGCAACAAATAAAACAGGTACCCGGAGTTGTGGATGCGCTTCCTGTTACGAGCACACATTTTCTTCGGGAGATGTCGGGCGGAAGTCAGTCTATGAATTATGAAAAAGACGGAGAAACAAAAAACTTCACATATTTTGTTATTTCTGCCGATGAACATTTTTTTGATTTTTTTGGAGTTGAAATTATTGAAGGCACAGGCTTTTTCAACGATGACAGCAGAAATAGCGTTTACAATGAAACAGCAATGAAAGAATTAGGCGAAGAGGTCTTGGCAAGCGCCAGGTTTAACCCCAAAGTAGGCGTTGTGCGCGATTTTTATATTTCGCCCACAACAAAAGCAAAACCAACGGCTATCACATATCCGGGCTCCGAGTGGGCAGACCGCTTTTTCAGGACTATTGCATACAGATATGAAGAAGGAATGCGCGAACAAACCGAGCGAGCCGTCACGCAATGGTATCGCAACGAATATCCCGAACATGGCGAATTTGAAGTCAATTTTACATACATGGAAGATGTTTTCGAAGAGCATTTCAAGTCAGAGCGGGCGTTGCTTACGCTGTTGTCCATTATGACCCTTGCATGTATCCTGATAGCCGTTTTCGGAGTGTATTCGCTCACAAGCCTTACTTGTCAGCAGCGACGCAAGGAAATAGCTATCCGCAAAGTGCACGGCGCAGAAGTACTGGATATTTTGAACATCTTTTTCAAGGAATATCTTATTTTGCTTGCGTTAGCAGCATTAGTCGCTTTCCCTGCCGGATACCTGATTATGAAACGCTGGCTGGAAGGCTATGTAAAACAGACCTCGATGGACGCATGGCTGTTTGTGGCTATTTTCCTGATTGTGTTTGTGGTAATAGTGTTTTCGATATTTTCAACGGTTTGGCGGGCGGCAAGGAAAAATCCTGCGGAAGTGGTGAAAAGCGAGTAGTTGTTAGTCGTTAAATTAACCTCGTGGCAGGGTCGAAATACGAGGTTATCACGAGGTCGCTTCCGTTATTCCCGCAACCCCGCTACCTTGCGCAAATGCGCCTAATGCTGCTAAACACGTTGCAGCCGTCAAAACAATTCGTCTTTTCATACGATAACCAAGACCACAACAATAACTGCAAATTCCTGAAAAATATTCCCGCAAAATAATCTGACTTCTGACAACTAATATCTGAAAACTTTTTACTATCTTTGCCGCGTTTATATTAGAGTTTTTTTATGCACTTTTTAGCATCTTTGAGTAAGCCAAAAACAGCAGCGAGAAGCCACTTTTTAGCGGCTCTGTTGGACTATTGTATGAATAAAGTACTGATTATAGCGCTATTATTGTGTGTAAATATCGGAATGGCGCAAGAAATGCAGGACTTGGAAGCCGTTTTGACGGAAGCCGAGCAACTTTTTAGCGCCAGAAAATTTACGGAAACACTTGCTTTTCTACAAAACAGGCATTCCGACTTTGAACAGGCAGACTCGGCAACATACGCACGATTTTTGGGCTCGTTGGGACGAACTTATTTTCAAATTGGTAAATATCAAGAGGCTATACAATCTTATCTGGAAGCGTTAAAGATACGCGAAAAAGTTTTGGGAAAGGAGCATCCTACTTACGCCATGACTTTAGACAATCTGGGAGTATTGCATAGCAGAATGGGCGATTTTGCTCAAACAGAAAAATTTCTTTTAGAAGCAAAAACAATCAGAGGTAATGTTTTGGGAATAGATAACCCCGCATATATGAGGACTTTAGACAATTTGGCTGTATTATATACCAGAATGGGCGATTTTTCCCAAGCGGAAACTTATTATTTGGAAATAAAAAACATCAGGGAAGAACTTTTGGGAAAAGAAAACCACGACTATTCGACAACTGTAAACAATTTGGGAGTATTATATACCAGAATGGGCGACTATAACAAGGCGATAACTATCCTTCTTGACGCGAAAGAAATCAGAGAGTTGGTTTTAGACAGGGAACACCCCGATTATGCTACAACATTAATGAATTTGGGATTAGCATACAGAAACATGGGCGATTATTACCAGGCAGAAAAATACTATTTGGAAGTAAAAACAATTAGAGAAAAGGTTTTGGGAAAAGAGCACCCCGATTATGCAGTTTTTCTGATTAATATGGGAATGTTGTATGGTTATTTGGGCGATTATCAACGGATGGAAACATACTATTTAGAAGCAAAGGTTATTCGAGAAAAGATTTTGGGAACAGAACATCCGGAGTATGCAAATTCATTAAACGTATTGGGCGAACTGTACAGTCATACCGGCGATTTTTCGCGGGCAGAAACATTACTTTTGGAAGCAAAATCTATACGCGAAAAAATTTTTGGACGGGAACATCCCGAATATGCAACGTCGTTAAACAATTTGGGATTGTTGTACAATAGAATGGGCGATTATAGCCGTGCGGAAACATATCATTTGGAAGCAAAAAACATTCGTCAAAACATTTTGGGAATGGAAAACCCGTATTTTGCGTCAAGTTTAAACAATTTGGGTATGTTGTATTTAAGAATGGGCGATTATGCTAAAGCAGAGACTTACCTGTTGGAAGCGAAAATCATACGCCAAAAGACGCTGGGACAGATACATCCTTCTTATGCAAATTCTTTAAACAACTTGGGCGTTCTGTATTTGCTTACCGAAGATTTTTCTCAAGCGCAAGCAATGAAAACCGAAGCCGACAGTTTAACATGGTTGCAGGTAGAAAATAATTTTTCGTTTATATCAGAACGTCAACGGGCGCTGTTTTGGGACGCAAATAAAGACAGGTTGGAAATGACCTATTTTCATGTTTTCACTAATCCTACGCCTGAAATAACAGCACACGCCTACGATAACGCTCTTTTTACAAAAGGCTTATTGATGCGAACCACCAACGGAATACGCGATGCAATACATTCTTCGGGCGATGATGAATTGATTGCGCAATATGAACAGTTAGGCAGTGTTCGCCGCAGTATATCGGCGTTACAGTCGGCAGCATCGCCAAACCACAGTATGATAGCCACGCTCGAAACCCGCGCAGACAGTTTAGACAAAGCATTAACCGTAGCCTCCGCCGCTTTTCGCGATTTCAGCCAAGACGTGGCGATGCGCTGGAGCGATGTGCGCGATGTTTTGAATGAAGACGAGGCGGCAATAGATTTTGTGCATTTCCGTTTTTTTGACAAAAACAGAGCCACCGACACAGTTTTTTACGCCGCAATGGTTATGAAAAATAATGGTACAGACGCGGCATGCCACGTCTCTACAACGCCCGTATGGATACCGCTTTTTAATGAAAACAGTCTTCAAACGCTTGTCAGCCGCCCAAATTATGACGTTGAGGAACATATTGCGGCATTGTACGCAGGAGCAAAGGGCGACAGCCTGTATATGCTATGCTCGGGCATAATTTGCGTTATCAAATAGTTGAAAATTTAATGTTAAGAGGCTATCCATTTCTTTTCTATTTTCGCCCTGTGAAATCTTTAACAATGATTTATTTATACCCTCCTTAA
>Ga0099364_10008554_pt1 | contig 14383 bp, 10 predicted proteins | sample TergutTh196P3_FD_73070 | JGI IMG/M metagenome (GOLD analysis project Ga0099364, IMG submission 73070) | Microcerotermes parvus P3 segment gut microbial communities from Pointe-Noire, Republic of the Congo - Th196 P3 | ecosystem: Host-associated > Arthropoda: Insects > Digestive system > Gut ... | reverse complement strand
CATTGAAACGGCAAGTCCGTGCGGAAGCGTGTAATCGCTCAGGGATTCAAAAGCGTGACCGAATGTGTGACCGTAATTGAGCAATGCACGGAGACCGGTCGTTTCGAATTCGTCCTGTTCGACGATTTTTGCTTTGATCCGGCAGCAAATCGCAACGATTTTTTGTAACAGTTCGGCATCACGATTGCGGATTCCGTCGACGTTGGTTTCGAGCAGTTCGAAGAGTTTGGCTTCGAGCGACACGGCGTACTTAACGACTTCGCCGAGTCCGGAGGCGTATTGTTCGTCGGACAGCGTTTGGAGCGTTTGCGTGTCGATCAGAACGCCGAGCGGTTGGTGAAAGGCCCCGACCATATTTTTCGCGGTCGGTAGATCGATTCCGACTTTTCCGCCGACGGAACTATCGACTTGGGCGAGCAGCGTTGTGGGAACCTGAAAGAATCGGATGCCGCGAGCAAAGGTTGCGGCAATGAATCCGCCGAGGTCGCCGGTCACGCCGCCGCCGACGGCAACGAGTACTGAACGGCGGTCCGCTTGACATTCGAGCAGTTCTTCCCAAAGCGTTGCTGCCGTTTCGATGGATTTGCTCTGTTCTCCGGCGGCAACGCTCAGAATGTCGGCATCAATTCCGACATCGGCAATGGACTCCGCAACTCGCATGGCGTAACCGAGATCGGCAACGTTGGCGTCCGTCAGGACGATGCAGCGCGAAATCCGGTCAAACGCCGCAAGCGTTGTTCCAACCGATTCCAGTGGGGCGAATTCAATATCGTAACTACGATGAGCTAAGGATACGTGTACTGTTTGCATTTTGAATCAGAGCCCGAAGCGTAAGCGAGGAACCCCACGGAGCCGAGCGGCGTAAGCCCCCGGTTTGCGTAAATCGCCAATAAATATTACACCCCCACGGAGCCCCTGGCGTAAGCCAGGGAACCGGCATCCACTTGTTCACGCACATTGCCTCGCTTACGCGTCGGGCTCCGTGGCGGGTTCTGTTTGCTCTACGCGAACTAGGGAAATGCGGACGCCGAAGTAGTTGAGCCGGCTCGACGGGTCGCCGCTGCGCCGATCCGCAGACCGGCAGTCCCTGGCGTCGTTGAGCCAGCCCCCGCCCCGAAGCACACGGTACGAGCCCTCAAACGGCTCCACAGGGTCGGTTACGCTACCGTCCGGATAATCATCGTACCAATCCAAACACCACTCCTGCACGTTGCCGTGCATGTCAAACAAACCCCAAGCATTCGCAGGATACGACCCTACCTCACTCGTCTTTTCCAAATACTGTCCCTTCGTCGACGTACCGTAAGGATAATTCCCATCGCAGTTCGCCTTGTCGCCGTTCAGAACGCTGCCGAAATGGAACGGCGTTGTCGTTCCTGCTCGGCAGGCATACTCCCACTGTGCCTCCGTCGGAAGCGAAAAACGATAACCAGAAGGGACCCCCGGAGTGCCGGCTAAATGGGCGTTCAACTGTTCGATAAACTCCTGGCAATCACCCCACGATACCGTCTCCACAGGAAGTTTTGCTCCCTTCCAATTGCTCGGGTTACTTCCTGTAACTTTTTTCCACATCGACTGCGTTACTGGCGTTTCAAGCATCCAAAAACCACGAGTCAGCGTTACCTGATGTTGCGTCTCGTCGTCATATCGCTCCGCCTCGCCTTCCGGACTGCCCATCATAAATGTCCCAGAAGGACACCAACGGAAGGGAAACTCCACGCCGTTGATCGTTAACACTGTGCGGTCGCCCGCCTTTTGGTCGTCTGTCGTTTTTTGCATGGTGTCCTTTCTGCGGCCACAGGCCGCAGTTCAATCCCGGAACGCGATCATTGCTCCAACTTCGGCGATCATACACAGGACGCAACCGACGGCGAACCAAATCCAAAAATCGTAACGGCGTTCGCCGCCCCCCGAAACGTTACGATAATACGTTGCATGACCGCCCGCCAAACGCTGGGCCAGCGATTGCAGGTCCAGCGTTTGCAGGTCGCTTTCCTCCGCCGGAATCACAGCGGCCTTCGCAAACACAATGGTTTCGCCACGCCGGACTCCGTACACTCCGGGACGGTCGGGACTGTTCCAATTCCATACCGTACCGGTTTCTTCGTCGACAAGTTCGCCGCAAGTTTTTTCGGCGGTGGCGTTCAAGTCGAATGCCTGCAAAACCGTTGCCGGTCCGGCGTCGGCAGGTAATTGAACGAAAATCGGTTCGCCGCAATGCGCCGGGGCGTCTTCGCGATTGCGATCCGTCAAAAGGCGTAACAGTTCTTCGATCAACGGTACGAACGCACCGGTCTTCGCAATGTTCGATTCATTCAGGTTGGCGTTGATAATCGCCAATGCCCCGGCATCAGATGTTACGGAAATAACGGCGGGCGTTCCATCGTCGTACACCGCCAGTAGATCGTCGTCGGGCAACCCCTCGACACGTCGGGAGTCGAGACCGCCGGAGAAACGCAATTGTTCCAACAGACTGCCAAGATGGTCACCGAACACGTTGAACGGCGGACGATCACGCTTCACCGTGGCAATCGTCAAATCTCGACGGGGACGACCGACGAGCGGCGGAACGAACTCCACCGGCAATTGCACACTTCCGCCGACGGCTTCCAACAGCAGTTTCAAATTGACGGCATCGTGGGATTCCGAAGCGACGTACAGAATCGGTTTTCCGCGACGAAAAACACCGGCAAGCAGTTTAACGACGGTCTCCGGCAGTTTGCCCGGATGATCGATCAAGACCACATCGGCGGCGGCAAATGATGCCGAGTCAACCTCCGCCGGATTGATCCGCTGCACGGCGGTCGATTCCCGAACGGGAAGTGCGCATTCCAAAAACCAACTCGACGACGGACGCAAGGCTGCCGACTGCCGCGTGAGCAACACGTAGTTCGGTTCCTCCGGAATTCGGACGGCAAAGGGCCGAACATTGTCCGCTGAAAGAGCGTCGTCGACGTCAATCAATCGGGCTTCACCGGCTTGCCAGCCCGTTTGCTTCCATTGGAGTTCCTGCGAAATTGTCGTTACACTTTCCGGCGAACAGGTCGCTTTCAGATTCCAGAGCGATTGGCCGACTTGCAGTTCGACTTCGACCTGGCGAACGTGGGGAGTGCCGTTGAATATGTCGATTTCGCATTGGGACGTCAAATGTTCATGCGTACCGATACGGACATCGAGAACGGCGAGATTCGGCAACGTTTCGGCGGCGGCGACGGATTCCCACTGAATCTGCGTGCCTTCGGGGAGCGGCGAGAGATCGACTCTTGCCCACCCGGAGCGTTGAAAATCGCCGACGATGACGAGTTCACGGCGTCTGCGGTCGTCCGGCGAAACGGAAGCGAGCATTCTTCCGGCGACTTCGACGAATTTTCGTACATCGACTCGTTGCGGCAGGGCCTGAACTTGAGCGAGTTCTTCCCGCAACTGTTCGAAATTGACGGACGGAGCATCGAACACTGAGCGGGTTTCGGCACCGACCAGCAGCAGGTTCGCTTTCAAACCGGGCCGATAACGGAGATGATTCGCTGCGGTCGTTCGAGCGCGTTCCATTGCGGCGACGCCGCGATCCGTTGCCGCCATGCTTTGGCTGACGTCAAGAGCGACGATACGAACGGCGTCGCCGTCAAGTTGATCGGACACGAGGGGCCGCGCACCCCATTGCGGTCGGGCAATGGCAAGAGCAATGAGCAGAACGGCCAATGTTCGTGCCGACAAAATGATAACGTCGCGCAAAATGTGACGTGCCCGCCGCTGATGGATGGCTTCCCGCAGGAACCGTAGCGTACTGAGCGGCAGCCGCACCGGACGTGGTTTCGTCAGCAGATGCACCGCCACCGGAACGCCTGCCGCCAAAACGCCTAACAAAATCGCCCACGGATGAAGGAAAGTCATTGTTCTGTTGGTGCAGTGCGGCACGGTAGATAAAACGGTGCCGTTCAAGGTAAATACCCTGTGAACTCCTCCAGCGACGTGCAGGAGTCGGCGTGGATGGCCAGAGACTCCAAGGCTGTCAAGTCCGTCATCGCACGGACGGCCTCTTCGACAACCCTGGGAATCTTGCGAAAACGAGTCTGAAGGATAGCCAACACCCTCCCTCTTGCTTCACCTCTTGCTTCACCTCTCGCCTCGCCTCTCGCTTCGCCGACTGCGACGCCTTCGGCCATAAAGTGTTCCAAGTAAGTGGACATGTTTTTTTCTCCTATCGTTTTTTTGACGGTATCAGTAACCGCCGCTATTTCCCGCTTCGACCGTTTCCTGGCATAACTGACGAAATAGTACCATAAAAAACGGATCAGACGCCGGTATTTCGGTGTTTCCGAGTAAGGTTTCAGCCGTTCCAAAACCTCCCGGATTTGCGTGCTGAGATCGAGACTGAAAATCACCTGCATCACTCGAAGCACGGCGAACAGTTCCGGCGTCTCGGGATCGTCAGGTATCTCCGACAGCGTCCTCAAATCAAACAAAAGTGCTCGGCGACGTGGTAAATAATCGGCCAAAACTCCGTAATCTTCATAGAGTTCCGCAACTTCAATCGGACCGGTAAAGGGCCGTTCGCCGTGATGAAAAATGATCACCAGTACCGGCGAAAACCGGAAATCGACCGCCAGTCGTTTTTCGTCCTCCGCTTTTTGATATTCTTTTTGACTGATTTGCCCTGCATATTGGTCCGCTTGGAAGATCGTGAAAAAATCGTTGAACGACTTGTGTTCCAACAATACGTAGACGCAAAGGCTTTTCTCGCTGTCCACAATCGGCACCCGATAAATCATATCGGCACGGGTTTCCTTGAATACGACACTCAAAAAATCCTTGGGTTCAACCGTCAGCCGGTCGAGATCAAGCTTCGCCAGAATCGGGGCAGCCAAAACGTGCCGCAAGAACGCTTTGGCCAGTTCGATCCACTGAAATACCTCACGAAAAAATTTATCGTGCGTGAACGGCAAGCTTCCCAAGGCTTGAAGTTCCTGTTGCTCGGCCTGGTCTTGACTCAATTCCTGATCCATACAATTGTTTTATCCGAAACGCCGTGAAAAACAAGGGGCATTTCTTACGGTTTGGATGCATTGCCGTTACGTTGCCCGGTCGACCAAAAAGCCGCCGAGCGTATGCAAATACGGCACTGCCGTTGATACGAGACGATAATCGCATCCTCCGGCCAAGGCGAACTGGCGGACCGCAGCGAGGTGTCGGGCGAAACGCTGTTTGTACTCCGTGCGAACATCTGATGGCGAGCAATCGAGTCGGCCTTCGCCTTCCATGCCTTCGAATCGAAACGCCGTACCTTCCGGCAGCGATTCCTCTTCGGGATGAACCAAATGCAACACGGCGACTTCCCAATTTCGGTGCCGAAACAGTTTGATCGTTGCAAAGACCTCGGCCAAATCGTCCATCAGAAAATCGCTCATCAGCAGAAGCACGCCCCGGCGTTTGGATTGTTCGAACAGTCGGCGCAGTCCGGCGGCCATCGTTGTGGACGGACGCGTGACGAGATTCTCGATTTCCTTGTGTAACCCCGTCAAATGGAGAAGCGTTCCGCCCGGCGGTGAATGCGAGGCCAAACCTTCGTCCAGCACGGCCAAGCCGACTTGATCCTGGCCGTGGACGATCAGGTAACTCATTGCCGTTGCCAGATATTGCACGTATTCCAACTTCGACCGCGACGCCGTGCCGCCGAATGCCATGGAACCGCTGGCATCCAGTGCGAGCGTACAGAGTAGGTTTGTTTCGTCCTGATAAATCCGAACGAACGATTTGCCGGTTCTGCCGAGGACTTTCCAATCGAGTCGTCGCAGGTCTTCGCCACCGGTGTATTGGCGATAGTCGACGAACTCTCCGGCTCCGCCTTGCTGGCGTGATTGGTGACGGCCACTGTACGAGCCTTCGATCCGATGTCGGGTCGAAAAGCGCAAATGCGACAAGGCACTGAGCGTGCCAAGATCGAGAAATCGGCTGGGACGAAGGGCGGGATTCACGGCAACTCCTTTGGAGGACAAAAAATACTGATTCCCAATTGTACGGTCATTACGTTTGTTTTCAATGGAACACTCTTGCAACTTGCAACCTGAATCGAGCTGTCTACCTCTCCTCCCAATTGTCAGCTTTCACCTCCCTCTTGCGTCGTCTACATGGGCACGGTAAAATTCCAAGACGGGGACAGCTGGTGTTACCGTACATTTTGGTACTCGCCCTTATCGACAACTTTTCTCCCTCTCATTGTACACGAAAACCATGGCAAACTACTTTTACACAGACGAAAGCGGCCAACGACAAGGCCCAATCGACGACCAGACACTCCGCCTACTGGTTGCGCAGAAGAGAATTCAGCCGGAGACGCCGTTGGAAACGGAGTCAGGGCACACCGGTCTCGCAGGGCAAATTCCCGGTTTGTTCCCCGCTACTCCTGCGCCGGCACATTCTTATGCTCAACCGGTTCCGATGGCGTCCGCTCCGAAGCAGGCCTTTTGCACAAACTGCGGGAATGCCGTTGCCGAGAAAGTGGTCGCTTGTATGTCCTGCGGTGCCAAACCGTTTGGGCACAAGGTGTTCTGTCGATCCTGCGGCGTGGCTCTGAATCCCGGACAAGTTGTTTGCACCCGATGCGGCGCGGCAGTGGGCGGCGGAATGCCCGATCTGTCCAAAATCGGAGGAGCGTTGACGTCACCCCATACCATGAAATGGCTCCTACCGACAGCCATCGGAATCGGTGCCGTTCTCGCCATTCTGGCGGTGTGGTTTTGGGTGTTGCCCATCATACCGGGAATTGGCGGCGGCGGCAGTAATCCGCTCCGGTCGGCCAAAGCGGGGGACTATGCCAGATACTCCATAGCAAACACATACACAGGACACGACGGAAGAGAGATCACACAAGGCAGGCAAAGGTTCAAAACGGAAGTCATCTCCAACAGAGGCGGAAGAGTCAAACTCAAGTTCACCGGTGTCAGTATGCGAGATCTCGGAATTCCTCTACGAGAAGTTCCGGGGTTTATCAACGATAAAGGCGAAATCGAGATAACGATTGCCCTGAAAAAGTCACCGGTGGAAACCTTACTGTCTTTCTGGGAATTCAACATGTCCGAACTGGACAAAATCTTTCCTGAAAATCCGATAAAAAAATCCATCAGGATCAAAAGGGAAAAAAATTCGACGGAATCGGTAGATGTTGGTGACCAGTCAATTAAATGCACGGTCAAGACTTACACTATCACCGCGACTGCGCCTGGCGGCGATGAGAAGACCACAACCACGATCAAGGAGTGGACTTCTTCAAGGGCGCGAGGATGCCTCTTGGTTAAAATGGAAATGAAGGTAAAGTACGACCATGGTACGCAAACCACCACCACTATCGAGCTTGCCGAATTCGGTAACGAGAAGTGATTTTTTAGAGCATATTTGACTCGTTCGGAAACTCCAAAATCGTCACCCCGCGAAAGCGGGAATCTCGAAAAACAAGGTTTAACATCGTCCGTCTAGTACCCATCCGAATCTAAAATTGTGAATTCCCGTCACCCCCGCGTAGACGGGGGCCTAGAGGAAGGATGTTATACCCCTTCCTCTAGATTCCCGCCTACGTGGGAATGACGGATATTGAGTCCACAATTTTAGTTCTGGTCGGGCACTAGAGCGTATTAAAAATTGCTCTGGAGTTTTTATCGTCACCCCGCGCAGGCGGGGGCCCAGGCCCTCGACGTCATTGAGTTTGTTTCATCGCCATAACCTTTTTCCATTAAAGAAGATGTGCACATTTGCCCTCTAGGCCCCTGCCTGCGCGAGGGTGACGGGAATGTTGTCCAGCCCCATTTTTAATACGCTCTAAACTACTGATGCCCCATTATTTTTACACCGACGCCAACGGTCAAAAACAAGGACCGATCGACGATCAGACGCTCCGCATACTGGCTTCCCAGAAACGAATTTTACCGAGCACACCCTTGGAAACGACGGGCGGCCACCAAGGTACAGCGGGACAGATTCCCAGCCTGTTCAAGGCGGCCCCCGTTGTACCTGTTGCCCGACAACTGTTTTGCACGAATTGTGGTAGTCCCGGCCCGGAACAAGCACCCGGATGTATGGCGTGTGGAATGCCGCCCATTGGACACAATCGGTTTTGCCGCCAATGTGGAACAGGCCTCCATCCCGGTCAAGCGGTTTGCACCAAGTGCGGAATGCCACTTATGGCCGCTCCCGTGCCTGGTCCCGTACCCATCTATCCGCCCGGACACTCCGTCGAGTCGGCAACCGACAAGGTTACCGGCGCAATCCTGTCGATTATCCTTCTGCTCCTTGTCCTCGGCGCTTTGGTAGGGTTGGGCTGGTTTTTAATCTATAAAGTCCCGGAATGGCTGGATGATGGTTCGTCCGGTGACAGACCACGGAAAGAGATTGCCAATCCGCTCCAAAAGGCAAAAGAAGGGGACTGGGGCAGATTCTCCGCAAAAGCCGAGCTTGTTGACGTTGATAATGACGAGATGTCCATTCTTTTGCAGTCGGACATAATCAAAGTCGAAGTTGACTCCATTGATGACGGCAAGGTTAAGCTCAGACTTTCGTGTACTGGCGGAGGGCCACTTAAAGACCTTGAGAGAGCGGACATTGGTACAATAAATAGAAGGGACGAGTTGGATGTAACGCTTGATCCAAAAAGTTCAACGATGGATTTCGTTTTGTCCAAGTTGAAAACACATCTCGAAGAGGAAGATGGCGGCAGCGTCAGGATCGAGAAAGGTCAGATGTCCAAGGATACGTTGGAAGTCGACGACAAGACGATTAAGTGTGACGTTGCGACTTTTACCTTTACTAAAAGAGACGACGATGGTGACGTGGAATACAAAGCCGCGATTAAGGAGTGGACTTCGCCATCCATTCCGGGTGTTCCCTTCGTTAAAGTGGAGGTGGAGTTTAAGGAAGAAGGCGATGAAGCGGTGATAAAAATAACCATTATGCTTACCGATTACGGTAGCGGCGACGACTGACCGTAGGGCGGAAACTCAAAAGACTTGTTCGGAAACCGTTATTTTCGCGCAGGCAGGAATCTAGAGAAACAGGGTTAATATTTGTCCTCTAGAGCGCATTAAAAATGGGGCTGGACTTTTATCGTCACCCCGTGCAGGCGGGGGTGACGGATGTGGAATCCACAATGTTAGGATCGGTCGGGTACCAGAGCGTATTCGGAGTTGTTTTGGACCGACCGGGCCGTTATTTCGCTACGTTCCATTTCAATGTGGCGTCCAAACAAAAGCCGGATAGAACGCAATGACAGAGTACCATCTTATCGGATTCCCAATTTTTTCTCCATTTCCTCAAGAGGAATCTGCTTTGTTTCCGGCATAATGCCGACCACCCATGCGAGTTGCAGGACCATGAATCCCGCAAAACCGAGGAAGATCATCGCCGGACCGAACAAGGCGAGTAGCGGCGGAAACAGTAGTGAAATAAGCGCACAGAGTATCCAATGAACGAAAGCGCCCAACGCCTGTCCCTGAGCACGAACCTGATTCGGAAAAATCTCGCCGAGGAACACCCAGATACAGGCTCCCTGACCAAAGGCGTGTGATGCGATAAACAGCATCAGCCCTCCCAGCACAATCAGAATCCCCACCATCGGGCGGCCTTCAGCTTCGGCTTCCCGTCCACGAACTTTGGCGAAGGCTTCCTTGGCTTCCAGCGATTTTTCTTCGGCGTCGGCAAGTGACTGTTTCGCCGTTTCCAGTTCGCCTTTCAGGAACTCCTCGGTCTCCTTCGTCGCCGTTTTCAACGTTTCTTCGACTTTTTCGACAGTTTCTTGCGCTTCCGACACGGCAACATTTTGGATTGAGATGTTGAATTCCGGAGCAAACGCAACAAACGCTCCCGCGATGATGCAGAGGCTCGTGACGTAACCGATGGAACCGGCGAGCATCAATTTGCGTCGTCCGAACCAGTCGATGGTGTACATGGCCGCGATGGTGAACACAAGATTCGTAAGGCCGATGACGACCGGCAGGAACATCGACAGCTCTTTGCTTGCTCCGGCAATCGCAAAAATCTTGGGAGCATAGTACCAAACCGCATTGATCCCCGAAAGTTGGTTGAACGCGGCCATGCAAATCGCCAGAAAAATCGGAAAACGGTATCGGTGACAGAAAAGTGTCTCTTTTCCGCCTTGGCGTTCTTCTTCGACAGCCGTTTCGATGATTTTGACTTCTTCGTCGACGCTTCCGCTGTCGGTACCGAGGGTTGCGAGGATCGGTCTGGCCTCGTCAGTTCGGCCTTTGCCGATCAGCCAACGGGGACTTTCCGGGACGGCAAACAGCAGGAAGAAAAACGCGGCGGCGGGAAACGCTTCGATGCCGAACATCCATCGCCAGCCCAAATCGCCGAGATTGAAGCTGGCAATGACGTAGTTCGAAAAGAACGCCACCAGCATGCCAAGCACGATGTTGAATTGCACGACGGCAACAAGTACGCCTCGCCTTTTGGCCGGTGAAATTTCCGCCGTGTAGAGCGGTGAAACGACCGACGCTCCGCCGACGGCAATTCCGCCGATAAATCGGGCGAAGAGGAATCCGTACCAATCCCAAGTGGTCATCGTCCCGTAGTTCCACGGGCAGGCACTGCCAACCGCCGAAACGAAATAGAGTGCCGCCATGAGAATCATCGTCGGTTTGCGGCCAAGGCGATTCGACGGTATTTGAGCGGTTGCGGCTCCGAGGATCGTTCCGATCAGCGCAGAAGCCACGGTAAAGCCGAGCCACCAATCGTCGAGACGAAACACGCTTTTGAGATCGACAACTGTTCCGGAGATAACCGCCGTATCGAAACCGAAGAGGAAACCACCGAGTGCCGCAATCAGGGCGCTCCGATAAACCAACATTGATGTACGCATGAGAATATTACGGCACAAGGGTGACCAAGGCCGCTGACGGGGTGAAGATGAGACGTTTTACCGACCTGCGGGATTGGTGTTTCGCAACCGTTGTCAAGGGCGTGGACGGTCGCCAAGCCCCGCCATTCTTATTCAAAATCGTGCGAATGTCAATAGAAACGCTTGTCTGTCATTGCCATTCCCGAACATTTTCATGAAAAGAGTCGCCGGGGACACCGCAAAAATTTGATCGGAGTCTCTTTCCTTTTCCGATAATTCCCGTATACTACGGACGGTGGGCGTTCTTTACCGAATCAGATTTTCCGACTTGCTTAGCTGTCCGTAGTGGGCATTGACAGGGACAGAAGGAGGTTGTTCGCGTAAAATTCGAATCTCTTGATGACAAAACGAGTCGCGAAGAAATATAAGCAGCTCGACGACTGCCATTACGACAAACGGAACCAGGCACATCACCAATGAGACGCGAAATACTATTTTCACACGTCGTCGATATGGTTTTCACAACGGTAAGTTACAACGTGGTGTAATATGGACAGCGTTCGCGCCAAAATCATTCTTGTTGATGACAATATGTCCAACTTGACACAGGGTAGGAACATCCTCAAGACTTTTTACGAGGTTTATCCTGCTCCATCGGCTGCCAAACTCGTTGAAATTCTGGAGAATGTTATTCCTGACCTTATCCTTCTGGATGTCGAAATGCCGGAGACCAACGGATATGAAGCGATCAAAAAGCTTAAAGCCGACGACCGCTTTGCCGAAATTCCGGTGATTTTTCTGACGTCTCGCGGCGACGACAGCAGCCATTTAGAGGGATTGGACCTTGGAGCAACGGATTACATTTCGAAGCCTTTCTCCCCTCCGTTATTACTGAAACGTATTGCCAATCAACTCTTGATTGTCCGACAGCGCAGAAATCTGCTCGCCGACCGAACCGCTTTGAAAGATTATGCGGACAATCTGGAAAAAATGGTGCAGGAACGAACGGCGGAGGTTTTGCACCTTCAAAATGCAGTGCTTGCGACCGTGGCTGATCTGGTGGAGTTCCGGGATCGTCTCACCGGGGGCCATACCTTGCGCACCCGGCTTTATTTGAGGGCCATGATGGAGGAACTGGCCCAAACAGGAATCTACAAGAAAGAAATCGCCGATTGGGAAATGGACTTCTTTCTTCCATCGGCCCAATTGCACGACGTAGGAAAAATTGCGATTCCCGACATGATTTTGAACAAACCCGGCAAGCTCACGTCGGAAGAATTCGAAATTATGAAAACCCACGTCGCCATCGGAGTGAATGCTATCGAAAAAATTATGCTCAATGCGGAAGAACACGCCTTTTTACGCCACGCGATCGCCATCGTCGGAACGCATCACGAAAAATGGGATGGAACGGGTTATCCCATAGGAATTAAAGGGCAAAACATTCCTTTGGAAGGCCGCCTGATGGCCATTGCCGATGTTTTCGACGCCTTAATCTCCGCACGTCCATACAAGGCGGCATTGAGCCATGAAGAAGCGTGTCGGATTATTGAGGCCGGGGCGGGAACGCACTTCGATCCTGTCTTGGTGGACGTCTTCCGGAACATCGAAGACGAATTCGCCAAAATTGCTCAGGAAATCGGCACATGACACTCCCAAGCTACGGCTGTACTTAATCCTTCCACAAATTGAGGCTGTAGCATGAAAATGGTTGGCTTACTGTAGGATTGGCCTGAAAGGCCGAAGAGTTGATTGACCATCCACTTGGTCGCTACAGTCTCCACAAATTAGTCTTTTCTAAATTTGTGAAAAAATTCTATCTTTGACTTGTTTCAAACTCCGTCCCTACGCGAAAGCGAGGGCATCCTATCATTGTCCCGGTGGAACAAAATATTCCCTAAAATCCCCAGAGGATTCCGAGGCCGCCGGAAAATTGGTCGCTCTTGTCGCTGTTTTTGCCGAAGGGCGTAACACCGTGGGCAATGTCATAGCGGAGTTCTGGACGAATCCGCAGATGAGGCGTCGGATTCCAATTGAGGCCCCACGTGTATTGGTAATAGTCGCCCTTGGTTTCGTTGAGCCAACCGGCTTCGCCGCCGTTGTCACGCATCCACTCGAATCGGAAACCCGCCGCCCACTTGTCGTTAATTTGGTACAGCAGATGATTGTTGATGCCGTAAGCACTCCAACGAGCAACACTGCGATTACGAGGATTGCAGTTGTTGAGGTCGTACTGGAACACGTAGGTCAATCGGTCGGTAACGTTCCATTCGTAACAGATCGATTGGAGGAAGTAATCCATATCGCCCAGTTTGCCGTTGCGCCAACTGCCGCTGGGAAGCCGACCTTCATACTGTCGGCCTTTATACAGATAGTAGTGCAAGGTTCCGTTTTTAGTAACCTTGGCTTCGAAGCCGCCGAGAAAGGCACTGTCGCCGTAGCGGTTGACGAAGTTTTCCATTCCGGCCACCCAACCAGCGGAAAGAGTCAGCCAATCGTTGACGGCGTAGCGAGCAAGGAAACCCGTATGCGAAACCGGTTCGATGTAATAGACGTTTGAATGCGAATAGAAGAAATTGTCCCAGGACCGAGTTTCCTCCCATCCGATCGGCGTACCGAACTTGCCAATGTCCACCGACAACTTTTTGTAACCGAGCGTAAAGTACAGTTGATTGAACCCAGCACCGTAATCTCCGCCGGAATCCCAACCGTAATCGAAGGATTCGTCCCCGAAACTCTGAACGCCGAGGCCCTGCATTCCGAACAGGAAATCGGCTTTGGCTCCCCAATCGAAGCCTTTGGAGGCGTCCATTTCACGTTCGACGGAGAGGGCAATCTGGTTCACGTTGAACCGCGACACGGCGGGGGCGTAGAGAAACGTTCCGCCGTTGGAATAAGCGCCGTGTGAGTTACCGATGATTCCTGCTTCGATCCAGCCGTTGACTTTCAGTCGGGAGCCGTCGCGGAATAACTTGAATGTTGAATCGCCGCAGACCGTTGCGCAGGGATCGCAGTCGGCAAAGACCGCGCTGGAAACTACGGCAAGCATCATCGCCGTCAACAGGATAGCGGAAAATATTATTCGCATTGCTCGCTCCAATTTAGGGAACAGTTTTCAATGTGGCCTTTTTTCGTCACCCTCGCGTAGGCGGGGGTCTAGAGGGAGGATGTTCTACCCATTCCTCTAGATTCCCGCCTACGCGGGAATGACGAATATTGAATCCACAATTTTAGATTAGGTCAGATACTAAGATGCAATGTGTTCAAACCGCACCTCTAGGCCCCCGCTTTTACGGGGGTGATGGGGCAACGGGGTGAGACGGGAACCTTACTTTACGCGGCGGACTCTTTGACGACGGCGAGCGGCAGGACCGTTTGGTGTCCGTCGACGACTTCTTCGGTAATTTGGTACGTTTTGCCCGGGGGCAGGTCCGGCAGTTCGTACATAATGTCGAGCATAATATTTTCGACAATCGACCGTAATCCACGGGCACCGGTCTTCTTTTCCAAGGCTTTGCGGGCTATCGACAGCAACGCGTCCCA
>Ga0099364_10008553_pt1 | contig 14385 bp, 9 predicted proteins | sample TergutTh196P3_FD_73070 | JGI IMG/M metagenome (GOLD analysis project Ga0099364, IMG submission 73070) | Microcerotermes parvus P3 segment gut microbial communities from Pointe-Noire, Republic of the Congo - Th196 P3 | ecosystem: Host-associated > Arthropoda: Insects > Digestive system > Gut ... | reverse complement strand
CTGTTGCCGTCGGTTATCTTCAATCGAAACTCTTTGCCGTTAGACAAGACCAATTCGTTTTTCTCAACGTAAATAGCGTCAAATTTTTGCACGTTCAGCCGGGCGAAATCGACTATGTCCCGAAACGTTACAGACTCGAGGGCAAGCATTGACTCGGTCAGAGCGATGATCTTGTTTTTCAGTTTTCGGTTTTTGGCGGTAATCTTGGGGATGCGGATGTACTTTTTGACTGACTTCATTGCTACGATATACATCGACTCATTCGGTATTTTTAACGCCTTTTCCAACATAAATAATAACAATGAGGAATTAAACAATCCAAGCAAAAACAATAATTCGCTACGATTATCAGAACTCAACATCAACGATTGATTGCCGTTAAGAATCATGTCTGAAATGTCCGAAAATTGAAACTTGCCGTTAAATCGTGTCTTCCAAACAATTTTGTATTTATTACTATACACTCGCATCCCTTGAGTGCATTGCATAAATTCAATCGGAGCATTTTTGTCATAAAACAAATTCGGCTCAGTAATCCGCAACGTTTTGAATGAGTTGATTTTCGGATTGAAAACAACATACTGCTTGCCCGACATTTGCTCTACTATCTGCGATTCGTCTAAAATCAGACCGCCGTCAATGCAAATTTCGTTGTAGTCAGAAAGTACATTTTGCCGATACTCTTCAATCGACAAAGAATGTTCTTGATATTTCCGCAGCAGCAACAAATACGTTTTATCCTCTTTAATAAAGTTCCAATTTTCTACTTCCTGTAAAAGTTCCGATTGCAAAACAGTTTTTATAGTCTTGTTCTTATTGCGAAAATATGTTTCAAAATCATTTTTTTGTTTTTCTGTATAGGGCTTGTAATTAACTATCTGAACTTTATGCCCTGGGGTTGGCAGTGATTTTTGTATAACGACAATAAGCGATGATGTCGCTATCGGTTTGTTTTGCGATAAACCGCGGCCAATAAATAGATTGCCTTCAAATGAAATCAATTTTTCGATTGTCACGTTTTTTGCTAAATGATAGCGTAACACATCGTGATCGCCAGAGGTAAGGAGAGTTTGCGGAATAATGACACAAAGTTTTCCGCCGTCCTTTAGTAACCCCAGCCCCAATGCAATGAAAAAAGTGTAGAGATTAGGTTTCGGCGAATACTTTTTGTGTTTCCCCGGCACACTATGCAAATTGACCCCGTACACATTGGCAAGAGAAATCGAGGAGTTTCCATATTCCTTGATTCGCCGGGTAAATTCTATTTTTTGTCTACAACAATCATTATATCCCACATACGGCGGATTCATTGCTACGAAATCAAACCGCAACCGTTCCTCACCGTTACTCTGCATCGAACGCAACATTTCCAAAAGATTTTCATCATTTCTCATGAACGATTTATAATCCAGTGCCATCGCTTGAACTTGCGACAACAAATCAACCGGTGCTTTCTGTGCCGTAATTCCCGTATCGAGGAATTCCGAAATGCTATCCCGAGTCTTAAACAACTTCAATTTCTTTTCAACAGGATTGTTGTAGAGGTCATTTATTATCAACGGCAACTGACGCAATAAGATACACATCTCCGCAAGAAACAAAGGAAACTCTGCTATGTCCAAACCGAAAACGTTTTTGTCTACTAACTCTTTGATAGCAACGGCCTCAGCAACCGTTCCTTTGCCTTCATACGCTTCAATAATTCTATCAACAGCACTGTATAAAAACGTACCCGCTCCGCATGCCGGATCAATAATCGAAATCTTCTTCTTGTCCTTTGCCAATTCTTTCGGAGTGTAACCCAGTTCGTCCAGCATAAAATTGACTACTGCCGGATCAGTAAAATTCTGTCCCCAGTTGTCCCCGTATAAATCTTTCAGATAATTTTCATAGACGAAACCGAAAATCTCATTTTGCAAATTGGAAAAATTAAACTTACCGATGAACGCAATAATGTCCAGCCACGGAGCAATATCTTGAATCGTCAACTCACGTTGCAAGTCGGCTATCAGCATTTCGTTGACCGCATGCTGCTCTTCGGCAAAAGGTTTATAAATGTTTTGCGTAATGTATTCCGAGATGTTTCTGATCTGAAAAACAACAAGGTTATACAAATCTTTATCCCGAATCGCTTTGACAATCTGTTGCTTAAAACGTTTGTATTCATTCTCAAAACGAACGAACCGGTTATCAACAAGAGATTTGTACAGTATAAATTGAATCAAGTAGGCGTAAGAAGTTTCCAGAGCAGTCTTGTTGTCTTTGATTTTGATTTTAGAGCGGAATCGGGCTATTAACTGCGAGGTTTCTTTGAAGAAGGTTTTTTGGTTGTCTGTATCATTAAGATCAATCGGCTCTTCGAAAAGAACTTGCTGGCCGCTGGGTTGGAAAATTTCGGTGTAGTAATTTTCCGGTGTTAAATATGTTTCCCAAAACGTTCTAAAACGTTTTGGATTGTCCAGCATTTGATCGAGCGTCCAGATTTCATAAGAATTAGAACGGTAGAATCGCCAAGTATAACCGTCGGTCAGGATGCCGTATTCTTTGGTGTAGTCGGATCGGTATGCACGTAACTGTTTGATTCCTTCTTCGATTCGGGTATAGCATTTTGCTTCGCAGGGCATCGTCACGTCATTGTTGACGTAGAGGATGAAATCCGGTCTTCCGTGTTTGCCTTTTTCAGTTTCATGAATAAACGTAGAACTTTTTCCTGTTTTTTTCGGAGTCAATTTAAGGCTGAAGAGTTCGTGGTGTGATAAAACGTCTTTGATGAAATCGTGAACGCCGCTGCCGAGTTCGGCAATTTTATATGCCTCGGCATTGTCGTTCCATTTTTTGCGAAGTTCGTCGATAGTCATAATTTTTTCTCCAACCGGAGTGTTTTATTGTAGCGAGAATTTCCTGTTTTGCAAATTGCGGTTTGGTGTATGCATTCAAAGACGGCATTGTCGTAGCAGCCATTGGCAAATAACGGATGTTCGGTAACGCAATAAAAAACGTTCGTTGCGGTATTTTTCAAATGTTATCCCGTTGTAACCCCGGCACTGTTTGCCGTCTGGCATGATCGCCGAAACATAATGGGCACTCTCTTTCGCAGGGTAACGAGGAAGAGCAGGGAGACAAAATCCAGTCCAGAGCACCAGTCCAGAGCACCAGTCCTGATCAAACTGAACACGCTCTAGTCAACGCATCGGCTTTCGACAACCCCGTCGGCGAATCGGGTACGGATGAGATCGCCGGCCTGCAAATCGTCTGCCCGGCGAATCACACGGCCTTCAACATTTTCCGTTAATGTATATCCCCGACCTAATATCGAAAGCGGACTCAACGCGTTGAGCGACGCCGCAATTTTGCTCAAATGATCACGCAATAGCCGCATACGGGAAGTCATCAATCGGTCAAGCCGTTCTTCCTGCAAGCCGAGCATATACCGACGGCCTTCGAGGACTTGTTCCGGTCGCCGCAGGATGGGATGCTGAACCAGCGAGTGTAACCGCTCCGACGCAATCCGTAAACGCCGTTCGATAAGATCATTCAAGCGGCGATGAGTCTGACGCAGTTCCCGATGCCGATCGGTATCTTCCCGCGAAATCCGTTCTGCCGCCTCGCTTGGTGTCGCTGCCCGAACGTCCGCCGCAAAGTCACACAGCGTAACATCGACTTCATGCCCTACGGCGGAGACGATGGGGATTGCCGAAGCCGCAACGGAGCGAACGAGCACTTCTTCGTTGAATGCCCAAAGGTCTTCCATACTGCCTCCGCCTCGGGTAAGAACAATGCAGTCGATATTGCTTTGCGTGTTTAATTGGTTCACCCGGCGTATGGCACTGGCAATCTCCGCCGCCGCCCCGTCGCCTTGAACTTTCGCAGGAAGGATAAGAACATCGATCAATTTTGTCCGTCGAGTCAGGATTTGCAAAAAATCTTTGACAGCAGCCCCCGACGGACTGGTTATTACGGCAACGCGACGGATGCTGTGCTGCAACCTTCTCTTCCGTGCCGAATCAAATAATCCCTCGGAGGCGAGTTTATCCCGTAGTTGCAAAAAGGCCAGTTCCAGGGGGCCTATCCCTTTGGGCTGTAAATCTTCTATGAGCAACTGGTATTTTCCGTGAGGTACATAAACACTCAAACGTCCCCGACAGACGATCTCCATTCCATCTTTTAATGTAAACTTAATGCGGGAAGCGGACGATTTCCAAACGATGGCGGGGAGTTGCGATCCTGCATCTTTCAGCGTCAAGTAGATGTGTCCCGACCGATGATAGGTCAAGTTCGAAATTTGGCCTACTACCCAGACGGACTCGAATTGCGATTCCATGTGAGTCTGAACTTGCTGCGTCAATTCACTGACAGAAAGCGGCACCGACAACGGTTCGGCCTGATCAAAAGCCGCACTCGAAGCCGAAGATGTTGCCGTATCGCTCTGAGGCGGAGTAACCTCGCTTGCAAGATTTTTCAGTTTCGCAAGAGTGCTGTCAAAATCGAAAAACGGTGTCGTGTTGGTATTCATCTGTTCTCAAGAGCAAGTACGGTATCAGGATGCCATGCGGATTAACAAAACAACGTGTCGCAGCAGTTTTGCCGTTTTTGTTCGGAACACTTTTTGACGGCAATTCGTGCGGCTGTAATCACTCATCGTAATCAATCATCGCTTGTTATCCAAACCGGCCTGTAACATAATCTTCCGTTTGTTTTTCTCGGGGATTAGTAAAAATTTTATTGGTTTTATCGTATTCAATCAATTTTCCCAAGCAGAAGAAGGCCGTCCAATCGCTGACTCTGGCGGCTTGCTGCATATTATGTGTTACGATGCAAATCGTGTATTCTTCCCGAAGGAATCGAATCAACTCTTCAATTTTCGTAGTGGCAATGGGGTCGAGGGCACTGCACGGCTCGTCCATCAAGAGGACTTTCGGTGCCGTCGCCAAAGCCCTGGCGATGCAAAGACGTTGTTGTTGACCGCCGGAGATCGACAGGGCGGATTTATTCAACACATCTTTGACCTCATCCCAAATCGCTGCGGAGCGAAGTGACTTTTCGACTATATCATTCAAGGCACTTTGCCGACGGATACCTTGCAGCCGGGGACCGTAGGCAACGTTGTCGTAAATACTTTTCGGAAAAGGATTGGGACGCTGAAACACCATTCCGACGGTACGGCGAAGTTGCACGAGATCGACTTGTTTATTGTGAATTTCCTCGCCAGCCACGCTGATTTTCCCCTGCGTCCGTACGCCGGGGATCAGATCGTTCATCCGGTTAATGCTTCGCAGGAATGTGCTTTTCCCGCAACCACTCGGCCCAATGATTGCGGTAACCGCATTGGATTCAATGTCCATATTGATTTGTTCGACGCCGATTTTGTTGCCGTAGTGCAACGTGAAATTTTCTGCGGATATGATGTTCATTCGGTATTGTCTATCGCGATATGATCGTTGTAATTATCCCTGATGTCGGCTATTTTGTCAATCCGTTTGTCGGGTATCATCCGCCGGAGGGGCATCGCCGCATACCCCCTCACATGACATTCTCGGGCACCTCGTCATATTTGTTGCATTGTGGCAGGAGCACGTTTTACCCCCCTTGACACTTTCCCGACGGTTAGACTAAAATCACGGCACGGTAGGTCGCCCGGCCTCTTTTCGGACAAACTTTTCGCCAGAGCACAATGAAACTGTCCAACTTCACCATATCTAATCAATTCGTGTGTGTCTTTACGGCCACCGTGCTTTCCATCAGTCTATTGCTCTTATGCTTTGCTATGTTCAGCCTGTGGAATATGGAAAGGACGGCTTCGCAAAATGTGCAGAAACTCGGCGAGGTATTGAACGCATCAACAGAACGAGTCGAAAGCGATATGACAAGATCATTGGCAAGCGTCTCGGAACAAACCTCGAGTGCAATGTCCGCCTTGAATAATACAGAAATGCAACATCTGGCCGAAGGAATTGCAACGAATATCCAAGGATATTTCAATACCGCTCTCGACTCCGCACTAGCCGTTGCGTCGGCGATCGCCGGCTATAAAGCCGCAACCGGCGACAACGAAATCGATCGCGCCGTTGTTCTCCGGCTCTTGGAAGGTATTCAAAAAACGACCGGCCTCATATCGGGTATCGCCGTTGCGAGTAATGAACAGGCACAGGGAGTTGGACAAATCACAACGGGCTTGCAGCAAATTGATGCCGTTACACAGCAAAATACGGCATCGGCAGAGCAATCGGCAGGAGCCGCAAACGAAATGTCCGAAATGGCAAGAACATTGCAAGACTTGGTTGGACGATTCAAGTTGAAAAACAAATCACATTGAAAAAACAAATCACATTGAAAAATAAAACCGAAAAACGTCTGCTGTGCATGAACCCGAGTTCTTGCCTCGTCATAGTGTCCCATGATATTATTTTTTATCGTCCTTGCCGTTGCTATGTTAGCAGCCCTTTCTCTGGGGCTCGTCGGACTATCAACCATTGAATACCGAACTGCCGGCCAAAGCGGCCATTCTGCCCAGTTAGTGCAAATAGTGCAATCCGGCATCGCAGTCGCCGCCCTGGCAATTGATTCGGGTGAAAAGCCGGACATCATAGACAATCCGCAACTCTTTGGAAATATCGAAGTTGTTCCTGCTTTTTTTATGCCGTCGGGATTTGGGTCGGGTCGTTGCAGCATATTTTCCCCAAACATTGAACAAGATCAATTAAACGGCATCCGTTTTGGCTTGACGAGAGAGTCGGCCAAATTAAGTCTTGAAAGTATTCTCGAATGGGAAACGGAAAATCCAGGTCAAGGATTGCTGTCTTTACAAAAACTGCCCGGCATGACGCCAGCGGCAATCGATTCGATCCTCGACTGGCTTGATGCTGATGATAACACCAGACCGATGGGAGCGGAGAGCGTTTGGTATCAACAGCAACGAAAAAACTATCGTCCGCGTAATGCCGTTCCGACGGCTCTGGAAGAATTGCTGCTCATCAGAAATATAGATAGGGCGATGATCTTTGGAGACGATCACCAATCGGCGTTTGGTGCCGATCCGGCAACGCTGTTTTTCTATTCTTCTACGTCTCTTCGTATGGATGATACTTTCTCTGATTTGTTCTACGACGATCGTGCGCCCCCATCCTCCGCTTGGAATGATGGAACGTTTGGTACACAACACAGTATTCCAACGAGCAGACCAGCGTCGGCTTGGCAATTTTACCTCACGCCGTACAGTGCCGAAAAATTAGTGAACCCGCAAGGTGTGGTCAGGGTTTACTTAAATGAGCCGAATTTAGAGTTTTTAGAATCTCAACTGCGGCTGCATCGCCTGGATGAAGAGAGTGTGCAATTTATCTTGACTTGGCGGCGGACAAACGGACAGATTGACAGCCCGTTAGTTTTGCTCGATGCCGAAATTGCTGTCGCATCGGAAACATGGGAGAGTCCGTTTTCATGTTCTGACCCGATACGGTATGAACGTTTTTTAAGACTGTTGGACGAAGCAACGACGCACGCCGCCGTCGTTTTGCATAACCGAATTAACGTCAACGAAGCACCCCGGCTGGTTTTGGAAGCCGTACCGGAATTGTCGCCGGATATTACGGCAAATATTTTGGAACAACGCCGTTATGGTGATGCCGCGCAACGGCATGCCGTTTGGCTTTTGGCAGAAAATATCGTTGATAGGGAAATGATGGAAAAATTGAAGCACCGGCTAACGACAGGCGGGGATGTGTACCGATTTCAAGTAGCAGCAATGTTCGACGGAAACGTTGTAGAAGGCCGTAAGATCATTCAACGGGCAGAAGTTGTATTAGATGCAACCGTCAAGCCGGTACGGATGGCATTTTATAAAGACTTGACTCCGCTTGGCTTTCCCGACGGGACGAATAGAAAATAATCAAAATCCGCGTGCCCTTTATGCCGGACATCTTATGCCGGGCAAAAGGATATAGGCAAAGGGATATGTTGTTTGGGATATATTGTTTGCGGCGTACTGCTACGGCATCTTGAGTTGTGTAGCGGACTCTAATTCTAATAATTGTTTTTTCAAATCCAACCCGCCGCCGAATCCAGTGAGTGAACCATTGGCTCCGATCACTCGATGACATGGAACGATAATAGCAACCGGATTCCAATGGTTCGCCATTCCAACGGCTCGGCATGCCTTGCCGTTGCCGATTTGTTGGGCAATATCCCGATAGAATCGGGTTTCTCCATACGGGATTGTCAGTAGAGCATTCCAAACGGCCATTTGGAAATGTGTCCCCGCAAGTTTAACGGGCAGATTAAACTGCTTTCTTTTTCCGTCAAGGTATTCTAAAATTTCTTGAGCCGCTTGTTGCAGAAAGGGTGTCCATTGCTCTACAGCGTGCGCCGGCATTTTTTTTCGGCTCGAATCACTACGGCCAAAAGAAAGATGAGTCAGCGATTGACATTCTTCGGCAATATCAAGCCGTCCGATGACGGTATCCATGGATGCTTTATAAACGTTCATGAAACCCATTCTAACAGATTAACAGGAAAAGAAAATGGATTTTTTTATTGGACGTTTTCGCCGGATAGCACGGACATACACGGATAAAACGATCTGTGCTCTCCTTGTTATCTGCGGCTGAAAACGTCCATTTTGATCCCGTTTACGGTATAACACATCTATGGTGAGGCACCCAACTCTTCCAAAATCCGCTGGGCGTTGTCAATTTTACGCAACGTTTCAATGATCACGGCAACATGAACCGACACACTGCGGCTTTGATCTTCCGAATAGACAAAATTGCTCGGAAGCGCATAAATGTTGCCGTCAAAAAGCGTTCCGACGACCTCGCCCCGAGTGTTGATCACCGGACTGCCGGAATTACCGCCGACGGTATCATGCGTTGTTACAAAATTAAACGGAACAGTCATATCCAACTGATCTCGGGCATCAATCCAACGCGGCGAAATATCAAAAGGAGCCCGAAACTGTTGTGCCTCTGCCCGATCGAATATCCCGGCAACATGCGTAAAAGGAGCAATTTCAACGCCGTTGCTATCCGTATAACCCTTGACGGGGCCGTACGATAAACGCAGAGTAAACGTTGCGTCGGGATAAACTGCCGTGCCGAGTTCGGCAAACCGCCGTTCGGCAAGTTCCGCATACGCCGATGCCCACGGGGCTTCGACTTTCTCTTCATATTCCTTGCGGAATTTCCGTGATTGCGACTCGATGGCGTACGCAAATCGAATCATCGGATCAGTCGACAATCCGACCGCTTCAATCCCGCCTTCTAACAGGCGGCTGCGTTCGGCAACGTCCCGAAGGTTAGAATGACGTGTCAATTTGGTAGCGAGTGCCCGGGGCGAAGTATCTACGGCACCCCATTGAGATCTTTCCATTTCGGCAATCCCTTCCAATACCGACTGTATAAAAAACTGATTTGAACGAGACTGTTCATAAAGCATCATCAGCGAATCCGTCAGTCTTAGTATTTCGACATCTTCATGAATCGGCGTGTCCGCAAGGAGCGAGGCTTTGAGAGACTCCAGATTGCCGTCGCGGTATTCCCGCAATCGGTCATCGTTCGGTTTTTCTAACTCGAAAGCAAGGCGAATCAATGATCGGGCAATTTGAAACGTCCGCGAGTTGAATGCTTCTCCGACTTCCCAAAGATCATACGAAACATAAATATCTCGTGCGGCTTCGCAGGCCTCTGCAATTCTCGATTCCGGCGAAGTTGCATCTTTACCAAGGGCAGATGGAATGCTATCGCTCCACAGTGACGGCGTCATCAGTCCTTGCAACTGTCCTATCCCCCGTTTTCGCCAATTCTGAATAGCCGTTAATTCCGTATCAATACGGCGTTGGTTTTCTATATCCTTGTTGCCGAATGCATCTAATACTACCTCGCGGCGATACATTTTTTGCAAACGCCACGGCAAAAACAGATCACGCTGAAGTTCAAGATGTTCCCTAGTCAAGGCTCTATCCGTCCGGCCTGGGAAGCCCGAAACGAACAGCAGTTCGCCGTCCTGGATGCCGTCGAAATTCCATTTCAAATAATGTTCTATTCGGGCAGGTTTATCGTCTTCGTAGGCTCGGAAAAATGTTGCGTCGACACAGTATCGCGGGAATTCGTAATTGTCGGGATCTCCGCCAAACGCTCCGATGGAATTTTCAGGTGCCCAAACAAGCCGAATGTCGTTATAGACTTTGTAGCCGTACATATAATAGACTCCGCCTTGAAAAAGCGAGGTTACTTCACAACGCAAACCGGTGCGTTCGGCATATTCTCTTTCAAGCCGGGCAATGTTAGCATTGCGTATCCGTTGGGTTTCTTCGGCAGACATATTGGGGGCAACGCCGGCGTTGACTTGTCCGGTAACATCTTCAGACAGTATTGTTACAAGAATTTCTACGCCGGGACATGGTATTTCCTCTTCGAAAGTTTTGGCGTAGAAACCGTTGGCATAGATATTATTTTCCGGCGTACTGAGATTATGTATTGTCCGCAGGCCGACGTGGTGGTTGGTAAGGATCAGTCCTTGAGGCGAAATGAAGGATGCACTCCCGCTGCGTCCGAATCGGGCAGTTGATTTTTGGACGTGTTCGAGCCAATCGTCGGTCAATTCAAAGCCGTATTTTTCTTTGATTTGCTGTTTGGGAGCGATATCAAAGAGCCACATTCCTTCATCGGCTTGGAGAAATGAAGTACAAAGAAATAAAGTCAGAAAAATGGCCGGTATCCGTTTCATTCAGGGGTGTGCAATTAGGGATTGAAATGTTAAGTTTAGAGTAATCACTGCGTTGTGTCAAGAACTGCCGAACGTGTCCAAATTTTTGCGGACGTCTATTTTTTTGCTACATCAAGTAGCGTGCCGAAAAAATCAGGCAGTGTTACAAAATTGTTGTTTTATAGTCAAAACTGCCGTAATTTTATAGGGCAGTATTTTATAGGATAATTTTCGGCCACATCAACAAGTATTGGAACACTGCCAAGTACCCCCTAGGGGAATCGAACCCCTGTTTTCGGACTGAGAACCCGATGTCCTGGGCCACTAGACGAAGGGGGCATACCCGGCCATTCTTCATTGTTATTATCTTCATTGTTATTATTACCTAACCGAATTGCAGTGTCAAGAGCATCGGGGGCGTCCAAGCACACCAACCCGCACGCGGACGAACTGTTGCCAAAGGCCGAAAAACATTATAAAATGGGTCGAATTGTTCTATCGAAAATCCGCAAATCCAGCACATGAAAATCGTAGCGATTAACGGCAGTCCCAAAGAAAACGGCAATACCGGCCAAGCCTTGAAAGTTTTGCTCGGCGAAGCCGAAAAGAAAGGTATTACAACGGAATTGATTACCATCGGGCATAAACAAATTTGCGGCTGCATCGGTTGTATGCAGTGCCGATCGCTCGTTGAAGCCGGAACGGTCGGGCAATGTGCCGCTTTTCCCAATGATACGGTCAACGAATTGATGCCGAAGTTAATCGAAGCCGATGCGATTGTTCTTGGTTCGCCGACATACTTTGCGGGGATCAACGGGACTATGAAATCTTTTTTAGACCGCGTTTTTTATCTTGCCCTGGGCAGCGGCGGACTCTTTCGTTTGAAATTTGGAGCAGCCGTTGTTGCATTACGACGCGGCGGCGGAACTGCCGCTTTCGATGAACTCAATAAGTATTTCCAAATCTCCGAAATGACTATCGCCAGCGGTTCATATTGGACTGCCGTCCATGGCCGGGAACCAGGAGAAGTTCACCAAGACCCTGAAGGATTGCGTATTCTCCGGGTACAAGGACGAAACCTGGCCTATCTGTTGCAACTAGCACAACACGGCAAAGGGCAGATCGATTTACCCGACCGGGAAGACCCCATTATGACGAGTTTTGTGAGATAAAAACAGACGCCCATCATTCCTTCAAAACATAATCATGCTCGAACTTGGCGTTAACATTGACCACGTCGCTACCATTCGGCAGGCAAGAAAAACTGTCGAGCCCGACCCCGTCTGGGCTGCTGCTCTGGCCGAACTGGGCGGTGCCGACTGCATTACGATTCACCTCCGTGAAGACCGGAGACATATATCCGACCGGGACTTGCATCTCCTTCGCGAAACCGTTCGGGCAAAATTGAACCTCGAAATGTCGTGTGCGGAAGACATCCTTCAAATTGCTATAAACACTAAACCTGACCAGGTTACGCTGGTTCCCGAACGACGGGAAGAACTTACGACGGAAGGCGGGCTTGACCTCATCAACCAAACAGAAACGATCACGCAAACCGTCAAACGTTTGCAGGAGCATGGTTTATGTGTCAGTCTCTTTCTTGATCCTGTTCCTCAACAGATTGAGTCGGGTATCAAGATGGGGTGCGATGCGATAGAACTTCATACAGGATGTTATGCCGATGTGAAAACAGCGATGCAGCGAGATGCTGAATTGAGGCGGCTTCAGGTTGCCGGAAATATGGTTGTTGACGCCAGCATTCGACTCCATGCGGGTCATGGCTTGACGTACCATAATGTGTTGCCGATTGCTTCGATTGATCAAATGCGTGAACTCAACATAGGACATTCGATCATTTCGCGAGCGGTTTTAGTCGGGATGAAAGAAGCCGTTGCCGAGATGAAACGTCTCTTGACCAAATGAACTCTTGACCAAAATGAACATTCTCGACTGAACATTTTCGACAAGAGCGGCACGGCAACTCCCCGGCCTGCAGGGCGTAGGGGGCTGCCGACTCGCGATAGAACAACGAACGCAGGCCGCGACAAATTCAAGAAATACACCCCAGCATAGAATCTCTCTGTTTATATCAACACACTCATTTTATTGTCAAGGATTTTCGAGGAAAATGCTTCGGAAGTTTGGAAAAATTGTATTTCAGGGGTTGTATTTTTCGATTGCGGCTGTACTATGGGCGTAGAGTGCGGGTTGCATCGGTCGAGTGCAGTCGGCAACGCCCGTATAAAGTTCAAACCATCAGGAGAAAAATCCTATGAAAGAATCACGATTACGCTGGAGTTGGAGTGTTGCGCAGGTTGCGATTTGCGCCGGTATCGTTTGCATCGCCGTCGGCTTTGCCAAAAACGTTGTAGGGGTGGTCATTGCTCAACCTGGTTGCCCGCACCAAGTACCGCTGTATAGCCTGTGCGTAACCACGCCGTTTCCGGTATGCCGTGATTATAGTAATCCCACCAATACAACAGGTTGTGGAACACGGGCAGAGTGGGATGTTAAAAGCGAATGGTTTCAATGTTTGGGTATGCCCGACTCAGGGCAAATCTGCTATGATTCAACCAAATTCGCATCTTGTTATACTGTGTACGGCTGTCATGTAAGATATGGATTCTGTACCAGGAATACTGATGGGACGAGTCAGTCATATTCAAAAGTAACAAAGACATGGGATTGGTGTCCAGGGTGATATTTACGTGGTGACCTGCGGTTGTCGTAAAACATCACGGTTTAAAGGACTCTAGATATATTGAGGTGCAATATGAAATTTTGTATACGATGGGCGTTCTTGTTATTCCTGTTCGGCGGAACGGGGGTCTTTGCGGATTCCCCTCCCGATGGAATGATGATTTTGACGAAAATTCTAGAATCGAGGCAGTCGATTCAAAGAGGGCATGTCGAAGTTGAAACGACTTATAGGGATGCGGTTACGCCGTCAATTCACAAGAAGTGGAGTATTTGGTTTGAGGGAGACACAAAAAGACGTTCCGACGTTACACGGGGCGACAATACCGAGGTGGTGTGTCTTGATTGCTATGCCGAGCGGACAGAACTGTACTATACCACACAGCCGCCACCAGATCCTAATGGTAAAATGGCACTGGTATTTTACGATGGCTATGGAGAGCCTTCCTCAGATATGATTGTTCCAAATCCTCGTTGGTTTGGGTGTCTACCGGATTCTATTCAAAATGCAGAATTTTATCTGTCCCCCTTGGAAATATATGGTTACAGACTGGGTATGTCCGTAGAATATCCGAAAGTTGTTTTCGATGTCCGTGGAAATGTGGATTGTTGGAAAGTTGATTGGACATTTGTTTTTAGACACCAGGGTATGACCGTAAATGTTCCTTGCACCATTTGGGTAGACAAGTCGGATGAGAGCCGTGTGCTACGCGTCGAAACCCGTTTTGAGTCTGATGGAATTCTGTATATTGACGGCGTAGATTCCGAAACAGAAAAATACAAGGGTAAAATTTGGTACCCCGTAAAATTGGCGTACAGGAGAACAGAAGACGGAAACGTTACAGCGAGCCAAGACACTCATATCAAGGTGATTTCACTCAATGAGCCGCTTCCCGAAAATACTTTTTCGCCCAAAGGGATAAGTTTTTTGAAGCCGGGAACGCCAGTTTCCTGTGCTATGGAACGAGATCGCCCAGTAGAAAAAGGTGAATT
>Ga0099364_10008552_pt1 | contig 14385 bp, 9 predicted proteins | sample TergutTh196P3_FD_73070 | JGI IMG/M metagenome (GOLD analysis project Ga0099364, IMG submission 73070) | Microcerotermes parvus P3 segment gut microbial communities from Pointe-Noire, Republic of the Congo - Th196 P3 | ecosystem: Host-associated > Arthropoda: Insects > Digestive system > Gut ... | reverse complement strand
CCCCTATTGACAGGGGATTACTTTCAGAGAAGAACCCCCTATTGACAGGGGATTACTTTCAGAGAACTTTCAGAGAAGAACCCCCTATTGACAGGGGATTACTTTCAGAGAAGCGTTAAGGAAGGTGAACTTCGAATCAATGCGGAGACCGGTCGTGTGCGCTCAAATGGACTGAAACTTTAACAATTTTTACGAAGAACCCCCTATTGACAGGGGATTACTTTCAGAGAAGAAGAGCACAAGAAAATTGGCGTAATATTTTCTGGCGGAATCCCTACACTTCAAACCGGATTTTTGTGATCCGTTCATCTTTGAGTAGTGCGGACAAGGTGTTGATCAGTTCATCTTGCCGAAAGCGCAATTCCTGTATGTAGGCATTGTGCGGCACCTTGATAGTGAGCATTCCCCGGAAGAGTTTTGTAACCTGGGTCACGGCAGCATCTTTTTCTCCGACAGCCTGCCGCCACGCTTCTTCGATCTGCTCTAAATTTCGACGGCGATGCAGTCCATAGCGCACCAATAACTGCGGCAATATCTCGCCGATCTTCGTTGCCCCGCTGACGGTTCCCCTGTTCCGGCTTGCTGGGGTGGCGTGTTGTTGTGCCTTTTTTTCGGGATACGTTTTCTTTCGGGTATTGCTCATAGGGGATAGAAAAGAGGGGGATTGAAAAGAGGGATTATAGTTTATACGGGGACAAAGGGGACATTTTTCTTTGCGAACATCGCGTCTTCTTTGCGCCCTTTGCGGTTAAAAGTAACCGCAAAGAACGCAATGTACAATTCTAAGTCCGCTTGCTGTGCATGTTGCCTACCCTTTGTGCCCCTTGTGGTTAAAAATAAAGGATTAGCCACAAGGGACACAGAACACAAAGAAAAAGACCAATTTGAGACCGTTTACTGTATAAGCCAAAATAAATGGTGATTTTTAGATGTGCCCGCAAGGAAATACCCTACAAAACGCTAAACGGCATCGCCTTGTTCCCCGCATCGAAACATTCGATTTCCATGTGTTCAGGCCACGCTTCCGGTTGCGCTCGGATCACAATCTCCACATTGCCCTCACGCTCAATCGTTGCCAATTCCAACCGCTTTTTGTTGTTCAGATAGTCCACCACGTCGTCCGCCAACGTGACCCGAATCTTCGCAACGCCCGGATTATGCGCCGCTAATTCCAATGCCCGAAACACATCCAACGCCATACTCTCCGGCGACTTGACCACTCCGCCGCCATGACAACACGGACACTCCTGAAACACACTCCGCTTCAACGACGGGCGAATCCGCTGCCGAGTCATTTCGATCAACCCAAACGGACTCGTCCGCAAAAGTTTCGTCTTGGCACGATCCCGTTGAATCGCATCCCGAAGCGTCCGCTCCACCGTCCGGCGATGCGCCTCCCGCTTCATGTCGATGAAATCATTCACGATGACTCCGCCCAAATCCCGAAGGCGAAGTTGCCGAGCAATCTCTTTGGCGGCAATCAAATTCATCTGAAATGCCGTCTCTTCGGCATCCTCATCTGGTCGGAATGTACCGCTGTTAACGTCAATCGCGACAAGGGCTTCCGTTTGATCGATGACGAGTGAACCGCCCCCTTTGAGCGGCACTCGGCGGCGGTTGATGCGGGCTATCTCCCGGTCAATACCGAACTTATGGAACACCGGTTCCTTGCCTGCATAGAGTTGCAACCGGCTGATTTGCCGCGGCATTACGAACTGCAAAAAATCCTTTGCCCGCTCGTATGCCTCCTCTTCATCAATCACAATGGAATCGACATCGGAACTAAAAACGTCCCGAATCGTCCGAATAACAATGTCGCTCTCTTCGTAAATTTCGATGGGAGCTGGCATCTTTTTGATTCGCCGCACGATCACTTCCCAGAGCCGCATCAGATAGGCGAGGTCGCGTGCCAATTCCGTTTGGGTTCGATCCGCTCCTGCTGTTCGGACGATGAAACCGAGACCTTCCGGCGGAGCAAGTTGGAGCAGCATTTGCCGCAGTTTTCGCCGGACATGGTCATCTTCGATCTTTCGGGAAACTCCCACGCGACCGAGCGACGGCATCAGAACGAGATACCTGCCCGGTATGCTGATGTATGTCGAAAGCGTTGGTCCCTTGTGTCCGATGCCCTCTTTGATGACTTGCACGAGGACTTCATCGCCGCGTTTGAACAGTTCCTGAATCGGCGGTTTGAATCGCGGACGGTTACGCAAACTATCGTCGGCGTGATGATACCGGTCTTCGCGGTGTCCGTACTTGCTTTGCCATTGTTCTTCGAGTTCTCTTTCGCGTTCATCCCAGTCGGGCACTTGCTGGAAGTAACAGGCTTCGACATCGCTGATGTGCAGGAATCCGTTTCGTCCGACTCCGAAATCGACGAAGGCGGCTTGGATGCTCGGTTCGATGTTAACGATGACTCCTTTGTAGATGTTTCCGACGTAGTTGTTTTGTGAGGTTCTTTCGACGTACAGTTCTTCGAGGACACCATCTTCGAGGATGGCGATTCGGCATTCTTCCGATTGCCGGCAGTTGACGATCATTTCTTGCTTCATAAAAGGTGTTTCAGTGCGGCGGGAGCGTGCAATTTTCGATTCATTTTTTTCGTGTGTTAGCGGTGCCGCCTGCGACAACGAGTTCGCCGGTTTCGCAAGCGAAACCGCTAACAGTGCTTGTTGGATTGACTTTTGCTCGATTGTTTTGGAATGAATTTTGCACGTTGTCGAGTCGTCATTGGCGGCTCGATCAAGTTACGCAACGCCGTAAGTTGCGTAACGCTTGGGTAAAAAATGTTTGTTGTGTGGTTGTTTGTTTTCTTGCCGCTGTCGGTTTTTGTGCTTCCGTTTTGTGCGACACAGGTTCCCATTCTAGCATAGAAGCGGGATGCCCGCAAGACTGGAGAGTGAGGGGGCGAGTTTCCCGGGTGTGTAAAAATTTAGTGGGTAAACGTTTTTTTGTTATTCCGTTATTTTCTTTGCGCACTTTGCGCAGACCTTTGCGGTTAAAAAAGAAGATTTAACCGCAAAGAACGCAAAGGATGCGCAAGGGACGCAAAGAAAAGGAAAATCCCCACTAAATTTTTACACACCCCGAGTTTCCCGGCACAATCCGGCATCCCCTCTTTACAATCCCTCTGCCGCCATTTAGAATCAGGGACTCTTGATGGTTTTGTGTTCTGTTGTCTGTTACCTGCCAAAATACCGATGTCTTCTGAAACACCTATGCTCGCCAAAATCAAATCTTATCATGCCGACTTTGTAAAAATTTTCGCCGACTTTGATCTCGAAGCATTGGCAAAAGCATCGGAACTCGTCGCGAATCATTATGCTGCCGATAAGCAAATTTTCACGGCAGGCAACGGCGGCAGTGCGGCGACGGCAATTCATTTCGCCGCCGATTTCGGTAAGAACGTTGCCGGTCCAAACGATAAGCACCCGCGAATCCTATCGCTGTGCTGCAATGGTGCGGCGATCACCGCCCTCGGAAACGATTGCGGATATGAAAACACCTTTTGCTTTCAACTCCGTAACCTGATGAATCCCGGCGATTTGGCGGTTCTGATTTCCGCGAGCGGCAACTCTCCGAACATTGTCGAAGCGGCAAAGTTTGCGAAATCCGGCGGAGCAACGGTCATCGGACTCACCGGTTTCTCCGGCGGAAAACTCAAAGAACTCGCCGATGTAACTCTGCATGTTCCATGCAATGTCTATGAGTTGGTCGAGGATGCACATTCCTATTTCTGCCACGCTATGGTAACCGCTTGTAAACGGTAAGTGCTGGATACCTCTAAAAATCATTTTTTGCATTGGTGTTTATACTGAAATCGCACCGTTTTTCTTTGCGAGTTTTGCGTCTTCTTTGTGTCCTTTGCGGTTAAAAAAAGGAGTAACCGCAAAGGACGCAAAGGGAACGCAAGGGGCGCAAAATCCAATTTCATACCGTTTTCAGTATAAAACAAAGGGATTTAACCACAAAGAACGCAAGGAACACAAAGAAAGATTAGGATTTACGCCTTTATTCCGTTTCTGAACTTAACGCTAATAATTCGTCTTCGGGAGATTCCAGTTGCAGCAATGATGAACCCGCAATGACCTGGATTTGCGTGATAAAGTCCGTCGTGTTCCGAAACATCATTTCCAACTGTTCATCCCGCTTTTTCCATATTTTTTGCTGTGCTTTCTTTTCCTTTTCGTATCCCTCTTGAAGTTCTTTGAATCCCAGCACCACTCGGCGGATCTGCTCCGCAAATTTTGCGTCTGTCAAATAATCGTAGAGCATTTGCATTTTATCCCCCTTGTTTGTTTGTGCCATTCGGACTTCACCGAGTTTGATAATGTTTTCTCGAAGTGCCGCCACAAGCCCTTTGAATTCGGAAACGGAACAGACCCAAACGCCGTTGATGAGTCCAAGATGCTCCATTCCTTTCGGCATTGTTTTCGTTACCAAGACGGCAATGTCCGCCTTTTCCCTTTCCGCATCCGTTTTGAGTTTTTCAATCCAATCTTTTTGAAACGACTGTGTGTTTTTGCTTTCGTAGAGGATAATTCCCGATTCGAGACCGATGGAGTTTCGGACGACCTGTTTAACATCCGCTCCGCTTACACCTTTTTTGACCTCACCAATTTCATCCGAAGGAAACGTTACTCGAAGAAACTCTTCTATCAACAATTCCTGTACTTCGCCTTGTAATTGTTGCGATCCCTGCTCCGCCTTTCTGACGGCATCTTCGGCGGCTTTCTTGGCATCGGCTAACTGCTTTTGGAGTTCTGCAACCTGCTTTTCATTGCGTTCTATCTCTTGTTTAGTAATATTTTCTTTTTCTGTCTTGAGCAGTTCATCAAATTTTTTGCGGTTTTGTGCATCATTTTCCAGCAACAATTTTGCACGTTCCATTTTTTCCTCGTGCTCTCGGTTTTCGATTTTTCGCTTAAGTTCTTCATTTTCTAACTGGGCTTGCCGTGATGCCTGAAGTTGTTTTTTCAATTCGGCAGTTTCGTCCGACTGCGATTTGAGTTGTACCGCAAACTGGGACTTGGCTCTTTCTGTTGCTTCTTTGATCAGTTCTTTCTCTTTGCGTGCGATTTCTTCTCGCGTCTTTTCGGCAATTTCCTTATCGACTTCCGCCTTTTGGTTTTTTAGTTCCGTCTCTTTTTGTGCCAGTTCCGCCTCTTTTTGTTTGTGTTCCGATTCTTTTTCGGCAACCTGGACGTTAAATTGCTGTTGCAATTCTTTTGCGATGCGGTCTCTGTGTGTCAATAAAACCGCATCAAGATCGAGCGGGGCATTGCATTGGGGGCAATTAATGGGAGCCGTTTTCATAGATTCCTGCCGGAGAGGCGTATAACTTCCGGTACATCCTACCCTTGTCGGGCGGGACAAGCAAGTATGGGGTGCTGTTGAGCGGTGTGTGTAAAAATTTAGTGGGAATTTTCCTTTTCTTTGCGTCCTTTGCGTATTTCTTTGCGTTCCTTGCGGTTAAAAAAGGATTTAACCGCAAAGGACGCAAGGGGTCGCGCAAAGAACGCAATATGTTGTCCACTCCTTTGTGTCCCTTGTGTTCTTTGTGGCTGATCCTTTTTAACCACAAAGTGCACAAGGAACAGAAAGAAAAACGTCCCCGTCCCTGTGTAAGGTATATGTAAGGTATCAGGGGCTTACTCTTCCGTAACCTTAACGTTCCGAAACATAAACGGATTGGTACTGACAATCAACGGTTTGCCGCTCTTGATCGTCAAATCCTTGATGACAACCTCCTCCGTGAGAATGTACGGAAACGGTTGCACATAGTCTTCGCTCCGATACGCATTGTTGAAGTTGGCAAATATTTTCGGTCCCTGATAATTGCTCCCGTGGTTGGTATCGTCTATGGTGAGTCCTTCTATAGTGATCTTCCTCGGCATATAACAGGTATAACCGAAATCGTGCTGACCTGAATTGTTTCCGCCGATCAAGACGGCATCGGATTGCACACCATTACGCGGTAAAAACTCACAGTTGCGGATAATGATCTCTCCCTCAAACGTGCTGCCGTAGTCGCTCCGCAGGTTGATGAGCGTTCCGCCGGTTACTTTGGTGTTTTCCAACAGGAAAATGCCCTGTCCAATGAGGTTAATGCCTTGATGTCCCAGTACCGAATTCTTTATCGTCGCATTGGTTACGCCCTGATGAGCATCGAATCGGGAAAACTCTACCGTGTCAAACGTCAAGTTCTTGGAAAAATTGGAACCGAAAATTCCCCAATACCTCGTGTCATGAATACTGTTCGTTTGCTTGCAGTTCTTGAACGTTACATTATTCGCCTTGTTGACATTAAGGTCATACGTTCCCATCGACACTGGAGTCCCGGCAGCACCGATGGTGATATAGTATTTACGCCCCGAAAAAGTGCTGTTTTGCACTAAAACATTGGTACATCGCGCTATCGAGATAAAACCGCTATACGGTTTACCCGTGTCCTCACCTTCTGTTACAGCGTGATAAATGCCGTCCACCGTCACGTTGGAACGTGTAATACTGATGCCGCGATTGTAGTAGGAATAACGTGACTCGGAACGGTTGGCAATCGTTGTAAAGTGTCCCCCTTTGATTGTAAGCGTTTCGGTATCAATAGGATACGCCGTTATCGCCGTAATCGTGTCAAAGTCCCAGATAATCGGGGTGCTTTGATCGACATTGCCTTCTTTATCGACGAGGAATATGTCGGTTTGCGCAGAACCTTCATTTTGATTTGGTCCAAAACGAATGTATCGTCTGATGTTGTTGTCCGTAACATCAATGAGAGCATCCTGCGGTAACGAGAGATCGAGTTTCGATTGATTCTTTTTGAGTGTGGTAACCGTCGTTATTCGGACGGAGGGCAGTTTCGATGAAATGTGAAACACATGGCTATTGCGTGGTTCGACTTCGATGTCGTCGATGATGAACTTGGCATCCGTCCAATCTGTATCGGTTTGTATTGGAGCGGTTCTGTTTACATTGCCGATGTAGTAAGTTTTTCCTGCTTCTGCTTTGACGGGGAGTCCTGCTACGTTTGCAGCGGTATGGGCTTTGATGATGGCTTCGAAGTCATCGGTAACGCCGTCGCCGACGGCACCGTGTTCGCTGTAAGTGATGAAGTCTGCAGCGCAAGAGCGGGGCGGTGTCAGCCCCCCGGTAAGTACCGCGAAACCAATGGCAATGAGGAAAAGGAAATGTTTCATGAGGATTTACGATAAGATGAATGGGAGAGGCCTCCATCTTACCACTATTTCTCTTGAACTGCAAACCTCTTCTCTTGAACTGCAAACCCCGCATGCTTGAGGGCGATGTGTAAAATAGCCGATGCCCTTTTTATGGGCACGTCTAATAAGCCCTAACAGAGCCCCGGCGGTAAATAAAGTGCACAGAGCCCGGAGCGGTAACTCCGGCATGAATCCGAAAACGCCGTATCTCCCGATATGGGCTCTGTTTGTTCCGCCGTATCTCCCGATACGGGCTCTGCTCGCCGCCTCGCCGACCACGCAAACTTCATGGCATTGCCAAAGCGGCGCCAATAGCGTAGAATCACTCGTCCGGTTTCCTTCGAACACAAAATATGCCTTTGCCGCCATTCGTTGAAAAGACGTTTCCCTTCACCGTCGACCTGCCGGGCATGATCAATCTGATGGGAACCGCACTGTACAGCGAACCCGCCGCCGCCATCCGTGAGTTAATCCAAAATGCCCACGACGGAATCGTCCGACGACGAAGACAAGACCTCGGCTTCAAAGGAAAAGTCCGATTCGTACAAAATCCCCAAGAAGGAATACTCTCCGTCGAAGACGACGGAATCGGACTCAACGCCGACGAAGCCGAAAAGTATCTCGGAACACTCGGTATCGGAATCACTGGAATGCTGCGGCGAAATCCCGCCGCACAAATTGACGACGGCTTAATAGGACAATTCGGAATCGGACTGCTCAGCACATTCTTACTTGCCAAACGCATTGTCGTCGAAAGCCGACGCTTCGGCGAAGACACCCATCCCGTCCGCTGGGAAGCAGACGGCAGTACAATCATCCGCCTGTCGCAAGGCAGCCGCCAAACGCCCGGCACAACAGTAACGCTTCATCTTCAATCCGAATATCAGCACTACGCCCAGTCCAACGAAAGCATCGAAGAATCGGTACGAAAATATGCCGACTTCCTGAATGTTCCGATATTCCTGAACGACAACGAACAGCGAATCAATCTTCTCCAACCGCTTTGGTTCGAGCCGGAAGCCGATGAAGACGATTTGCTTCTCGCTCTCGAAGGCTGGTTTAACGAAACGCCGCTCGGTGTTATTCCGATTCGCATCGAAAAGCCGGTGGTCGTTCAAGGAGCGTTATACATTTCGCCGCAACGGGTGCCGGGCTTCACCGACGAAGCCAAAGTCGCAACGACGATTCGGCGGATGATTATCTCCCGAAGCATTCAAGGTTTAATGCCCCCCTGGGCTTCCTTCGTCCGCGGGATTCTCGAACTGACCGATTGCCGACCGACCGCAAGCCGAGAGGAGTTGGTACGAGACGAAAACTTCAATACCGTCAAGCAAACGTTGGAGAATATCCTGTTCAACTATTTTGAACGTCTGGCAAAGGATAAACCGGCGATTTGGGAGGCTCTGCTTGGTTGGCATCGTTATGCTTTGTCGGGTTCCGCTTTGGAGAATGAGCGGTTGCGGCGATTGCTTCGCGGGACGTACCGTTTTTCGACGCATCGGGGCAAGTTGACGTTTGAGGATATCTTGGATCGCAGTCCGGCATCGGCAATTTTCGAGGACGAGGCGGACTATGTTCTTTGGTATCATGGTGATCGGCGGCAGGAGGCGGCGATAGAGTCGGTCTTTGCCGAACACAAAACGCCGTGCGTTCATGCGACGATGACTTTCGAAGAGGCTTTGCTTGGCGAAATGGCTTTCGACACTATGAAGGAGCGGAAGATGTTGATCGACTGCCGAGTGGCGGTACCCGGCACGAAGGGGTTTTCGCAGACGATTCTCGGTGCGAAGGATTCTATGCCGGTCGATGACGACTGGGAAGAGTATTTTGCGTCGCTGGATGCTCGGATTTTCCATGCCGAATGTGCGAGCATGCAACCGGTCTATGCTTTTTTGAATGAACGTTACGATTTGATTCGCACGATTGACGCATTGAAACAGGGGGGGCATATTCCTGATGCGTTTCGGCGGATGCTTGACAAGCATCTTGACGGTGAAGAACTGCCGCAGAATGAAATTCTGCTCAATCGTCGTCATCCGTTGGTGGATCGTGCGTTGTCTCATGCGCCGTTGGGAGCACAGGCGGCGGTGCTGCGTGTTTTGGTCTTTCAGACGATGCTGTCTGCCGGAGCGCAACTCTCACATGAGACGCGTGAGTTGTTTGAATCGGATCTCCAACAGATTGCGAAAGTGATTTGAATGACTGAAAGGAATTGGACGTTTTTTTCTGCGTCTCTTTGTGTCCTTTGTGCTCTTCGTGGTTAAAAATAAAGGATTAACCACAAAGGACACAAAAGATACGAAGCACACAAAAGACACAAAGGAGCACAAAGGAGCACAAAGAAAGATTACGGTTGCCGAAAACCTTACCTTTTTTTTGATATTTACAAAGTACGCCTCACTAATTTTTTACACCCCCATTACGGGAAAAAAATGACGGTAGCCGAAACACACAAAACAACACACCTTTATGCCGCGAGGAGTCAAACACCAGTAAAACACTATGAGCGAAACACCTTCCGCCCAGCGAATTCACATCGGTTTTTTCGGCAAACGCAATGCGGGAAAGTCGAGCATCGTCAATGCCGTGACGGGACAAGACCTTGCCGTCGTCTCCGCAGTGCCCGGCACAACAACCGATCCCGTCATTAAAGCGATGGAACTCTTGCCGCTAGGGCCCGTCGTGATCATTGACACGCCCGGAATTGATGACGAAGGGGCACTCGGCGAACTGCGTATCCGAAAGACAAAACAGATACTCAATAAGTCGGACATCGCTCTGCTCATTGTCGATGCGGCCGTCGGCAAAACCAAAGCAGATGACGAACTGCTCGAAATATTCCGGGAGAAAAATATCCCCTACCTCCTTGTTTTCAACAAAAGTGATTTACTTTCGGAACTCCCCAACGCTGCTCCGGGAGAAATCTTTGTCAGTGCAACTCAACAAAGACAAATCACGGAATTGAAGGAACAGATCGCCGCATTAGCCGTTTCCCCTTGCGAAACGCAGCCTCTTGTCGCGGATTTACTGCAACCGTCTGACCTTGTCATTCTCGTCATCCCCCTCGACAGTGCCGCTCCGAAGGGCCGCTTGATTTTGCCGCAACATCAAACGATTAGGGATATATTGGAAGCACACGCAACAGCCCTCGTTGTCCGAGAGTCGGAACTTCGGGAAACAATGAAAAGACTCGCATTACTGCCGCCGATTGCCGACGGCCGACAGTCTAAATTAGTCCAGCCTAAATTGGTCATTACGGACAGTCAGGTTTTCGGGCAAGTCTCGGCGGAAGTGCCGGAAGACATCTTTTTGACTTCCTTCTCCATTCTGTTTGCCCGATACAAAGGCTCACTCCTCTCTGCCGTGAGGGGAATGAAAGTTTTAGACCAACTCAAGGATGGGGACACGGTATTGATTGCGGAGGGTTGCACGCACCATCGGCAATGCGATGACATCGGCACGGTCAAGTTGCCCCGTTGGCTTTCCGGCTATACGGGCAAGCAGATTCAGTTTGTGTTCACCGCCGGCAGGGAATTTCCCGAAGATTTGTCCCCCTACAAGTTAGCGGTGCATTGCGGCGGATGTATGCTTAATGATCGGGAGATGAAGTATCGGGTTCAATGTGCGCTGGATCAAAACGTGCCTATCACGAATTACGGCATTTTGATTGCACATATCAACGGCATTTTACAACGGAGCGTGGCCATGTTTGCGGACATTGCGGCAGAGTTGCACGATTGAAAAGGGAAAATGGACACCCCTCCGACGGGTAAAAAATACCGGCTGGACAGCGGCTTCGATACTGCGGCACGGCAATCATTTAGGGAACTTCTAAACATCGGTTTTGCCTCATATTTTAGGCGAAAACGGTACGAAATCGTTACTTTGCGCACTTTGCGGTTAGTCTTTTTTTACCGCAAAGTACGCAAGGAACGCAAAGGTATCGTTCATCACTAACCCGGGGCAAGCCCCGACGCTAACGCCTTTCCGCTTCCACCGCATCGATCAATCGGCTCAACAACTCCTGCGACTCCACAGACTCAAACTCGCTTGCATTGTATCGGTCATACAACCGCTGAATCTGTTGACCGCGTAACAAAATGCCGAAACGCTCAACACTCTCCTCAAACGCCTCGCCCGCCTGCTCACGCACCCACATCGGATAGACCGCATTCGCCGCCATCTCGTATATCGCTAACTGCAACGCCGACGACCTCACCACCGCCGCCAACCGCAAACCCTCCGACACCCGACGCTCACTGTGCAACGCACTCAACACTACTGCATCGAAATCCTCGAAATGATATATCTTGGTGCCAGTCGATAACTCCGCTAATTTGATCTCACGAAGCCAACGCAACGTTTGTTTCGCCATTTCGAGCCGTTCCTCTGCTGTCGCCTGCCGCCTGCCGCCTGTCGCCTTCTCCAACAGGTCATCATGCACCCAGCGTGCCGACTCTTCGCTTGACAACAACGGATACGTCAACGAAAGCGACGTGCGAAACGGTGCGTCAGGTTGCCGACGGTCGAACTCCATCATCGTGTTGCGGCGTTGCGTAACGGGATTGAGTTCACTCGGATCGCTGCTCAAAACCGCAATCGGTATTTCGGCGGTTCGGGCATCTTGCCGCATCGCTTGTACGAATTCGCCAACGGGCGGTTGCGGTGTTCTGGCATTGACGACGACCATTTCCACATCGGGGGAAGCGGCGGCGAGTCGAAACAAGTCCCGACAGGTCGTCGCCACATCGGTTTTGTAGCCGAGCCCCAGAAAGAGATTTGCCGTTTGCATTGCCGATGCCATCTGCGGATGTCCCGACAAAAGCACGCTCTCGCCGTCCGACTGGGAAAACCAAACTAACGTGTCCGCTACGTGAGACGAACCGGCAAATGGAGATGAAAGCCGGGAGGCTGAATGAAAGCCGGGAACGGAGCGCAGCGCAGCGACCGGATCGCTCGCAGGTTGATCCGCATCGATCCGGTCGCTACGGCTATCGCCTACGCTCCCGGCTTCCATGTTGCGCTCCCGGTTTTCATGTTGATCGGTAATCCCCGTCAACATCATAATCGCCTCCAATGCCGCAAAGCGGACTTCACGATTGGGAGCAACAACCGCCTGCACCAAGACTCGCGGTCTGCCGGTGGTTGAATTGAGCAGATCGGCATGGTCTTTCTCATTCCCCAGTACACTGAGCCTTAGCAAAGCGATTACCCCGAACGCCGCACCAAAGCGATCTTTTTCGAGAGACATTTGCAAGAGTTGCTCCCCCTCTTCTAGGTTTCTAATACCATAACTAAAGTCGGATGATGGCGGGTTCGGAAATTTCCCAATGCCGGTGCGTATAGACTCTAAAATTGCAAGCATATACGCAAAGTTATAGGCTTTATCGTTCACAGATGTCTTCGGAAGAATGAAATAACTTTGTCCGTAATAGTTCACGGCAAAGTATAGATAAGCGGCTTCGATATTTTCCCAAGATAGATATTCGATACCATCATCGCTATTCCACCCCCAAAACGAAACGTTTCCATCTGTATCGATCCGCAATGGTCGGCGTTTCTCAAAATAATCGGTCGCTCGCTCAAACAAAATAGCGGCGGCTTGCTCCTGACTCGGAAGGGTAATTCCACGCCGTTTCATGATGTTCGCCACTGCCTCTCTTACTATTTCGTGAATTTCCTCATCGAACAGGTATTGATAGAGCAGAAAACTTTCTTGCGGCGTAACGGAGACCGCAAGCCCACGCGCCGCATGATACCGTAAATTCTTGTTGTCGCTTTGCAACGATGCCGCAAGGGCTTCCTTCATATCAGGACGCAAGGAAAGCAACACGGCAACGAGTTGATCCGCTTCCAATTCGGCTTCGATGGTCGCCAACTTCTCGAAAACCTGTTGCACCGAAAGTTGGTCGCCTTTCCAAAGGACACGCAATGCGGGGAGTGCATCCCCCCGCAAGGCAGGGGGGCTAACAGGGCTAAACCAATCGGTTTCTCGCAGTGCTTCGGCGATTCGGTCTGCGTCCTGCCAATGTTCTTTCGCACTGTCGATAATCATGGCGACCGCTTCCTTGCCGAGCGGTACGAATTCGGGATGAACAGCAATTTGCATCAATTTCTGCGTGCCGAGGGTTTCGACGATCTTTGCAGACTCCTCCGGTGTTAGAACCGGAGTACCGGCTAAAAGGCGGCGGAGATAGTGCCGAACTAGCACGGGACGACCGACGACGGAAAACACATCGACTGCTTTCATTACTTCGAGAGCGGTCTCCGGTTCCCGAAAGAGTACGATTTGTTCAGCGTTGTTCAACTGTTGTGTGCGGAAGCGATTCGCTTCGACGGGAATTCGTGCAAGTTCGGGCGTTCCAATCTCGGCAAGGTCGCGCAGGTCGGTTTCACCGAGAATATCATTGATTTCAAACATTTCGTCGGGTGTGAGACGATAGTACGGCAGCATTACCAGCAATTTTTCGGCAAGTTCGGTCTGGTCTTCGTCGAGAAAGGAGTGCAACAGTGCGGCAACTTGGATGAGTTCCTGTGCGGAAATCTTTTCCCGATAGGCTTCGGCGGGGGTGCGTCCTTGAATGACAGGGTCGCCAAGTTGGTGGAACCAAAACAATGCGGCTTGGGCTTTATCAAGAAGTTCCTCTACGTGAGCCGTCTCGCCCTGCATGTTAGCCGCCTCGCCCTGCGAGGCGCAAGAGCGGGACGGCGTGAGTCCCCCGGTAAGGGAGATGGAAAACACCAGTAAAACGGCAAAGAGAGAGCGAATCATTGGAGTACAACCTTTGTGAATCCTTGCGTCCTCTGTGCCCTTTGTGGTGAGTCACCCACGCAGAACACAAAGACACACAAAGACGGAGAAAAAAATGAAACGGCATAGTGTAGCGATTTTTCGGAAATGAAAGAAGAGCAATTTTGGCACTGTCCGATTTTTACAAGACTTTTTTCCTTTGCACTCTTTGCGGTTAAAAAAGACTTAACCGCAAAGGACGCAAAGAAAAAAGAGCAACCATTGGCATGTTGCAGTGTATTTGCCGAACCCAGTCCACTAACAAGTTTTTTTCCGAAATGTTGCCTTCATCACTTCCAGGATTGAAAAACTGGGCACTTGCCTGCCGAGGGCAGGTTAACAGTCACCGATTGGAGTTATCTTGATAAAAACCCTTAC
>Ga0099364_10008551_pt1 | contig 14388 bp, 10 predicted proteins | sample TergutTh196P3_FD_73070 | JGI IMG/M metagenome (GOLD analysis project Ga0099364, IMG submission 73070) | Microcerotermes parvus P3 segment gut microbial communities from Pointe-Noire, Republic of the Congo - Th196 P3 | ecosystem: Host-associated > Arthropoda: Insects > Digestive system > Gut ... | reverse complement strand
TCCGTCTGTACGTTCTATCCTATATTCAACAATATCACCAAAAGATTGTGTATTGGGTAGAGCCCAAGAGATAAAAACCCCGGTTTGTATAATATTAATTTCCATGTCATTAACAGTCCCAAACAAAGGCATAATGATATCATGTTGTATAGCATCAGATTCACCAACAGAGTAAACGTTAGTAACGCCGTATGTATATTCTATATCTTTTGGTACATTTGAATCTCTTAGTGTTAAAGCAGTGATAGGCGAAGGGGTAATCTTATTGTTATTTCTGTAAACATGGTAACCGATAATTTCATTATCTGCTCTCAAATTATTGGGATGAATTGTCCAATTTAGCACAATATCATCATTATCAACGTAAGCATCTAAACCAAGAATAGGTATAAGGTTATACGGCATAGCAGTAGCAATGTTTGAAGGGTCAGATTCACCATCCGGGGCACTATAAAAAGCTGTTACATGATAATTATATGTTACATCAATTGTTACATTTGTATCATTATAAAACAGCGTATTAAGCGGACTTACCAATAAAACCCCATCTCGATACAAAGCATAATGTTGAAATATTGCAATATGTTGTGGATCAGGTTCTTCCCATTGAAGATCAACTTCACCAAAACCAGCAGTTGCTACTAAATTCTTAGGTGGATTATAAATTAAAGGAACAACTTCAACAATTATAGATGATGGGTCTGATTCTTCTGTATTTCCAACAGCTGTAACAGCATAAGTATAAGTACCAAAATCGACATTGCTATCTAAGAATGTTTTTTCTGAAATTGGCTCTGTTGTAAGTAAGAGATTGTTACGATATACATTAAAACTTGAATTGCTGGATTCCCAAGTTAATGTTACATCTTGTAAATAAACCTCAGCTGCCAGGTTTGATGGAGGAAGCACAATTTCTGGAAGTCGAGAATTTAAACGAAAAGTCATGGATTCTCCACCGGAGAGCCCTATATGTGAGATGTCTAAACCACCATTTATAGACTGATTATGATTGTTGCCATTGTATAAAAATGGTTTTGTTGTTGCATTGTTATTAATCTCAGTTCGCCCCGATTGTTGCGAGAAATGAGCTTGATTTATTTGACCATTCGCAGTTAAAGTTCCATTAGGTCGGTAAACATATAATTCATCCGGGGGACCTTCTCTATTTCCATCGTTAATTCCAGTTCTTACTCTATAAATTAGCAATCCCGAGCCGGGTAAACTTTCATCAATTATAAAATCTGTTCCGGAGTTTCTTCGATATTCTACGACATAATATTGATTTGCAGCATTATCGGTATTAATTCTATAAGCAACATTCTCAGTTCCGCTAGTTAATGCGTTAATACTGTAAGTTCCGTTGTGGGTTAACAGCGGAATTGTAATCCAATTAAGATATTTTTGCTTAACATAAGCAGTAATTGATTGCGGAGTAACCGAAGTTGAAGCCATTAAACACCAAATACCAATTGGAGTAATACCTGAATAACTATATCTGTATAAATCAGGTGCACCAAAAGTATGTGCCAATTCATGACAATATACAGAAACCCCTTCGGTAAATTGTCCGTTACTCATTTCAAGATTTAAGTTGTATTTATATACTCGTTTTCCGTTTATATAGGGTGGGGTTGCATAGGAAATATACCACATATGAGGCCATAATAAATCGTCTGTATGCATTGCAGGACCACCTTTTATTAAGAAAACAATTGCATCTACATCGCCATCGTTATCGGTGTCAAGGTTTAAAGTAGTCGGAACTTGACTGGCTATTGCTAAAACAGCATTTCTAAATAAAGTGTGAAGACGCGTATACAATTCATTGGCACTACTTGCACCAGCTCGTGTATAATAACTTCTTGGGTGGGGGTCGGTATAGGTGACAACAGTTGTCCCTGATTGTGTCGGGAAAAAATGTGAGGTAATATTCATCTGATTGCCAGAAGCCTTATTAAAATAGTTTTTTACGCTATGATAGTTTGGCTCTACACTATTGAAATCATTACTATATTTACTAAAAGGAGCTACAAAATCTGCTTGATCTGAAAATTTAATGAAGATGACAATATTTTCCAGAGTGCCTATTGAAGGTGCACGCGTTTCAACACCTCTCGTTACACCTTCTCTTGCTTCACGTTGTTGTAAATATTTTTCTTCTGACACGTTTTGATATGGAGTCATACCAACGCTTTGTGCCGTGTACAAGTGAACAGGATAACCTGATGATACAAGCTCATCGTTTTCGACTACAGCCCAGCAATAGTATAAAGTGTTTAAATCTTGAACTATTGTGTGTCCAGCTTCGTCATGTGCCCAGCGGTGAAATTCATCACCGGTAACAAACAGTTCTAAAACTGTTCCGTCTGGTTGTTCAAATTCTACGGCTATGTTGTTAAGCCATGCGGAATTAAGGTTGGTTGCTACTAACATTATCAAAACGAGTAGTATGATGTGGATGGGGGAGTAAGTTGGTTTCATGGTTTTTTCTCCTTTATTTATATCGTAGGGAACGTATTTATCCGTTCCGTATTTATATCGTAGGGAACGTATTTATCCGTTCCGTATTTATATCGTAGGGAACTGATTTATCTGTTCCGTAATATTCGGTGCTACGCAGATTTATACGGAACGAATAAATGCGTTCCCTACGATTGGGGTGCACTAACTCCGTAGGGAACGTATTTATACGTTCCGTATTTATATCGTAGGGAACTGATTTATCCGTTCCGTAATATATGGTGCTACGCAGATTTATACGGAACAGATAAATCAGTTCCCTACGATTGGGTGCGTTCCTAAAAATGTGGCGATCGCCGATACGGTGGTGATCGGAGATCACCGGTACGGTTTATTTACGTATTCTATAATAATTTACAAGTTCAGGGTTGAACTGTGATTTATAATAAGCAATAGATTCAATATTAGCACCACTAAAATCAAAAGTGTCAAAACCGCTTGTATAATTACTTAAAATAAAATCATAACAAAACAAGCTTGCTCCATTTTTTTTGATATTAGTATCAGCTGCTGCAAAAAAAGCGTAGATTTTTTTTTGCAAAATATCTTTAATAATAATCAGGTATGCCAGAGGGTTTTCATCCTTAAAAGCGATATATTGAGTTATAAAACCTTTCGCATAAATCTCATTAAGAAAAGAAATATAAGAATCATTAATTTGCCTTAAACTTCTTTTTTTTCTGTTAAGCATTTCAATAGAAAGTGTTTTATAAATATCTAAATCCCATTGTTTTTTCATAACTAAATCTTTTTTTGCTTTATTATTAAGAATTCTTTTAGTTTCTTTTTGTAGGTCATCTGAAGAATAATCTTTAATTTGTTTAGTATAAGTATATAATGGTTCTGCCTTTAAACCAGACCATTTAAAAGCTCTTATGTCATTTATAGCGGGGTCTAAAGTTATCATTATTCTAAAATATTCTTTGTATAAATATGTCGCCAAAGATTTTAAAACATTAATCTGATTGCTATTTTTATAGAAAATTATTGGAGTGTATTTATAATCGAGAGGTTGATAAATATATTTAAGAAATATCTTTTTTTTCTCAAAAACAGGCATCAAAGCTATAATATTATCCTCTTCAATAACTATTATATAATAAGCAGTCGCTTTTTCTCTTTTCGCAAACGCTATCAAAATATCATAATTAGCCCAAAGTGGTAGAGTAGCTCTGATAGCATCAGGCAAATCTGATATATATATTTTCTTTGTTTGATATAACATTTACTTAATTGTCCTTCCCATATTCTGCAAGCTTGTTTCGTAAGGTTCTTGTAGTAACCCCCAGTATATTTGCTGTTTCGTTTTTATTATTTCCAGTTTTTTCTAAAGTTTTAAGGATAACTTCTTTTTCTATATCGTCAATCGTTCTATCGGCAAAATTAATCCAATCGAGGTCGTTTTTTTCTTCAGAACAAACTTTAACAGTTGGTGCTTGTATCGCAAAATCTTGGCGTACAAAATAAAAAGATTCTGGCTTTAATGAGGTATCCGGTGAAGTAATACATGCTCTTTCAAGGGCATTTTGTAATTCTCTAATATTCCCTGGCCAATCATGTTTTAACAATAAATCTAAACTTTCGGTAGTCATTACTTTTTTGTTAATGCCTAATTCAAAACAGACTTTTTTTAAAATATGTTCAGCAAGGAAAGGTATATCAGACATTCTTTCGCGTAGTGGTGGTAATTGAATTGGTACAATGCACAACCTAAAAAAAAGGTCTTCTCTAAAAGTACCTTTTTTTACTTCATCTGCTAAATTTCTGTTTGAAGTAGCTATAATTCTTGTATCTATTTTTATGGGCATTTCTGAACCAATTTTTATAATTTCTTTTTCTTGAATTACTCTTAAAAGTTTAGCTTGCAGGTCAAGGTTCATTTCGGATATTTCATCAAGCAATATTGAACCCTTATCGGCAATTTCAAATTTACCTCGTGTAGATTTTATTGCCCCAGTAAATGACCCTTTTTCAAATCCGAACAATTCCGATTCTATAAGATTTTCCGGTATTGCTGCACAATTTATCTTTACAAAACTATTTTTCGCACGCGGACTAAGCATATGTATAGCTTCAGCGACTAATTCTTTACCGGTACCACTTTCACCGACAATTAAGACAGTAGAATTTGTAGGAGCAACCATTTTTACAAGGTCTAATACGCCTTCTAAGGATTTGCTTTTTCCGATTATTTTTGCATAATGTGTGTTTTCTCTTATTTTTTTTTGCAGATTATTGTTTTCGCTAATTAGTTCTTGTCTCTCGAAAATTCTTTTTACGATCATTTCAAGTTCTTCAATAGAAACAGGTTTGGTAAGATATTCGTAAGCACCATATGCCATAGCTTGAGCAGCGGCTTCAGGACCTCCGAAGGCGGTAAGTAAAACAGTGTCGGTTTCAGGACTGTTACTAGCGACAAATTTTAGAACATCGATACCGGATTTTATGGGCATTTTAAGGTCGGTAAAGATTAAATCGTAAAAATTGTTTTTTATTTTGGCGATAGCTTCCTCGCCGTTAACCGCAAGGTCTATTTTAAAATTCGAGTATTCTTTAGTTGTTTTAAAGAAGCTGGTGAAATATTCACGGATCAATGCTTCGTCATCGGCTATTAAAATGCGTTTGCTCATTAAAAACTTCCTTATACTATTCCTCGTGTAAAATGCACATATATTCGTAGGGAACGCATTTATCCGTTCCTCATATTATAGCGAACGGAGTTCGCCGCTACGGAACGGATAAATGCGTTCCCTACGAATATGTGTGCATCATATTATGGCGAACGGAGTTCGCCGCTACGGAACGGATAAATGCGTTCCCTACGAAGTTAATTTCTGAATCGTGTATATCTTTCTTTCACAATTATTTCTTTTTCAAGATGGTCGCCATGATTAAGTCTAATAACATTAGTTTCAAGAATCAGATTATCGCTAACTACAGTATCATTAATTAAAATCTCATATGTTCCTGCTGTTAAATTGTTAAATAAGGCTATTCCATTATGATTCAATTTAATCTTTTGTACAATTGTGTTATTATCTACGTTCCTTAGCATAATCTCGAGAGGTTCTGTATAGTCGTTAATTGTGAATCTATCAATATTTATCAACGAATTATGATAATATCCAGAATTATGTGGAGTTTCAGAATTTATAGATACACGTTCGTAGCTAAGTTTTCTAACTTTTATGGTTGCACTTGAAAGCTCAGTAAAAGTAAAATTAGCTTTATTTCCTTTGAAACCTATCAGAGTTGACAAATCTGGAGAAATCGCATAACCGGGTGGTATATTTACAATATTAAAGGAATTAGGATTAAAATTCTCTTTATTTACGCGAATAACCCCGGCATTATTGGTTACAAAATAATTATTATCCATTTCAAAAACGACACCAGGAGTGGGTTGTCTGTTTTCTTGGAAAGTCATAGTCATGTATTTTTTATCAGATTTAGGGAATAGTTTAGCGTTAAATGGAATTGCATATTCGGCAAGAATCGAGTATCTATAATTATTTGAGTAATTGGGGTTTACGTTATAACTTCCACCTAAGGAAAACAGATGTTTCCAAGGCAAATGAAAACTAAAATTGGTTGATAGTAATAGATAATTTCTCCAATTTTGCATATTATAGTAAATGCTGTATGCACCAATACTTTGTTGTATGTTATCAGACCATTTATAATAAAAATTGGCTTGATTTCTCATGTTAAACTCGTGTTGGTCGAACTCGGTTCTGTTGTTTAATAAAAGTGTAACTTTGTAGTCTTCTAATCTTGAAACCCAGGCATTGAAAGAAATAATGTTTCGATAATTTGGTACGGGTGCGTAATTATGAGTTTCTGTAGTATTCCAACCATATAATAATTCAAGTTCATAGTTCTTATTTTTGTACATAGTACCAAAAAGATATTCGCGTTCTTCGTAGCTTAATCCATTTTGTGTTTTTTGGTCTACTGCCGAATCATAAATTTTAAAACGTAAATAGTAATCTGATATAAAGTTTAGATATACATTACCATAGACATTATGAGAGATATATCTATCTGTAAAATCTTTTCCCATTCTATAATATTCGTCTCGGTATCTAACATTTGAGTATATATCAAGATAATTACTATAAATATTAAGTTCGTTGTTATAGTGAACTTTTTTCGGAGCTTCGTTTATGATGTTTAAATCGTCATAATTCATCGAAAATCTGTTCATTATATACTTGGTATTAAAAAAGACACCTGTAGAAAAACCAGCAAACAGGTAATCATTTGAATCGTTTTCATGAGCTCCATATACTTCTAAGTTAATTGTTAAATCTGAAAATATCTTAGCTTGTGTTTCAAGAACGTATTTCTCGTGTTCAGAGTTTAAAAACCATCTGCCGAGATAATCGTTACTATTCTTTGTTTCATTTACCCAAATTTCATTTTCATCTTGATTGTTTTTTTGATAATAACTAAGTTTTATATAATTGTCCGGCTCGTAAAACATGCTTTGGACAGCTGATGAATAGTAATTATTCCAACTATACCCAATTGATGTTCTATTATGGATAGCCTCTTCGCCGTATAATTCTTTCATGGATACGCGTTCTAATATCAAACCTTTATTATAATAGCCTATTTCTGCACCCATACCATATTTAGGAAATGCTCTCTGGTCAAGTAAATAACTATTCTCGCCTACGGAAACATTGAATTTTCTGGTTCTCCAGTTGAAGTTAAAATACAAGTTGTCGTAATCAAAAACCTTATCGTACCATTCTTCATCATCATTAAAGTCGTGATCTAAAATACGATAATTTATATTAAAATTCATGTATACACTATAATTATCATCTAAAAAACCATTACCATATACATTTGTAATATATTGTCTTATAACGTTTTTAGAGGCAAACATTGATTCATCGTACATGTAACTTTGCGATGCTGTAATTGGTAAAATATAATAGTCTTTTTGAAATGGGTAACTCGTTTTATGGGCAACAGGTACAACTCTTCTTATGCAAAATTCTTCTACTTTTAACATTTCTGGAAGTATTTTTGTTAATGTGTAATCTAAAGTGTACGACATCCAAAATTCTGTTTCTACAAGACTATCAATTTGTGAAAACGGGACGAATACGGTCTCCGATTGTGAAGGTTGTAAAATTTTCTGCACCCAAAATGGTGAACCATTAAAATTGCCGTTAGTAGATGGCTGAGAAACCGACCTTGCTATTTTAAATTCTACTGGCACAGTGCCTTTGTTGTGGAGAAACAAAGATATACCTAAATCTATATCTGGTATAATATAGCGATAATTGTCGAGTAATCTAACGACAAAATCTTCTTCTACTATATGATTAATTTCGATAACACCAGTAGCAAGAGCATTCTCGTTTTCGTTTTGGATTAAAAAGGGAAAGAATCGTTTGCCGGCTAAAATATCCGGATTAGGAGTTAAACTAAGAAAAATAATTTCACGTTTACCGGGCAATAAGGTTTTATAGGTTATTTTATTTATTCTATACGAAAATTCTGTAGAATGAAACAAATTAAAATAATCTGCTTGAACCGTTAAAACTTGATTACTAACGTTTTCTACAAGAATTGGTATATTCAGAATTTGTCCTACATGAGAGTCTAATTCTAAAGGATAGCTGATATTTATAACCTGTGCAAAAACACGAAGATTAATTAAAAGCAAGAATAGTATTAGTAACCATCGTGAAACTATTTTCGATATAAAACTTTTCATTCTGTAAAAAATGACACCTGATGCCCAAAAATATTGTCGTTTCCGGTGTCAGTGACAATAAGAGCGTGGTAAAGTGTGTATCTTCTTAAAGTTACTGGAACAAGAACTTCTCTTTCATGTTTAGGGTAAACACGTATTTTTTCTGCTACAAAACTATTTACGAACTCGGCATTTTCGTTAAATACGTCTACTCTAATATTAGCTTCTATCCAGTGATTTCCAGTGTTATTAAGGTAAAATGACAGTGTGTCTCGTCGAACCTCAGTTTCTGTTGTCGGGGCTATAAAAGTTACTTTACTTACTTCAACAGAACTCTGTTCAGTGTTAACTATGGTATTAATAATCTGTACCGCATATTTAAAATTGATGTTAATAATTTCAGGATTTTCTTCACTAAACTCCTGGACTTCTTCTATAAATAAAATCGACCAATAAGAACCTTCTAAATCGGCATTATCAGGGACATGAATAGAAAAAGGCAATAAATAGGTTTGTGAGGACTGGAGAGTAAAATTGCTCTGAAATTGAATCCAGTCGGCATTAGACCTTTCGGTAGTGCCCGGTTGGAGATACACGTCTGAACCTTCCTCCTCTATTAAAAAATCTGAAAGTGATACTCTAACATTTACAGGATTCTCACCATCATTAACAAGGGTTATCGTGTTGTTGATTACTTCACCAAGATGTACAACCGAAAATTTTGTCCATTCGTCTTGAACATAAAACATCCCTTGAAGATTGCAAAAAAGGGATACTAATATGCAGAATAATACTATTTGTTGTATTTTTTTCATTTATACCTCCGTAGCGGCGATCTCCGATCGCCTCTGTAGCGGCGATCTCCGATCGCCACCCGTCCGTAGGGAACGCATTTATTCGTTCCGTATAAAATTATGTGTAAACAAATTAATATTTTCGGAACGGATAAATGCGTTCCCTACGGACGGATGGCGATCGGAGATCGCCGCTACGAATATTATTGATCTCTTAACACAAAAGTTAATGTTCTCTGCACATGCATAACAGGAGCATTATTCCCTGCACGTAGTTGAAATTCCATAAGTTGTTGTTGATTGTGCACGTTTCTGATGTTATGCAAAACGTCTCGAGGCACATTAGTAATTTCATTAAAACCGGGACTCGCAATTGCCCCTTCAGGAGCAGTAATACGCATTAGAAGTTCAACACCATCAGGCATAGCATCGGAAAGTTGAGCAGTTAGTTTTTTAGTATTTCCATTTGCTGATATCACGTAAGACAAAGGTATGTTATTAATTTGCCACATGTTATGATGCGTAAACCCACGAAAACGTACATCAAAATTCAAAGACGAGCCATTGATTTGAATGTAATATACTTCCGGTATATTGAAATTTACATTAAGGTGCCATATTTGCTGTGGCGGTGTCTGCGCTATTAATCCACAAAACATTGCAAATATTGCTAAAACGACTAACAATGATTTTCTCATTCATCCTCCAAAAACAACTTTGTTTATATTATAAACCAAGTTTACTTTGTTATAATTACAATATTTTTTTTTTCTATATTTTTGTCAAGATTTTTTTATTATTTTTTTTTAAAAAAATTCTTGACAAAAAAACGCTTTGGAAAAAAAATTGTCCAAAATAACTAAAAAGTTATAAAAAAAAACAAAAGGAGGATTTTTCAATGAGAAAAATCATTGCTCTCTTAGTAGCTATGACCATGGTATTTGGCGTAGCTTTTGCCCTTGAAGGGTTATCTGCCGGCGTAGATTTCAGAATCTTAGATTTTGATGCTGAAGAAATCTCAGAAGCGATGAATCTACGTATCAAGGCAGCTTATGAAGGTGCGTTTTTAAATGATGCCCTTGAAATTGAAGCAGAAGTTGGTTTCGAAATGCTAAACTTTGACGACATGATGAACGGAATTGATATCGAAGTAGAAGGTCGTTATTTCATGGATTTAGCAGCAGCAACCAGACTGGGTTTCGTGTTGAACAGCAAAACCTACATGCCACTTGATGACGAAAAAGGCTATATTTGGGTTTTCGATGGTGTAATGGAAAACAAATTATCAAGCTATTTAAAACCAGGTCTTAATTTCCGTCAAACTTTTGGGTTTGGAGACATCTATTTACAAGTCGATGTGCCTATGCTTATTGTTCACGATGAATTAGACCCCATGGATGAAGTTGGACTTGACTTTACTTTAAGCATCATGAATGAAAGAAAAACCAAAAACAGAGGTAATGTAACAGAATTTCCAAAAGGTTTTGGTGCTGAAATCTTCTTGACAAACATATTAAGCGATCCTAACGAAGATGAAGATTTTCTTCAAGGTATGAGCATTACACCTTTCTTTGGATGGAATTTCTTATACGCTGAAGTTCAAGTTAATGTTCCTTTATTCGAAGATGGATTGGATGAAATAGGTATGGATATTATACCTAAATTAGAAATGGACATCCAAGCTGTTAATGGTCTTTCACTTTGGCTCGATATTCCAATTATTGGCGTTGCTGCCGATAAAGAAGCTTTCGGTGACCCAATCATCGGTGTTGGCTTAGGTTTAAACTACAGATTCTAACTAACAGAGCAAAAAGGTTTTTAAAGGGCGAACTATACTGTTCGCCCTTTATTTTTTTTGGGCATCGTAGGGAACGCATTTATTCGTTCCAATTCGTAGGGAACGCATTTATTCGTTCCAATTCGTAGGGAACGCATTTATTCGTTCCAATTCGTAGGGAACGCATTTATTCGTTCCGTATAAAATATGTGTAAACACATTGTATATCGGAACGGATAAATGCGTTCCCTACGAATTGGAACAGTCAACGGCGGGACGCCGTCGGTACGGGGGGTGTACATTTTTCACAATATCTTGTAGTTCTGCCACCTTGTTTAATTTTTATTAAATCAGATTTACAATCAGGGCATGTACTTTTTCCATACACTTTCAAAAAATTCTGGAAATCTCCTGTTTTGTCATCCACTCTTCTAAAATCAGATATACTTGTGCCGTTATGCAAAATCGCCAGAGGTAAAATCTCATTTATTTTTTCATGTAGTACTAATATTTCTTTTTCTGTTAATGATTTTGCAATTCTTAATGGTGAAATTTTTGCTGCAAATAGAATCTCTTGAGCATAGATATTGCCAATTCCTGAAATAATTGATTGGTCTAATAAAAGAGTTTTAATAGGTTGTTTTTTATTATGAAGAATATTTTTCAAATATTCAGCGGTTATTAAAAGTGCGTCGTTGTTATTGTTCAACGTTAATATGCCATCGGTACAAATTATTCTACCAAATTTTCTGACATCATGAAAAATAAGGCAATCATTAGAATCAAAATAAAATATAACTCTAACATGTTTTCTATCAAATTCTATATTTTTATGATAAATTAGTTTCCCTGTCATACGTAGATGAATAACTAATTTTATATTAGGTTTTATGTGAATAATTATAAATTTACCTATACGTTCTATGTTATTAATCTTACCCTGAATTAGTAAATTTGAGTTATTGATAAAAGATTTTAGATTTAAAACTTCTATATTTTTTATATGTTTATTTAGTATAATAGTGCTTAAATCACGTTTTATTGTTTCAACTTCTGGTAACTCTGGCATTAATCCTCCATAAATACACTGCCCGTAGCAGAAATCTCCGATTTCTTATTCTCTCGTAGCAGAAATCTCCGATTTCTTAGAAATCGGAGATTTCTGCTACGGATGGGGTTCTCGGACAGCTCTCCGAAAAGTCCTATAAACAAATTTTCTGTGTTGTGAAACTGTAAATGTGTCTAAAAGCACTCAATCTGTATTTCCCGTAGGGAACTAGGCTTTGTAGAATGATGCACCACCCTGGTTATATCCCGTAGGGATTATGGAATCTAAAATGTTATTTATAAATATGATGCATTATTCCGTAATCCCTACGGGATATAGCCAAGGTGGTGCATTATTTTCTACAAAGCTTAGTTCCCTACGGGAAATACAGATTTGGAGCATCCGAACAATTGGGCAGTTTCACAACAACCATAGGTTTTCGGAGAGCACACATAAATGAGTCCACTCCGAAAAGTCGATTTATATAAAATCATACCTTACACATACCGTAGGTATGTGTCGCTTGGTAGAAATGGATACACACACCAAACCGCATCCCGTAGGGATGCAACCTAACAATTTATGCATTTCGTTGCATCCCTACGGGATGCAGGTTGGCGGGTATATCCGTTTCTACAGAGCGTCACATCTCTACGAGATGTGTAAGGAATGACTTTTCGGAGAGGACTCATAAATGAGTCCACTCCGAAAACCCTGCCCGAAGCAGAAATCTCCGATTTCTACAGAAAAACAAAGAAATCGGAGATTTCTGCTACGAGAGAATAAGAAATCGGAGATTTCTGCTACGGAGTTATCGCAATCTCTGCCTAGCAATTTCAAAACAAGTTACAGCGGCAGCGGTTGCCACATTTAAAGAATTTTTCCAACCCAATACGGGTAACATAATTATTTTATCACATAACAATAAAGTCTCTTCAGCTACCCCTAACGCCTCATTTCCTAAAACTATTGCAATATTATCTTGAAATTTTTGTTCATAAACGGACTCTGCATTTTCCACTGTTTCAAGAGCATATACATAATACCCTTGTTCTTTAGCAAAAATTACAGCAAGTTTTGATGATTCAAAGTGTTTCCAAATAATTCTTTCTTGTGTTCCCATTGCCGTTTTAACAATTTTGGGATGTTCAGGAGTAGCTGTATAACCGCAAAACCATACTTCTTTAATATTTAGACATTCAGCAGTTCTAATTATAGCGCCAACATTATGAGCTGATCTAAGATTATCTAATATCAGTATAATTGGTAATACAATATTTGATTTTTCTTTGTCTTGTGTTATAATTGATAACACCACTTTACCCTAAAAACCAAATAACTAACGGCAATAAGAAAATTCCAATAAAAGTCGAAATAGAACACACTGTAGCACCAAATGTTTCATCAAGTTTTTCTAGTGCGGCAAAAACCATTGTCGTAAAACCGCATGGAGCTGTACATCCTATTATAATTATCTTTTTTTGTATCGGTTCCAATGGTAAAAATTGAGTAATAATTAATCCTATAAAAAAACCGACAATCATTCTCATACCGACTACTAAAAAAGCTGTCGGTAATTTATCTTTTGATGGAGAAAAGATAAGCCCTAAAGACAAATAAACCATTGGCAAATAAGGCTCTTTTGCAATATCTAAGAATCCTTTCAATTTAATTGGAACATACATCGTTAAGTCAAAAGATACCAATATCAACCCAATAACAAATGCCCATAAAGTAGGAACAGTTAGTACTTTTTTTATTAAGCTCCTTTTCGGCATGTTGGTATTAACTCCATGCTTTACGGCAATGACATAAATTATCGTGAAAATAAAGAAAAGATTTGCAGAGTCGTAAAAAATAGCCTGATTAAAGGCTTCCAAACCGTACTCGACTCTTACAAAAGGTAAAATAAATGGGGTGCTTTTTATCATGGTAGCACAATAAATAATCCCAGCTATTGGTTTGGGTTGGGGAAAGTACTTTAAGAATAAAGTTACTAAACCGAAACTAACAGCAATTGGTATCAGTGGCGTTAGCTGAAGTATTATCATTTGTATATTAATACTTGATTGAGTGATAACTTCACTAAAAACCATAGCCGGCATAAATAAATAAAATACCATTCTAAGAAGCATTATGCCTGTTTCTTTGGTGAATATTTTGAAATGCTTAAATAACATCCCTAAAAAGAAAAAACTTATAAATGGTATTATGCCATAAATAAAATCGTTCATTGGGGGTCCTTTTTGTTATATGTGTTATTTTTTCAATAATGCACCCCAATCGTAGGGAACTGATTTATCTGTTCCGTAACTAATCTGTGCAACACAATACGGAGCTTCGCAGATTGTATACGGAACAGATAAATGAGTCCTCTCCGAAAAGTCATTTTGCCGTGATGTACTATCTTTTTCAATAGCACTACCCGTCATTGCGAGCCTCTAAACTTGTCTATGGTGTACTAGACTATGCAGCGAAGCAATCCAGAAAACGTCTCTTAAAAATCGCTTTGTCTGCACACAAAGTACAAATT
>Ga0099364_10008550_pt1 | contig 14390 bp, 16 predicted proteins | sample TergutTh196P3_FD_73070 | JGI IMG/M metagenome (GOLD analysis project Ga0099364, IMG submission 73070) | Microcerotermes parvus P3 segment gut microbial communities from Pointe-Noire, Republic of the Congo - Th196 P3 | ecosystem: Host-associated > Arthropoda: Insects > Digestive system > Gut ... | reverse complement strand
TGTGGACTACCAGGGTATCTAATCCTGTTTGATCCCCACACTTTCGTGCCTCAGCGTCAGTGACATACTAGCAAGCTGCCTTCGCTATCGGTGTTCTGTGTAATATCTATGCATTTCACCGCTACACTACACATTCCGCCTGCCTCGTCTGTACTCAAGACTAACAGTTTCAACGGCACTCTTCCGGTTAAGCCGAAATATTTCACCGCTGACTTGTTAATCCGCCTGCGCACCCTTTAAACCCAATAAATCCGGATAACGCTCGCATCCTCCGTATTACCGCGGCTGCTGGCACGGAGTTAGCCGATGCTTATTCGTAAAGTACATACAATAGGGTACGCGTACCCTTTTTTATTCCTCTACAAAAGAAGTTTACAACGCATAGCGCCGTCTTCCTTCACGCGACTTGGCTGGTTCAGACTTCCGTCCATTGACCAATATTCCTCACTGCTGCCTCCCGTAGGAGTCTGGTCCGTGTCTCAGTACCAGTGTGGGGGATCTTCCTCTCAGAACCCCTACTGATCGTTGTCTTGGTGAGCCGTTACCTCACCAACTAACTAATCAGACGCATGCCCATCCGTAATCTATTAATATTTAACCGTAATTCCATGCGGAAATACGGTGTTATGCGGTTTTAGTCCGGATTTCTCCGGGTTATCCCCCTATTACGGGCAGGTTGCATACGTGTTACTCACCCGTGCGCCGGTCGCCACCATCCGAAGATGTGCTGCCCCTCGACTTGCATGTGTTAGGCCTGTCGCTAGCGTTCATCCTGAGCCAGGATCAAACTCTTCGTTGTAAATTTTTTTAAATTATTTGTCTGCTCAGTATGTTATCTTTAATTTATTTAAAGTAATTGACAGTATAAAAACTTTTTTCCCTTTCTTATACTACATTTGTTGTTCATTCTTTCAAAGATCTCTCTCTTTCTGTCAACTGCTGACGTGCGAAAATCAACTGCCGAATAACCGTTTTTTTGAGACGGACTGCAAAAGTACTGCTTTTTTTGTTATCAGCAAAATCTTTTGTGGTTTTTTATCAATCTTTTCCCTCTTTTTTATCTAACCGGGCTGAAACTGTATTGCTTTACCTTTTTCCCTCTCTCTAATGGGAACTTCCCGACCAAGGCTTCTGAGAAAACGGCTGCAAAAGTAAGCACTTTTTTTTTAATAGCAAAATCTTTTGAAATCTTTTTGTGAAAAAAATAATAAATGGCTGAAAATGAGACGCATGTTGCGTGTTGTAAAAAAAGGCTGTTTCGAAAAACAGCCTTTTTTTGAAAATTTTTGAAAAACGCCTGCTTATAATGTCTTTCTTACTTCTGTTTCTTCAAACGATTCGATTAAATCGCCTGTTTTGATGTCGTTGTAATTTAAGATATTCAAACCGCATTCGTAGCCCGAAGCCACTTCTTTTGCATCTTCTTTGAAGCGTTTTAACGAGGCAAGCTCGCCTGTATAAATTACAATGCCATCGCGAATAAGACGTATTTTTGAACCACGTTTTATTTTTCCTTCTTTTACCATGCAGCCGGCAACGGAACCTACTTTGGTAATTTTGAACACTTCGCGAATTTCGATAGTGGCGGTGATTTCTTCTTTAATGTCGGGCGAAAGCATACCTTCCATAGCGGATTTTATTTCTTCAATCGCATTGTAAATAATGGAATACAGGCGGATATCAATTTCTTCTTTTTCAGCAAGTTTGCGTGCCGAGAGCGCCGGACGCACTTGGAATCCTACGATAATGGCATTGGATGCCGCTGCCAACATTACGTCTGATTCGGAAATGGCGCCTACTGCTTTGTGAATTACATTTACTTGGATTTCTTGGGTTGAAAGTTTTATTAACGAGTCGGATAATGCTTCGATTGAACCGTCCACATCGCCTTTTACGATAATGTTTAATTCTTGGAAATTTCCCAGCGCGATACGGCGACCTATTTCATCGAGCGTTAAGTGGCGTGAAGTGCGTAAGCCTTGCTCGCGTTGCAGTTGCTCGCGTTTGTTGGCTATTTCGCGTGCTTCCTGTTCGGTTTGCATCACGTTGAAGTTGTCGCCTGCTTGCGGCGCGCCGTTTAGTCCGAGTATTAAAACCGGTTCGGAAGGTTCTGCTTGTGTGATGCGCTGGTTACGCTCGTTGAACATGGCTTTTATACGACCGAAATTTGTGCCAGCCAAAACTACATCGCCGACTTTGAGCGTTCCGTTCTGTACAAGCACGGTGGCAATGTATCCGCGTCCTTTGTCTAACGATGATTCGATAACCGAACCTACTGCACGACGTTGGGGATTTGCTTTGAGTTCGAGCAGTTCGGCTTCCAAAAGCACTTTTTCGAGCAGTTCGTTTACTTTTATTCCATGTTTGGAAGATATGTCTTCTGACTGGTATTTGCCGCCCCAATCTTCTACCAAATAATTCATATTTGCCAATGCTTCCTTGATTTTTTCGGGATTGGCAGCCGGTTTGTCTATTTTGTTGATTGCAAAAATCATCGGTACGCCTGCGGCAGAAGCATGGTTGATTGCCTCTATGGTTTGAGGCATCACATTGTCGTCGGCGGCTACAATGATAATTACGATGTCGGTAATTTTTGCTCCGCGTGCGCGCATGGCGGTAAATGCTTCGTGTCCGGGTGTATCTAAAAATGTGATGCGGCGACCATCTTCGAGTTTTACGTTATATGCTCCGATGTGCTGTGTGATTCCGCCGGCTTCGCCTGCAATTACATTTGCTTTGCGGATATAATCAAGCAATGATGTTTTCCCGTGGTCAACGTGTCCCATTACGGTTACGATTGGTGCGCGCGGTACTAAATCTTCTTCGTTGTCAATTTCTTCGTCTAAAATGGCTTCAGATACGTCGGCGCTGACGTATTCTGTTTTAAATCCGAATTCTTCGGCTACTATGTTGATTGTTTCGGCATCAAGGCGTTGGTTGATGGATACCATCAATCCCAAACTCATGCAAACTCCAATTACTTGATTTACAGAAACATTCATCATGGTTGCCAATTCGTTTGCCGTTACGAATTCGGTTAGTTTTAATACGCCTTCGTTTTGACGTTCTTTTTCTGCAATTTCTTGTTGGCGTACCGAGGCGCTGTCGCGTTTTTCGCGGCGGTATTTAGAGCCTTTGACTTTCTTTTCGGTCAGACGGGCAAGCGTTTCTTTAATTTGTTTTTGTACGTCTTCGTCGGTTACTTCGACTTTGGCGTATTTCTTGAAAGAACTTCCTTTTTCTCCTTTTTTGCCAGATGAATTTTGTCCGCCTTTGTTTATATCAACTCGTTCGTTGTGGATACGAGCGCGTTTTTTACGCCCGTCTTTTCCATCATTAGATGCTGGCAAACTAACTTCTCCGACAATTTTTGGACCATCAAGTTTGGGCGTATTTGCTTTGTAGATTTCGGTTTCTTTTTTCTGTTCGGGCGTTTTTGCTTTTTGCTGTTGTTGTAATTTCTGTTTTTGCTTTTGTTTTTGTTTTTGTTCTTGCCAATATTTTTCTTTTCCTTCTCGTTCGATGCGTTTTTCTTCTTTGGTTTTTTTCGCAGGACGAGTTTGTTGATTAATAGAATTCAGGTCAATTTTTCCAACTACATTTGGTTTTACTTTGAGCGTAGGTGTTCCTAACGAGAAAATTTCTTCTTCTGTTGATTTTTGTTCGATTATTTCTTTTTTCGTTTCTTCTTGAACGTTTTCTTTTTCAACATTTTCTTTTTCAACATTTTCAACCGTAATTTCTTCTTTTTCGACAACGGGCTTTGTTTCTTCTTTTTTAGCAACGGGTTTTTCTTTCGGGGCGGCGGGCGCAGGTTTTTTCCCCAAATCGACAGTTCCCACTATTTTTATTTGCGGACGCATTTTGTCATCAATTTTTACGGAAGTAAGTTCGGGTTCCTGTGGTTTTATTTCTTTTCCAAATCCTTCAATCGCAACGCTTTCGCCCGATTTTTCTTTTAGTTCGTGCCGCTGTTGACTCACGCGGTCAGACTCTAATTTGAAGTTTTTATCCAAACTAAATTCCCGCATCAGCAAGGTGTATTGCTCGTCGGAGATTTTAGTATTTGGATTTGCCTCAATACTATGCCCCTTTTTTTGCAGGAATTCTACCGCAGTAGAAAGCCCCACGTTTAAATCTTTTACTATTTTACTTAATCGGATATTTGACATATTACTAATTTACAATTTACAGATTTACAATTTACAAATTTACGATTTGGGCATTGTTTTTTTCTTTTTTTTCATTCTTGGCTTCTTGTTTTATTCTATTCCGAATTGTTTCGTCTCTCGCAACAACGGCATACAAACGCCATATCTTTGCAGCCGTCTTTGTCATGCATTATTCTTCAAATTCGGATTTTAGAATTGCCAGTACTTCGTCAACCGTTTCTTCTTCCAAGTCGGTACGGCGAATAAGTTCGTCGCGCGTGAGCGCCAATACACTTTTTGCCGTATCGCAGCCAATGGCTTTGAGCGCATCAATTACCCAACTGTCTATTTCATCGGCAAATTCGTCCAGATAGATGTCTTCTTCGTCTACGTTTTCGAGTTCCCGGAACACGTCTATTTCGTAACCTGTCAGCAATCCTGCCAATTTGATGTTTGAGCCGCCTTTTCCGATTGCTTGCGAAACTTCGTCGGGATTCAGGTAAACTGCCGCACGTTTGTTTTCGTGGTCGAGGCTGATAGAGGATATTTTTGCCGGACTTAATGCACGGGCAATGAACAGGTTCAAGTTGGTAGTGTAGTTTACCACGTCGATATTTTCGCGTCCCAATTCGCGCACAATGCCATGAATGCGCGAGCCTTTTACGCCCACACATGCTCCTACGGGGTCGATACGGTCGTCGTAAGATTCTACGGCAATTTTTGCCCGTTCGCCCGGTATACGCGCTATTTTTTTGATTGTGATAAGTCCATCGTGAATTTCGGGCACTTCGACTTCGATTAAACGTTCCAAAAATAATGGGGAAGTGCGCGAAAGAATGATTTTGGGATTGCTGTTTTTGTTGTCTACCTTGGCGATAATGGCTCTAACGGTTTCTCCTTTTTTGAAAAAATCCGAAGGGATTTGCTCTGTTTTGGGCAAAATCATCTCGTTGCCTTCGTCGTCAAGCAACAACATTTCTTTTTTCCACACTTGATATACTTCGCCGCTCACGATTTGACCGACCATTTCGCTGTATTTCACAAATAAACTGTCTTTTTGGAGTTCGAGAATTTTCGATGCGAGCGTCTGGCGAAGATTGAGGATTGCACGGCGACCGAAGTCGATAAATTTTACTTCGTCGGTTACTTGTTCGCCAATTTCATAGTCTGCGTCAATTGTTTTTGCATCTGAAAGTGTGATTTGCCGGTTTTTATCTTTCAATTTGTCATCGGCAACCACTTCGCGGTTTCGCCAAATTTCAAAATCGCCCTTATCGGGATTGATAATTACGTCGTAATTTGCATCTGTGCCGAACATTTTCAATATTACACTGCGAAAAGATTCCTCCAGTACGCTAACCATTGTGCTGCGGTCAATATTTTTCAGCTCTTTAAATTCTGAAAAGGTGTCAATCAGACTAATGTTTCCAAGTTTCATTTGTGTGAATAATTAATTTTTTTACTTAACTTTTAAAAAATATTTTGTGTATTTAATTTCTTCGTATGTGTATTTAATTTCTTCCTGTACGGTGATTTTGCGTTTTGCGCCTTCGGGTTTCACTTGTTTTTCTATTTCGATAACAAAATCATTTTCGTTTGCTTCTTTGAGAATTCCATACTGTTTTTTGCCTGTTTTTTCGAGCACTTCGACTTCGTTTCCAATGTTTTTCAGATATTGACGATGGATTTTGAAAGGTTGTCCCAATCCGGCAGAGCTCACTTCGAGCTCGAAATCTTCTTCGTCGCGGTTGAGATTTGCCTCAATAAGCCGCGAAAGTTCCACGCAAGTGTCAATAGATACGCCATTGTCGGCGTCTAACTCAATGAAAATTTTGTTGTCGGGTGTGATTTTTATCTCTACAATAAAAATTTCACGACCGGCAATCCGACTTTCAATCAACTGATATACAGGCTCTAATGCTATCATTTTATTTGTTTTGCGAACAAAGAGGGGGACTTCGCGTCCCCCTCTCTATACTCGTAAATCGCTTGCAAAGATACGATTAAATATTTAAGATGCAAACTTTTAAAAAAAAATGTGTGTCTTTTGAGATTTATAATTTTGCAACTCGCAAGTAAAATGCTTATCTTTGCAGCCTAAATACTTTATTTTATGAAACGAAAAATAACAACTGTATTCTTATTTGTGATAGCTCTGCAAGGCTTTTCGCGAACAATTGAATTGGATTTCCCAAAGTTAAACGAGCGCGACACAGCGCGGATTTACTATTTTTCAGGCAGCCGCGTGGATTCGCTGTACGTAACGCTCAATAGCAAAGGTAAAGCAATTGTGGCATTTCCACAAAAAGATTATCGCGGATTTGCGTATCTTTTTATTCCGCAAAAAGGCGGCGGCGAAATGCTTATTGCCGAAAACCGCTTGCGTGTTACTTGTCCCGAAGAAGAGTTTAATGCCGGCATGTTGCAGTTTCCGCAATCGGCAGAAAATACTTTTATAAACCGCACTTTTCAGCGCCGTTCTTACCTTTTGGCTCAGCAGGAATGGCTGAAAGACGGCGAAAAATTTAACAACAACAAAGCGTTTTTGGCAACACTTCAATCCTTGCAAAACAATAACGAAAAGGAATTGGAACAACTTGACGACAGTATAAAAACTTCGCCGCTTTATGCCGCACGCTTTATGGAGTTGACGATGTTTATGCAACAGCTTTATGCAACGGTACAAAATCCTTTCGACACAGCACAACAACAAATTTTGAAAAATCAAATGCAATATACTTTGGATATAAACGCGCTTTATCATTCGGGTAATCTTTGGGCAGATGTGCACACATATTACCCGGGTTTGTTTGCAGATGCTAACGGCGATTTTAATCAACAAGCTTACGCTATTTCTGTGGGTATTACAATGATGCGCTTACAAGAGCCTGTGTTAACGGCATTTTTATCCACCGCATTAACAACTTGCGAACGCAATAATTGGCAGCAGGCACAAGAAGTAATGCTTCGCGATTTTTTAATGACTTATCCTACCTTGCTTGTTTCCGACCCAAAGCTAAAACGAATGCTCGGCGCATACGGCTTGAATAAAGGCAGCCAAGCGCCTGCTCTCGCGGGATTGAGCAAGCCGCTTACACAAACCGCCATTTTGTTCTTTTTCGAAAGCGACTGCGACCACTGCCGTCAAGAGTTGAATTGGCTTTCGGCTCGTTACGAAGAAATAACGGCAAAAGGCTACCGCATCATAAGCATTGCCGCCGACACAAGAGAAAACAACTATCGAAACACTGCCGCCGGTTTTACATGGGACAAGGAAGACAGCCTTTGCGATTTCAATGGATTTGAAGGCGAGAATTTTAAAAATTACGGCATAATCGGCACTCCCACAATTTTTGTGATTGACAAAGACGGTGTGATACTGGGGAAATATGCCAAATTAGAGGAAATAGAATTTTAAAAAACATGTCGAAAATTATCACAGGAATAGCCTCTTTCGGAATGTCGGGAAGCGTTTTTCATGCTCCTTTTATTGATTTGCACAAGGATTTTGAATTGCATACGATTGTGGAACGTTCTAAAAATCTGGCGAAAGAGCGCTATCCGAAAGTGAACATTGTACGCTCGTTTGACGAAATGCTGGCAATTCCTGAAATCGAGCTGATAGTGGTAAACACGCCCGATGTAACGCATTTCGACTATGTAAAAAAATCTTTAGAAGCAGGCAAACATGTGGTAGTTGAAAAACCATTTGTATTTACGGTGGCAGAAGGAAACAAACTTATCGACTTGGCAAAACGCCGCAAGCGGTCGATATTTGTGTACCACAACCGCCGGTGGGACAGTGATTTTCTGACCGTTCAAAAAACTATCCGCGAGGGATTGCTTGGGCGTGTAGTGGAGTTTCATTCGGCGTTTCAGCGTTACCGCCCATTCGTTGCGCCCGATACATGGAAAGAGCAGGCAGACAACCGAGTTGGTTTGACCTACAATCTTGGCACACACCTTGTTGACCAAGCTGTACAACTATTTGGAATGCCGCAAGCCGTTTATGCCGATGCCGATATTCTTCGCGACAACGGCAAGGTGCAGGATTTTGTTATGATACAGTTGATTTATCCTCTTTTGAAGGTGTTTTTGCGAGCGAGTTTTTTAGTACGCTTGCCAATGGCTCGTTTTTCGGTAAACGGCACATTGGGTTCATATATAAAATATGGAAACGATCCGCAGGAAGATTTATTGAAAACCGGCGTAAAACCCGCAGGTGAAAATTGGGGCGAAGAAAACGAATGTGATTGGGGCAATCTGGAAACAGAAATCGACGGAAAAATTATCTGCAAGAAAATTCCAAACGAAAAAGGAAATTATTTCGCATTCTACGACGAAGTTTTTGCATCGTTGCGAAAAGGCAAAGAAATTTCTTTGGAAGCAGAAAAAGTGTTGCCTGTTATTCGAATACTGGAAGCTTGTTACGAAAGTTATGAGGCAAAATGCGTAGTAGCGATTTGACAAAAAATGTGCTAAGTTATAAAGATAAATATCATGTGGCAAGTTTATGCATTATTAGGAGCATTTTTTGCATCGTTGACAGCGATTTTTGCAAAAAAAGGATTGGAAGGTATTGACGCAAACCTTGCAACAGCAATTCGTACAACCGTAATTTTGCTGATTACTTGGGGCATTGCCATGATTGGCGGGTCGTTTAAGCAAATACGCGAAATAAGTAAAATCGGTATTGTTTTTCTTGTTTTGTCGGGAGTGGCTACGGGTTTGTCTTGGTTGTTTTATTTCAAAGCATTACAGATAGGCGAAGCCTCGAAAGTTGCGCCTGTGGATAAATTAAGCTTGGCATTTACTATTCTATTTTCGATTTTAATTTTAGGAGAACCGGCTACGCCAAAAATTATTATTGGCGGATTATTGGTGGTGGCAGGTGTAATTGTTGTTGCATTGTAAAATATTAACAAAATAATTTTGTACATATGAACGCATCTGATTTTTTCCATAAAAAACCCGAAAATTACAACTGTGCGCAAGCCATTCTCAAAGCGTGGCAAGACCGTTTGGATATTTCCGATCAAGAAATTGAAAATTTTCGCCAGTGGGGCGGCGGGCGTGCTAAAAACGGAGAGTGCGGCGCACTTTTTGCCGCAAATTATTTGCTCGAAAAACAAGGCAAACCGCCTGTCTCAAAAGAATTTATTGCACAAGTGGGCTCGGCTTTTTGCCGCGAAATAAAGCGCGTCAACAAAGTTTCGTGCAGCCGTTGTGTAGATATAGCAAATGAAATTATCCATTGAAATTAATCTTGGAAAATAGAAATGAAAAATAATTAAAAAATAATGGCGAACGAACACACAAAAATTATTAATAAAATTGCAAAAGAAAAATTCACGCCTTTTGGAATTGTGCAAAAAGGCAGGTCGCGAACTTGGATAGACGACAACGGTTGGTTTACAACAATTATTGAATTTCAGCCGTCAAGTTATTCGAGAGGTTCATATTTGAATGTTGCTGTGAATTTTAATTGGTACGAAAAAGATTGGGAGTCTTTCGATTTGTCTTATCACAGCGACGGTAGCCGGGAAGGCGTTTATTTGAATAAATATAATCCTTTAAACCTGTTCGGACGAAGCATTTATTGGGTAGATTATGAACCCGAAAACGAAGAATATTTTATAAAAATAATTGAGTTGTACTGCGATGTTGCCATCAAAAGAGTAAAATATTTCAGAAAAAAATTGGCAACGCTTCGCAAAGCAAGAAGAGTGATTTTAAGAACCGAATTTTGCAGTGATGAACTTTGGGGAAGTTACCACAAAGGCACAATTTGCGGACTGACCGGTTGGCGTTTCCTGCAAAAAAGATATTATAAAAGATTGTTGAACGAGGTGCGTGATGCAAAACTTGACTTTGAAATAGAAGCAAGAGAAAGCGTAAGTCGTTTAATAACTTATGATTTAAACACATTTAAAGAAGAAATCAAAAAAATAATTACCGAAACAAGAAAATTGAAAAAATTGCCCGAAATACAGATAAATTTATGAAACACCTTCAACTTTTTACTTTGTGCCTTTTCTTCTGTCCCTTTGCATTTTCGCAAAATCCGCCAACAGCCGAAAAAGCCATAAACAAAGACAAATGTACCTGCAACAACATACCGCTCAAAGGCAAAGTAAAAATTGTTGATAATTTTGCCAATTTTAAAGTGCAGATAGTTACTTCTTTCGCCGATATAGAAGTAAAGCGGGTAACCTCTTTCCCCGACCGTTGCGGCGAGTGGCAATTTGTGGACAGTTTCCCCGATTTTACCATTCAGATAGTAGAGAGTTTTCCCGATTTGAAAGTGAAATTTGTAGAGGCTTTTGCGGGAATGAAGTAAAGCGACAATTTCTTTTATTTTAATATTATCTATGTGTTTGATTTCTAATTCTTGCATATATCCGCCACCTTTGGCTAATTCTTTCTGTGTTTTGCTTTGTGGCTCCGTTTTTCCTTTCCCTTTTTGGTCTAATTGTTTTGCGTTTTTCAAGACAAAATCCAAATAGTAAAAAGCCAATGTGCTGATGTGGCTAATCCTTGTAATGCTCAACTTTTGGTCTGCCTGTGGTCATTTTGCATTCCGTATTTTCCATTGTATTGCTAAAAAATCCAAGACAAAGATACAAAAAATTTGTTGGAATTTAACGGTTTTTTCTTTTGATGATGGTCGTGCTGTGGCTGCACCCATTGCTGCTATGTCCCGGCGGTTTGGCGCAACAGCGTAGGGCTCTCAGGCGATTGTGGTCATACTTCGGCTATGCTCAGTAACCAAGCCCGCAATGACGCTAAATTTTAAATTTTTACATATTCAATTTTTCCGTTGCGCATAACAACAAACTGCTGATTTGCAGCACGTTTTTCTGCCACAAGTCGAGAATAATTAAGTTCAAGCCCTTTATTTATTTTATTAACAATATCATTTTTTGCTTGCATTGTCATATTTCTCTACAATTTTGTTAAAAATGTGATTTTCAATTATTTGAATATTGTTTTCAAATTCTTTTTTTGCTATAAAAATGTGTTGAATATTTGAATTATCATAAATCAAAGCAATATCAACCATCGGTAAATAAATATCAAAAAGATTTTTTATTCCCGCATAATATCGGCGTTCAATAACTTGATTGTCAATATTATGTCCGCCCTCTTTAACGCGATTTTTTACCCTTTCTTTTGCTAATTCTACATTGTTTAGCCAAAAATATACCAAAGTAATATTGTATCCCTTTTCTCGTGCCGTCAATATTGTATTTTTGTAAGTTTTTGATGCTAAGGTTGTTTCTATTGCAAAAGTACAATTTATTTTTTGAATTGGCAAAAAAACAAATTGCAAATAAGTAATTATTTCGCCATTATTTTTCGTAGCGCCTCAAAATACTATTTTTGCCGTAAAATCGTAAATTATTCTTATCTTTGCAAAACAATTATTTTTCATAAAAATATAAAAATGAAGAAACAATTTATTTATACGCTGTTTTTTGCGTTTTCAATTGCCTTTACCGGCTGTTCCGAAGAACAAATCTATGCTTCGTGGAAGAAAAAAGGCGAGAATTTTCTCAAAAACAATAAAGAAGTAATAACCACAAGTTCGGGCTGGCAATATAAAGTTCTTAGCACAGGTCTTACGTCTGATAGACCGAAGTATGGGAATTTTGTGAAAATTAATTATACAAGAGGAACATTGAAGGATTCCATGCTTGAAGACGACCTTGAGCCAATTAATTCGGGTAACGAAGAATCATTTTATATAGACGGAATTTTTTCGGGCGAATTAAACAAACTTACTCTCGGCGAACAAGATGCTCTTACCCGAATGACACTCGGTTCAAAATGGCGCATATATGTTCCGCAGGAATTGGCGTATGGAAAAGACGGAGTTAACATTTCGACCGATAAAAAGAAAAAAGATTATAAAATAAAACCCTACTCGGTAATTATTTTTGAAGTAGAAATATTGTCAATTTATTGATTATGTCGAAGCAAAGAATTGTATATTGTAATCATTTCCAACACGATTTGGATATGGAACTTGGCGACAGATTGCCCTCTTCTATTTTTGTGCTTACCGATGATGTTACGCAAGAATTATGCCTGCCTTTGCTGCATAAAAACAAACGTTTAAAAAAAGCGCATACCATCGTTATCCCGCATGGCGATGAGCACAAAACGATTGAAACGCTTGTTGGCGTTTGGAAATATTTGTCGGAAAATGGCGCCACACGCAAATCGCTGGTGATAAATCTGGGCGGCGGCATGATTACCGATTTGGGCGGATTTGCCGCGTCCACATTTAAGCGAGGCATTCGTTATATCAACATTCCAACCACTTTATTAAGCGCGGTAGATGCTGCTGTGGGTGGAAAAACAGGAATTAATTTTCTCGGATTTAAAAATGAAATAGGCGTTTTTAACCCCGCTGATGTGGTATTGATAGAAACCGCATTTTTGCATAGCTTAGATTATAAAAATCTATTATCGGGCTTCGCCGAAATACTAAAACATGCGTTGATTTCTTCGCGCGATGAATGGGAAAAAATTTGCCGGATAGACTTGCTTGACATTCAGATTGAAACATTAAAATCAATTTTGCAAAGATCTATTGCTATTAAAGAATTTTTTGTGGAAAAAGACCCATTGGAAGCAGACATTCGCAAAGCCTTGAATTTGGGACATACCATAGGACACGCATTTGAAAGCTATTCGCACGAGAAAAAACAACCTGTTTTACACGGTTATGCGGTGGCTTGGGGTATTGTGTGCGAATTGTATCTGTCGCACAAAAAACTCGGATTTCCAAAAGAGTTGCTTTTACAGGCGCTTGCCATTATTAAAGAAGCATACGGCGGTTTTTCGATTAACTGCAAGGACTATCCGCGCCTGTACGAACTGATGACGCACGACAAAAAAAACGAATTTGACGAAATAAATCTTACGCTCCTTCGCGACATTGGCGAAATTCGGATTAATCAAATAACAAGTCAAGAAGAAATTTTTGAAACGCTTGATTTCTATCAAGAGAGATTTTGAAAATTAACTCAGTAATACCGGATAAATCCCATTATTTCCATAGTCAGCGCAATGCCGATATGCACAAAAATTCCTCCCCAAATGTGCTTTGTCTGATAAGCAAGCACGCCGAGAATATACCCGCCGAACATGGAACTTATCGTTTCCGCCACAGGTTTTCCGAAATGAATGGAAACATAAAAAGCGACCATAGGCAGAATAGTTTTCGGACCCATAATTGAGCACAAGCCGATGATTAGCGCACCGCGAAAAAACAACTCCGTTACAACAAAATCAAGAGAATATGCCGTTTCAAATATCAGCGTTTTTTCCAAAGCCGACAAGTTGAATATGCCATCATAATGCCAAGGACGAAACTGCGGATATGCTTTTACAAAATCAGGAGTAAATGATGTCGCCGCCAAAACAGGAAGCATCACTATGAATACAATCAAATACGCATCTAAATGTTTCGAGTTCCACGATAAGCCGTAAAATCCTTTTACCGTTTTTCTATCAATCAATAATTTTACAAAAATCAGCGGAATGACGATAAAAACGATAGATTTCAGCTCGGCTGTAATTCGATACACAAAATTCCTTTCCAAATAAAACAGTTCCGGAAATTCCCACTGCCGGTATTTGTAAAATCCTATCGAAACACCGTAAATAACGATAAAAAACAAACTTTTCAGATAAAAACGCGGATTTTTAAGCGTTTTATACTCTTTTTGCAGCAACAACACAGGAATGGCTGCCGCAAAATAAATAAACGCATAAAACAGAGGATATACCCACATTGCATTATCGTGCGCATAACTTGGACGCAATATGTTTTGATAAAATCCGAAAAAATAGTTTATAAACACACAGACGGCAATAAAAACAAAGGTATATATATAAGCTCCATAATGAAAATCCTGCTTTACGAATGCAAGAAAAGCGCCGGCAAGGGATTTGAGTGATTTTATTGGCTTCATATATTTTTTGTGCAAAGCTACAAAATTTTTTTCAATTTCAAGAAAATCATTTATCTTTGCAACGACAAAGACCGTAGGGGCGTAATATATTACGCCCTAAATACAAAAACAAAACAGGGCGTAACATATTACGCCCCTACGTTGTAAATTTAATTTATGCGCCGTATTTTTAACACAAATAATTTGGTAATCTCGCATATTTTGCTAAGAGAGAGAGAGAGAGAGAGAGTTCCTCGCTCCTCACCTTAAATAT
>Ga0099364_10008549_pt1 | contig 14391 bp, 25 predicted proteins | sample TergutTh196P3_FD_73070 | JGI IMG/M metagenome (GOLD analysis project Ga0099364, IMG submission 73070) | Microcerotermes parvus P3 segment gut microbial communities from Pointe-Noire, Republic of the Congo - Th196 P3 | ecosystem: Host-associated > Arthropoda: Insects > Digestive system > Gut ... | reverse complement strand
CCCCACGCAACACTCGGTTCCGGCGGTTGGTCAGACCTTACCGGGTGGGCTCGACCCACAAGGCTCTCAACGAAAGGTTTTCGATAACCTTCTATGTCATCTTGTCTCCTCTCTTCAGACTTCTAAGCAGAGGGTCCCAGGTTCGAATCCTGGCGGGCGTACCAATAAAATCAATAACTTACAGCCATTTATATAAAACCCTGAAACATGTTGGTGCCGTACTGGTGCCATAATGGCGCAATCACGCGATTGCAGCCATTCCACCTTCCAGCACTCTCAAAACCGCCCGGCTTGCCGATTCCGGCGAAAACCGCGCATAACGTTTTGCGGTGAAATCTACACTGTGATGCCCAAGCATCGCGCTTATGAAGTGCATGGGGCAACCGTCCTCCGCCAGTTTAATTGCGTAGGCGTGTCGGAGGTCGTGGATACGAAGTTTGGAATTGGCCTTATTCCGCGCGCGCTCCCACGGCTTTTTTAACGTGGTTTCGTTCCACGGTTTCAATGAAACAGGATGATAAAATGCCGTCGTTCCGTATCTCGGTACAGACGACAATGCGGCAAGGGCGGCGCGTGTGAGTGGAACCTGTCGCGCCCTTCCATTTTTGGTTGTCGTGTGAAATGTCGCTATCGGCGTTACGGCAGAGCAGTCGACTTGCTTCCACGTCAACGTAATAGCTTCCCCGCGTCGGCACCCCATTTCACGTATGAATGTGAAAATAGGAATCACCTGAGCGGGGAGATGAGAAAATATAGCGTCGATAGTTGATTCGTCGGGACGCTCACCGACCCATTCAACTTCTTTCAACTTATCGACGCTCATCAATGGATTTTCCTGTAGATAACCACGATTCGACGCCCACTGGTACATGTGCTGCAATGTTTTGATGTCATGGTTAATAGTGCCATTTGAAACGCCCTCCCGTTTTCGCGTGGAAATAAGCTTGTCCACATGCCGAACCGTAAGAGAATCAATAGACATATCACCAAAAAGCCGCTTGAGAACCCCCAAACGACTTAACCGAAACTGCGGCGCGCGGCTGTGCGTCAAAACATAGCTCTGGAAATATTCGTCCGCGACTTCGGAGAAGCCTTGCAATCGCTCCCCGTCAAGCCCTAATTCAGACCGTAATTTTTTCCAGACACGCTTTTCGTCTACCATCGCCGCCCTGATTTTAAGATCAATCTTTGTGGCCGTCGCTTTGTCCGGCGCGTTCATCCGCGTCCGGATTTTGTCCGGCCAGACGTTGTCAACAAGCCACGAATCCCGATCCTTCCTATACCTAATACTCATCCGATGACCTCTCTCAAGACCACCGGCGAGACCTCGCGCTCAACCATTGTACGCCATTTCAGACTTTTCAGGTAAGTATCCAGATCGTATCGTAGATAAATCCGCGTCTGACCGTTCATGTGTTCCGCAAAAGGAATCAAACCTTCTTTTACAATTTCACGAAACTTTGTCCGACACATACCGATATACTTCGCCGCCGCCGCCTCGTGAAACGCCGCAGGCTGAGGATCGCAGACTCTGTCATGAACCGGAATAAGCTGGAGGGTACTCATAAAACTACTTTCGCGTTTGCCCGAAAGAACGCTTCCGCGAATCCGTCCGGCGTAATCGCCCGCCGCGCCGCCCTGTCCAGTTTCGGACCGTTATACCATCCCGGCACTGGCGGAAAGTCGAAAGCGAAGGTATTTCCTTTTCCGGGCGTTTTACCGCCTTTGTAACGCTTGCGCATAGTCTGAAACAAGGTATCGACCGGTTCTTTCATAACCATCGGAACCGGACATTTGAAGCGCCCCCAAAGATCAGTCGGTTTTAAATTAAACTCGCCGTATTGCCACTGACGAAACGTGTAGGCAGGCTTCCCCAAGAACTTCCGGAGAAGCCCGACCGGGTTTTCCAGCGCCCAGAACGTCGGATTTCCATATTTGAAACATGCCCAGATAATTTTCATGCAAGCCTGAACCGTCTCCATACCCTGCGCCAGATTTCGAGGCTTCCCTGACCCGTTTTTCGCCAGACTGAACTCCGTACACGGCGGCGCGGCAAGAATGCCGTAAATATCGCTGTATAAAACCGTGTTACTTTCCCGCCAGTGTACATCCTGCCTCCAGAATTCCATCGCAATGTTTTCAATATCCACATACTCAACGTCGTATTCCGGCAAGGTTATCAGTTCAACGATGTAACCCGCTTCCCGCCACGGGCGACTCCACGCTCCGGTTCCGCCGCATAAATCAAGAATTACGCGCCTCATTCCATTATCCCCTGAGGTAATCCTCAATCGTCTGTATCGCGTCATGGCAGCCACGACAGACTACGGCAGAGTAACCCTGCCTGATTAGCCGATTAAGCCATTCCGTTTGTTGCTTCGTTACCCGACCGCCCTTCATCCGCTTCATCTCAATAAACAGGCCATGATAGCCGCCACGCGCAACCGGAAGCATCAAATCAGGAACGCCAGCCTTTACGCCTTCGGCCTTGAGCTTCTTTGCAACAAAAAGATGACGCTCGCCGCCGTTCGGTATCGCAAAAAATAATCCCAACTCCGGAAGCGTCGCTGAGCGCATCTTCGCCCAACGAATCAGCGCGACTTGCTCGCTGTGTTCACTCGGTAGTTTTATTTGCATTGCCATGTCTAGCCCTGTCCCGCCGCGCCGCGTCTATCCAAGCCCATCCACGCCTGCCGTGCCGGTCCGCGCCAGGCCGCGCCTAGCCCCGTCCCGTCTTGCCGGGCCACGTCAAACCTGCATTGTTTATGCTGCTGCGATTCCATATTCCAGATAGAACTTGTCAACTTCGTTCGTTGGAACAACTTCAAATATCCCAAAACCCAACCCGGCGGAACTTCGGCTGTCCGGACGCCCTTCACCAATGCCAACCTGCAAACCCGCACGCGCAACTAAATTAACAACATCCTGCGCTGTAAATTGATCCTGGTCATACCGGATTTTTATGACGCATCCCCATTTTTTGTACATCGGACGACTGCGCACGTCGATTACTCCGGTCGCATTGCGCGTATGTGACGAATACGTTATTGCGCCGTCGCCGAATATACGAATCAGTGGAACAGATTCATCCTTGTCATATCCTTCGGCAACGATAAACAATGAAAGCTTTGCCATTGTCATTTTGAAGCCGACAAGCCGACAAGCCGATATGCAAGCCGCGCGGAACGCCGATGCACATATCCCGTCCCAACCGTCTACGGAGATATGTTTGGCGTCATTGGCCTCCGCGTCGTAATCTCGCGCCTTACGGTCTTTTTTGTTTTTCGCCGCTGAACCTTCCGCCATTTTTTGCATTAGTTCGGCTTTTTTGCTGAACCGGGCTATTACCAGCGGTTCAATTCCGCGTATTGGAATGTCAACAACCGCCATCCGCGGCGGCTGAATTGTTATTGATGTATTTGTTGTTTTTGTCATTATTCACTCCTTTGTTGATTTGTTTTGCCTTGCCTTGCCTTATCGCCCGCGCCCCGCCCCGTCTCGCCTGCCTTGTATTGCCATGCCTCACCACGTCAATCGAAGCCTCGTCCAGCCCCTCCATGCCTGCTTTGCTATGCCTAGCCGAGCCCCGCCAAGCCATGTCGCAACCCGCCGCGCCTCGTCGCGCCTGCCTTATGCTTTCTCGCACTCGCACGCCTTGCCGGATAGCGGTCAAGCCATTTGAGCGTATCCGTATCAAGCAGTGACGCCCGCTCTTTCCAGAAAGCTATCCATGTTTCAATCTCTGCCAAAAGTTCTTGCCGCGCGTCCGGATTTTTAATCGCCAGGCTTAATAACTGATACCCGTTTTTCCCTCGCTCGCTCGGAACCGAAACCATTAAGCGGACTTCCGTATCAGGCTTATCCTCATAGGTTATTTTGATTCCAGCGATTAATTTACGCGCTTGATAGAGTCTGTATTGATGTCCGGCCTTTTGATTGTCCCACTCAAAATAACCGTGCATCGGATTGTCAGGGTCTTTTGCAAGTTCGACTACTTCATCCGCCGTTATGTACTTTATGCCACTGTCCAATATGTGACTTTTAAGATATTTTTCCGCCGATATACTCATTTATTTAACTCCTTGCCTTGTAACGCCAAGCCTTGTCTGGTCAAGCCGCGTCACGTCTTGTCTTGTCTCGCGAAGCCTGCCATGCGGCGGTTTCAATCGAAACGGTTTCATCTTTCCTACCCGATAATCGGTAATTCAACGCCCTGCGCTTTGAAGTATTCTTTTATGCCTTGTATCGCCGTTAGCTTCCATAAACCGCCGTCGGCGACAAAGAACGCGAACTCCGGGCCGCCCTTGTTTTTCCTCATACGCAAAATGAAATTACTCGCAGGTTGCTCTATCTCAAGGAACGTCCGGAACGGTTGAAGAACAACAGGATTCGGCAGCCTAACCTCAGAGCAGGATGCAATACCGCTCCTAACGGCTACAGATTGAGATATGCCGTCGTCGGTACTATGCGCGGAACTTGCATCCTGTACATTACCGACAATATTCAGCAATGTCTCAACCGTCGGCGTAGGCAGAAACAGCGATTGAAGAGCTATAATCATGAATTCCTGATCGTAGAACTCGCCATACCTGAAATTTTTGTTGTCTTCAACGCTCGGACAATCGGCGGCGCAGAACTCAACACGTTGACCGGACTTCTGAACATCAGAACAAACCACGACGCGGTTGTATCCGCGAACGTGAACTATCGCCGGTGGAACATGAAAAGAATCCGGCTTGTGCTGATTAAGAAAATCAACAACGCCGGTCAGCGACGCAACCCTCACGCATTCGGGCGACGGGATTTTATGCGCGCCTTCCTCCAGCGCCCGCATACGCTTATTCCGCTCGCGCTTTTCAAGGTCTTCGGCGTCGTCGAGAGCTTCAATCCGCCGCTCCCGCTCAAATGCTGCAACATTTCGAGCGTCGGCGGTCTCTTCAAGCCGTTTCTTCCGATCAGATTCATGGACTTTATTGGAGTAATCCATCTCCCAGGATTTGTGCTTATATTCCCGCTCTAAAGCGTTATGAGCATCGCTTTCTTCCTGTAGTTTCTGATCCCGCGCTATGATATTTACGATTTCGTCCGCGCTATGCACCCGACGTACATCACCCGTTACATATTCTGAGCCGTTTTCAGATTTCAGAATTTTTGTTTCCACGGATTTCTGGATTACCTTTATAAGATCACTGTCGTTATGTGTTACATTAGCCATTTATCACCTCTCCTGTAATTGTGTTTTTGTTAAGTTCCACCACCGGGCGCGGCCCAAGCGGATCAAAAAGCTCTCTCTGATCGGGAACGGTTTCAACAGCCGTTGCTCGGTTGTTCTTCTTACCGAAATGTATTGTACTGGCAACGCCTTTCGGCGCTCCCAAAGTTGACGAAATAAGCATTTCCGCATACCCAAAACCACGGCCTTTATCCGGCTTAATCTTCACCTTAATCGTGATAGTCCGGACGGCGTCGGCTTCGGTATTAAGATCGAGAATGTCGGCGCTTACGCGCTCCATTTCTCTGTCGAAAAGCTCGCCCAAAGCGCCACCGGCAAGCGTGAATAATGTTACTGGTTGTTCCATAAGTCCTCCGTTGTCTGTATTGTTTATTTTATTACCTGGTTATTTTACAATTGCGTTGTGGAGAACGCGGGCAAATGCCTGGCGTTTACGTTCCTCTGTCGGTTGACCGTAAAAATTTATGTAATCATTGTCTGTAAATTTAGGCTCTGGAATGCCCATTTTGTGACACATCTGTTTCTTCAAAACAGCCCAGTGTATTAATTCATTAACATTATAGCCGCGCTCGTGTACGACTTTCATTATGGCGTCTATATCAATATTAGGCTTATTGACGAATTCCCGCATGTCGGCGCGCTCTTCATTGGTTAAATGACGTGCGATGTCTATGAAATAACCTATGCTCATACATTCCTCTTTTATTTCAGCGGCGCGGGTTTTAATAATGCTTTCGGGTTGCTTCCCGCGCCGCTGTTATCCGCGCTCAATATGAGGCGTCCGGAACGCCCGGACTACGCGGAATCTCTTTCTTTAATCATTGCGTCGGCAATCAAATAGGCTTCTTTGGCAAATTCACGCGCTATGGCAGGCTCATCTATAATCGGTGCATCTGCCCGTGTTCCGGCTGATCCCGCTATCCATAGCGCGGCAAAATAATCCCGCAGGGTCATACCTGCGTCATTTTTTATATATTTCATTTAAGTCTCCGTTCGTTCAAAAGAAATCACCCATACCCAGGGGTTTTTATCCCATTGGTATTCAGGGCGTTTGGCGTTTATTGAATCCCAGAGTTCGCGGAATTGCTGGGCTGGCGATTCTACCCAGCAGGTATCTAAGCAATACCAACAACTGCCGTTACAACTGCGCGGAATCCCAAAGCATCCTTCTGACTCAGCGTCTCCATTATCTATATTCTGCAACATCGCTGCTTCAACATCGGTTACGCGCAGGAAAATCCTTGCGGCTTCGCGCGGCATGTGGATTGATGGACGCCAATGCTGATAATGTTCGTATCTCTTAAGATCGTCCGCTCGATAGATGTAATTACCCCATCCGAGATTCGCCCACGTTTCCCGAACCCAGAGAACATCGCTGGGTTTGTAAGGCAGTTTAATTAATGCCACTCCGCCGCCATAATCCTCACCGTAATCACCGGTGGCATCCTGCCTTATCTCGCCAACAGGTTGCGGTTTAATCACGCGCCTCGTTTGGCACTTTTCCCCTGACAATATCTTTTTCACCATCGGCGTGCTAAAGATGATCGGTTTCATAGCGTGCCCTCATCAACTGGCAATGCTAATGCTGGATACATGTTATTTAATTCTTCAAAAGTGAAATCGTTAAATCTATCGCTGCTCATGATTTGATTACGGAAAGCCTCAACATCTTCCAATTTACATTCACCTCTTGCGAATACGGGACAACCACCGTCACATCCCCACGTAATTCCATATGCATGACACTCGCCACCCATGCGCAGGTCTTCATTGAACGCTGTAAAAGTAAATGCTACTTTTCCCGTCAATCCCATATTCATTCCCCTTCCTCAATCCGTTTTCCTCTGAATAAGTACCGGTCAGTCATGGCTACCCTCCGAACAAATCCCCGTCCGCCTGGCCCACGAGCGCAGGAGTCGCTTCCGGCTGTTTAGCCGGTTTTATTTCTCCGTTCGTCTCTGCCTCAACAATGGCGTCAAGCGCGGATTTCTTTTCTTTCGGTTCGGAATCCGTTTCGATAATTTCAGCGTCTGCGTCATACGCGCCAAGACCGTCGCGTATCTCGTCGTCGGTATGGAATCCCATTGCGATCTCAGGCGCAACCGTTCGGATGAACCACGACGCCGCGCGATAACGCAGCATCAGTTCCGGAATGGTCTGCCACTTGCTGCCTTTCTTCGTAAGCCAATCCTCTTTTCTCGCCATTTCAATCGTAATGTCTGGACCAGTTAAAATATCGCCGGTTGAAAGCTCTTTTGCCGACGCTCGACATCCCCACGTGTCCTTTCCGTGTTCGCCAAAAAACTCAAACCGGATTGATGAAAACCGACCGCACTTGTTGAAACAGGCAATCAGGAACTGGGCGCTCCACGCCGGACGACCGTAGACGATATAAAGGTTCTGCATTACCATCAGCGGGTCTGCCTGCATACGATGCGCCATGTTAAGCGCTATCATGCAATTTGCCTGGTTGTTTCTGTACGCTTCCGGAACCAGACTTGAAGCCGCCAGAGCCTTCGCCGCGCGTTGCATCAACTCGAAGCCGGATACATTGGTAAAACCTAATTCAGATTGTTCTTGTTTTATTACTGCCAATTCAGCCGCCATAATTACGTTCCTTTCTTTGGTTGGATTTCTCTCAAAACCCGATATGATGATTCGGGCACAATGTATGGTTCCCTGTGTTGCATCTTCCATGAAAAGCCGCTGCCGTCCGGTAGATACCCGAATACGGAATTGCCGAGCGCGGCCTTGATTTCGTTTTCAATGCCGCGCTTTTCCACCTCGTATGCCTTGATCGCCGCTATAAGCTCCCGGCGGCGATCCGCCATGTCCGCAAACTCCAGGCTCAGCATCACCGGTTCCACTTCCACTGATTCATCAGGCGCGGCATACAAACGCGCCAATGCTTCCGCCGTGCTTTTGCTTGCGTCCACCGGCGGTGGAACGTCCCGCTGAACGCAATCCCAAAACTTCTCCTCTTTTTCAATCAGAAGCGATATGAAGCGGTCATTACGCTCAACGTCGCGCCAGTGGAATTTCTGGCCGCCAATCAACACGGCAAACGCGCCATAACTCAGACCTGTAACAGCAAGGTAATGTTGCAACTGGATTTGATAGTGAACCGGCGGCTCTTCCGCCCAATCTAAAGCCCGATGCGTGCCGGTTGTCTTGATCTCCAGGACGCCGTAGGGACTGCCTGGAGTTTTAAACAACCTGTCCGGCGTTCCGATCATAAACGGCTTATCAGGATGCCGGACAATGCCGTCTTCCATTACAAACGGCCAGACCGCTGAATGTTGTGACATTACGATTCTTTTTGTCACTTCGGCGAACTTCCGCGCAATGGGTTCTTCAAGAAGGTTTCCCCACTCAACCGCCTCGTTGTCGGATAGATCATCCGGCGTAACTTTGCCCGTTTTTTCCGCCCAGAGACTAAATGCGGACTTCCACGGGTTTAGGTTCATAACAACCGCCGCGTCAGAACCGCCGATGCCCCTGTTTCTGGCTTTCAGCCATGCTCTACGGTCTGTCATCATTGCGCCGTCTCCCTTGTTTCACGCTCCGCGTCGTTAAGCACATGGCTTAAGCACTTCTGACAGATCACATGTCCGGATTCACCAAGCACGACTTCGCCGCCGTGCGGAATCACGTTGCCGCAGTCGTAACAGGCGTCGGGTATGCGCTTTACTTTCAAATCACCAATTGGTTGTTTATCGAGATTCATAAAGCCTCCGTAAGAATCGCGTTTCCGCAGGTTATCTGCCCATCTTCCTCTTCTTTTGAAGGAACAAATACGATCACTTCAAATCCGGCGGCAATTAGCGGCTTCTCGAATTTGGAATAGATGTCAAATTTTTCATAAGACGTACCTACGTCGTATCCGCTGGCCAGTGCCGTATGCGTTTGGTGAATTGGCGTCAGTTTTACAATGAACCGGGCAGGATTGAATAATTTCTTGAGCTTGTCGGCATCAATAATGCTGTCGGCGGTTACTGCGAAATTGAGCGTATATTTCCTGCCGACAGGCGGCGGTAAACTGCGACCTATTTCAGCGATTTCATCAAGCGGCAAACTAAGGCCGTTAAATATCTGACGGCGCTGTTCCTTGTCCGTGGATTGGATGGAAAACTGCAATCCAGCTTCACCTCGGCGGCGGTTCTTTATGTCACACCATTCTTGCAGGAATTGCCGTAACTCCGGATTATTCGCGGGAAGCATAGTGGATACAACAGGGTGTATAATTGCGGCATTAACCTTGACGAATTTAACCACCGTCCGCAGTCCGACGGCTGCCGATAAAACATAATCATTGTAGGTAGGCTCGCCCATGCGGGCAAAATGAACATTCAGCCGCTTGGTATCTCTGCATTGCCCTGATTCCAAGCCTACCCACACTTGATCTAAAATTTCATCTGTGGATAGATTTCCGTGAAATCCGAGTTTTGGCACATCGCAGAAATCACAATTACATTGACAGCCTTTTTGTGTACTGACCGTCACAACCCATTTTTCTTGTAAATTAATGGCGCTATGTTTCACGCCGTTAATTTCATTGCTCAATCCAAGAAAGTCAGCTTTGATATTGTTTTCTTTCCCGTAGTCTCCCACGGAAACGCCTTCCAGCATCCGCTGGCGGTCATAGAAAACTACCCCGGTTGGCACATCTTTAAATTCCCACGTCATACCGCCACCGCTTCTTCTTCGATTTCATTAAACACGCCGCAGTCGTAACAGGCGTCGCACACCCACTGCACTACTTCCTTGCCGCCGATCCAACTGACGTATTGATCTATATAGAACTCGTCGACAAGTTCCCGACAGAAGGCACATTCGTGAACCTTCTCCTGCGGACATTCCGAAGCTGGGCGAAGACATTCATAGCAACTCCGTACGCCGGGCGGACAAGAGAGTTCCTTTCCGTAATTCATAAATCACCTCCCCGCCAACATCAGGCTGACGCCGAAAAGCAAACCCGCCAGGATTCCGCCCGCAATAAACGCCATGATTTCGCCGACTGACACAATCCAGCGGTCGCGCAGATAGTTTTTGATTTCCATTACGCAACCTCACGACCGTCGATAGCCAGCGGTGAATCCGAAACCATGCTCACGATGAATTGCAATCCACTCTCCTCCGCAGCCTTTTCAAATTCCGCGAACGACGCGCTGTCCATACATTCGGCGCCGTCAACGGCAATCAATCCCAGGTCGCCCGCGCGGAGCTTCGCTACTTCGATAGCCAGCCGAATACGGGCGGATTCGTTCACCCGGTCAAATGGCACGTCGTTGACGTAAATCTCACCGTCGCGGACTTCTAAACCAGGAATGGGCAGGGATGAAATCATCCCTGATTTCATCGTTTCAAGTTTTGTCAGTCCATCGGTCAGGCTTTCGGATTCTTCCGAAAGCTTCCGCGCTTCGTCTTCCATCCGCGCGGCCAGCTTCCGCGTTTCCGCCGCCTTGACTTCCTGCTCGACCATTGCCTTTGCGTGTCCGATGCGTTCTTTTAACTCCGCTTCTTTCGGGCGATAGTCGGCTTCAAGTTCCGCGCGTTTCTGCTGCTCTATCTCCCGCACGGTATTAATAGCGTTATCATGCGCCGCCGTCAGACCTGCGATTGATTGATCCAGTTGTTCACGGATTCGAGAAATATTCGCTTCCGCGTTAATCTTAGCCTTATCTTTGTCTTCTAAAAATTCATGGGTTTCGGCGGAAACTGCCTCATCCGCCTCTTTTTTTATCGACGCGAGCGCGGCTGACGTTTTTCCCCTAAGAACGCTGTAATCCGACTCGGCTGAGTCAAGCTGGGTTTTCCAGTCGCCTTCCGGCGGCGCTTCCGGAACTGTCTCAAGCAACTGTCGCGCCGTCGCCTGTTTGTCTTTCAGGCTTCGATTTACGCCCGACCGCGCGTCGAACATGGCGCGCCTGAGAGCTTCCAGTACAACCATCGCGTGATCGTCAAGATTGATCTGTGAAAACTTAATTAAACCTGCCGGAACGAATCCGATTTGACCAACGTCAAGCTGCATCGGAAGCGCCGACAACAGGGCGTCAACCCTGTCTTTCGGCTTCGCGGACAGGAACTCGACCGGATTGACCGACAACGCATCCGTAAGCTTTTTCAGATAATCGGCGGGCTTGCTGAGATTGCCGAACGTCGGATGCTTTACTTTCGTTGTTGACTTCTCCGCCGTTACCGTGCGCTTAATTTCAACGCCGTCATCCAGCACAAGAACAACCTCGCCTTTTTCCGCGCCGACGCGAAGCAGGGAAGCGTCATGACCACCGCCCAGAGCCGCCTTGATTGCCTCTAAAAATGATGTTTTACCGGTTCCGTTCGCGCCGGTGATTTCGGTAATACTGCCGGGCTGAATCTCCAGATTCTCCAGGCCAAGGATGTTCGTGATTTTGATTCTATTTACTTTCATAAAATTCCTTTCCTCGCCTTGCCATGCGACGCCTTGCATCGCCATGCAGTGCCAAGCCTAGCGATGCCTCGCCCTGCTCCGCAACGCCCGACCGCTGTTTTTTGTGTTTGTGTAGTCATGTTTTTCATCCTCGCCTTGCCGCGCCAAGCGACGCCCTGCGATGCCCAGCCCGGCAACGCCCGGCCTAGCCTAGTGAAGCCGTGCCCAGCCACGCCGCGTAAAACCTACTCCCAACCCGCAATTTCAAACTTCCCGTAAACGCCGCGAAACGTCCCCAGGCCGATAGCCAAACCGCCGTCTACAAAAAGGTTATAAACTTCCTCTTCCTTGATTTCCTTATTCGGAAGAATCTGAAGCTCAAATTCCAGCGCCCATGACAACGGAAGAACCGGACGCTCCTTCGGGTTCGGAATCCCTTTGTCTAAACGCGCTACGCGCCTGTCAAGATAAAGCCCGGATTGCGGTTCAACATCATCGCCGAATTTCCCGACGGTAATTCTCTGACCGTCCCGGACAAATGGAATGTATTGACGATGCGGACTGCTTTCCAATGCGCCGACGCTCACAAAAGACAAGCAAGCGTTGGCGATCTTCTTAAATGTCCGGGCGTCCCTGAGACGCTTGGGCGCGGAGTTCGTGTTATGGGCTGATAAAAATGAAACGATGTTCGACGTCGGGAGGGCCAAAATGTCTGTGCCTGGTATCAGGTATATTCTCTGACTCCACTCCAGTTGCGTTTTGTTGTCGCCCGCGTACCGGTCGAACATTATGTCCGATAATCCCGACAAAATTACTTTTCGCCGCAGGATTTCCAGCCTTGTGTCTGACTTTATTGCTTTTGCCATTATTTTTAGTCCTCATTGATTTATCCTTGCCTCGCCTTGCCTCGCCTTGCCTTGCAGTGCCTTGCGCCGCCGCGCGTTGCCTAGCCCAGCGACGCCATGCCCGGTAACTTTTATATCCTTGCCTCGCCTTGCCCGGCAGAGCCTTGCGCCGCCATGCCCGGCCTTGCGCCGCTATGATTGCGCCACCTCAACGAGGGGGCAAAATGGCGCGCGTCCGTCCAGATACGAATCAACAAATTCAGCATCTGGCAACAATACGCAGACGCGCCGCATACCGTCATTACTTGGATACGAACCGTCGCACATCAAACAATCTTTCGGCTCGTCCTTCTGAAGCAGCCGCACGATTTCTTCCCGTAGCCGTTTATTCTCAGCTTCGAGCTTTTTGATCTTAGATTCTTCCTCTGCGTGCCGCTTTGCCAGCGCCTCTCCGTACCACCGGTCGCGGTCGGCGGATATTTCGCGGACTGCAATCATCCCAAGTTCACAGCCCGTACAGGGCGCATTGCCGTTTAACACCGTCTATTCCTCTCCGGTCGCTTCGGGCGTGGAATCTGTATGGATTGACGCCGGCCCCCCGCTGACCATCGGCACCCCACTTTTAATCATGCTGACTGGCGTTGTTTCCGGTTCTGCCGTTGCTTCGGGCGTGGAATCTTCCTTTTCCGGCTCTTGAGGCTGCTCTGGAGACCGTGACGCAATCCAGGCGTCCAAATCTTCACGTTTGTATTCAATCCGCCCCGATACCTTCTGGAACGGCGGAGGCTGGTTTCTTGTCCGCAGGTTCTGCATTGCCGAAACGGTCATTCCGCAGTATTCAGCGGCGGCCGCGGCGTCGAGTATCCGCCTGGGCGGATTGCTGACGGCTTGCGCTTCCGCCAGTTCTTTACTGAGCCGGGCAATCTCGGCGGTCAGTTCGTTGCGGAGACCCTGAACGCCGTCACGGAGGCTGTTGTTTTCCGCGTTCAGCCGTTCGTTTTCGGCGGTCAGTCTGGTATTTTCGGCCTTGAGCTGTTCGTTTTCGGCGGTCAGCTCTGCGCAGGTTTGGCAAGGCGCGGATTCTTCCGGGGTTTCCGGCTCCGTCTCTTCCGGCGCGACGTTGCTTAACTGCTCAATTTCCTTTTTGAGCCGTTCGATTTCTTTATCCTTCTTCTCAATTTCCATGTAAAGCACTGCTTTGTTCATCTCTTATCCTCCTCGTTTCTGTTTAATCCACTCCCAGCGCGTCAAACATCCTGTTTATCTGCGCTTGCTGGTCTTGAAGCTGTACCTCGATTTCCACAATTAAACGCCGGAAGGCCGAGCGGTCTTTGTAGTAGAGCTTTGTCAAAAGCTCTTCCACCTGCCATATCTCGCTATTTTCCGCCAGTGACTTTCGTCGCCGGTCGAGAAATGTGATGACCTTGTCCAGAAGCCGTACAATTCGTCTGCGCATCATTTACCCGCTTTCGGTTCTACGCTGAAATCGGGGAATGCCCGGCGGAGTTTGTAAAGCGTCCGGTCATCACTGGTTTCCATGTTCGTTTCCTCTTTACCGGCACGATGGCGTTTTTCGGGACGCCCTTTCCCCAATAGGGTCTTCGCATACGGACAATCTTTCCCGGTTTGGGATCAACCAAGTCGTCAATACGAACCAATACAGGGTCAACGGCATAAACGTAATCTCCGATTGGGATAACCTGCACTGGCAGATTTTCAGTATCCGTGAGTAACATTGCCGGTTTATCAGTGATTTCCGGTGATGCCACGGCAGTTGTAACGGCTGCCGCCGCTGGTATAGTGGTTATCCTTCTCAAAAAGCCTCTGCGATTCATTTCCCTTCCTCCGTGGCTTCACCAGCCTTTAACTCGGCGACGACCTCGTCCATATAGCTAATTACAAAT
>Ga0099364_10008548_pt1 | contig 14391 bp, 14 predicted proteins | sample TergutTh196P3_FD_73070 | JGI IMG/M metagenome (GOLD analysis project Ga0099364, IMG submission 73070) | Microcerotermes parvus P3 segment gut microbial communities from Pointe-Noire, Republic of the Congo - Th196 P3 | ecosystem: Host-associated > Arthropoda: Insects > Digestive system > Gut ... | reverse complement strand
CTCTGCCGAGCAATTCCGTCTTACTTGTACGCGATACCTCAACGTCAAGACCAAGCATACTGTTCATGCCGCCCTGTATCTGCGACATGGGAATAACCATGGCGGTTTTAGTGGCAGGCTTGAGCATGTAGAATTTTGCCGAATCCTGCCGGAAAATGGCGATCGAAGTCTCCCCCGACTGTTCGTCGGGACGTTCGCTGCGCAATCGAATATTACCGTCGGCAGCCGAGACCCATTCTCTGGCATACAACTTTCCGTTACTCCAGTATTGCGTGCCCGAATACGAAACCGTCAATTTACTTTGTGCCTGTACAGTTACCGCCGATACGATCAGACACAGTATCATAAATTCTGTCTTTTTCACTGTCTTTCAGATTGTGAATTATCAATTTATTCGGTTGGGGCATTGAGTTGTTCGAGCGCTTTGGCAAGGTCGCTGCCTTCGAGGGCTTTGGCTGCCTGTTCGAGGGCCTGTTCAAGCGTGGTACCATTCTCGCTTTCAAACTCTTTGACAGCCTGTTCAAGTTGGTTTCCCAATTCCTGACCGGCTTTTTCAATTTCGCCTGCCCAGTTTTCACGGTCAACGCCTGTTCGTCTTTCCAGTTCGCTCATTCCGGCTTCTGCTAATACAGTCGCCCATTTAGCCGTAACGGCCAGAATCTTTACTTTGCCGATCACACCGACTTTGTCGTTGTCTAAGGCATCGGAAATAACTTTCAAGGGCGCTTCTACTTCTTTTTCAAGGGAGCGCCAGTCGTCTTCGGTCATCTTGCCTTTGTTTTTCTCTACTTTTTCGAGCGCTTTCTCTACCTGACTGATGGCTTTGTCGACCGGAGAACCGCCACATGCGACTAATACAGCCATCATCATACATGCAATAAATAACTTTTTCATAACAAATAATTTTTTAAAATTTTATACTAAATTAATTATATTGATTAAATTGATGCTGCAAAAATAGATACATAAAAAATACTGTTATACCTGCATATGCAGGTTTTTAATCTTTTTTGCTGTAAAAACCTGCTTATGCAGGTATGGATTTCGTTGTTTTTTGATGAAATGATTATCTTTGTAGACTTTTTTAACGTTTTTAACCATTCGATTATGACTAAAAAAACTTTTTCTATCATTGCTGTGGCGTTCCTTCTGGCTGCATTAAATTATACTGTGGCATTATCGCAAGAGCGCCCAATTGCGCAAAAACAGATTAAGACAGCGACAGCATCCGACAGGGCGCCGTTTAGCCAGGGGATTGTGGTCGAAGTGATTGCCGTAAAACCATGAAACATGTTGCCGGTTTATTGATTGCATGGGCGCTTTTTTGCGCCACCAATTTTTATGCGCAGGATGCGGACAGTGGCAGTCAGCGAGCCGACTCTCTGAAAAATTTGTTGACTTCCGGACAATTGAAGGACGCCGACTTATTGCCTCTCTATGAGGCTTTGAGTGTGGAATATGAAGAAACAGACCATGAACAGGCGCTTTTGTATTGCAGGGAAGGCATCGCTGTAGCCGAGCGATTGAACAAATGGCGCACAGTGGGCGAATTCTACAGAACCATGGGTTATGCCTATTTTTGCAGAAATCAATACGACTCTGCCATGGTCTGTTTCGACAAGATACTGGAAGTTGCCGAACATGCTTTGTCTAAAGAAGATAAAGATTATTTGGTGATAAGGGCCAATACAAACAAGGGCATTGTATCGAATGCCTACGGTCGCCTCAATGAAGAAATCGACTACTATTTCAAGGCGTTGAAAATTGCTGAAGCCATTGATGACAAAGACAATATGCAGAAGTTGTACGGCAACATCGGCGGCGCCTATCTCAATTTAGAGAACGATGCAATGGCTGAACATTACTTCACGAAAGGTGAACAGATTTGTGTAGCGTTGAACGACTCCCTCAAACTGTATTATCATTTGAACGGATTGAGCAATATCAACTACCGGCAAAAAAATTACGAAAAGGCGCTCGAACAAGCCACATTGGCTTATCAAATTATCCAAAACCATGAAACAATGATCGTTGACAAATTCTTTATGTTTCTGACACTTGCACGGATTTATGAGGGAATGAACGAATTGGATAAGGCTTGGGATTATGCGGACAACGCTTTACAGGCAGCCAACACTATCCACAGTTCGCTTTATATTTGTTGGGCATTGCATACCGTTTCATTTGTTGAACTGAATATGGGAAAATATGCGCAAGCGGAACAAACAGCGTTTCGTGCATTGGAAGCCGATTCGTCCGACATAGCTACCAATGTCGACCTGTATAAATACCTGACACAAGCAAATATCATGCTGAATAACAAAGAGAAAGCCAATGAATACCTGACTCGCTTAATGACGTTGAGTAATGAGTTTTCCAATAGCAATTACCAAACCTCTTTGTCGGAAATGGAAGTGAGATACGAAACTGAGAAGAAAGAAATGCGCATTGCAGAAGTTGAGGAAGAAAAGCGTCTGATGACATGGCTTGGCATTGCGGTTGGCGGCGTTTTATTGCTGGCATTGGCGACACTGTTTTTCCTCTGGCGATGGACTGTTCAGAAACGACGTCTTGCCGAAAAACAACGGGAACTTGCCGAACAGGAAAAGTTGATCGCAGAACAACAGGTTATTCAATTGCAACAGGAAAAGCAATTGATCGCCACCCAAGCCGTACTTGATGGCGAAGTACAGGAACGCGCCCGCCTCGCCCGCGACCTCCACGATGGATTGGGGAGCATACTTGCGGCAACCAAATATAATCTGGCTGATATCAAAAAAACTTCAGGTAAGGATGTCATCAATATGGAATATTTCGACAGGGCAATGGGCTTGTTGGACGAGTCGATGTACGAAATGCGCCGCGTAGCCCACCACCTGATGCCCGAATCACTCAGCCAATACGGTCTGAAACAGTCGATAGCAGATTTTTGTAACAGCATCCCATGCGTAACCTTCAACTATTATGGCGATGAAACTCGTTTCGACCCGAAAATGGAAGTGATGATCTACCGCATCATGCACGAATTGGTAAGTAATGCGTTGAAACATGCCTCCGCATCGAATATCCTCGTGCAGATTGTACAGGATACCGACCATATCGACCTCACTGTGCAGGACGACGGATGCGGTTTTGACCCCTCGGCCATATCTGAAGGAATGGGATTAGCCAACATCCGCGCCCGCGTAGCAGCCTACAACGGAAACTTGATCATTGATTCAAATGTGGGTGTAGGTACGGAAGTGAATGTGGAGTTAAGCATTTATCCTATGCAATGAAACAAAAAATCACCAAAAATACCTATGCAATGAAACAAAAAACAGCAAAATATACCTATGCAATGAAACATTTTTGTATTTTAAAACGCAATTTGTAATTAATATGATAAAGGTAGCCATAGTAGACGACAACAAGATTATTGTTGACGGGCTGGTGCATCTGATTGATGAATCGGACATCGCTTGTGTTATCGGTAAGGCATATTCAGCAGCCGGATGTTGGGAAATGCTGGCAAGTGAACAGCCCGATGTACTGATGCTCGACATCGGACTGCCTGACGATAACGGTATCAACCTGTGCACTAATATAAAAGAGAAATATCCGCAAGTAAAAGTGTTGATGCTGACAAGTTACGGCGAACTTGCTACCATCACCGGCGCTTTGAATGCAGGGGCAGATGGCTATGTACTGAAAAACTCCATGCCTGACGAACTACTTGAAGGTATCCGTACGGTCGCCTCCGGCAAACGTTTTTTGTGTGATGAAGTGACTACAACTCTCCAAAAGAAAGAAAATACACTGTTGGAACTCACCCGCCGCGAAATGGAATTATTGCAATTGATTGTAGCGGGATATACGCTACCCGAGCAAGCCGACAAAATGTGTCTGGGCTATCACACCGTACGCAGTTACCGCCAAAAACTGAATATCAAACTTAACGCACACAATACCGCCCAATTAGTGCAACATGCAAAAGCGTTGAAATTAGTGTGAGGCATTGCATGCGTATTTCGTCACTCCTGCGGTTCTGAATATGTAAAAATCTCTTTATCATCCGGGTGAAACCATTGGATATCTTTATCGCGTTTGAACCAGGTCATTTGTTTGCGGGCATAGATGCGGGTATTGCGTTTTATCTTTTCAACAGCTGTATCCAACGGCCATACACCATCCAAATACAGGAACAATTCCTTGTAACCCACCGTATTCAGCGCATTAAACTGACGAAATGGATATAGTTTTCGGGTTTCGTCCAACCAACCTGATTCCATCATCTGATCAACCCGCCGGTTGATACGTGCATACAATTCTTCGCGTGGACGGGTAAGGCCTATTTTGATAATTTGAAATGGTCTTTGTTTGATTTGACGGGTGCGGAACGATGAATAAGGCTGACCGGTCATCCGGCACATTTCGACGGCATGAATCACCCGTTTATAATTCGAATGGTCGACTTCATCGTAATGTACGGGATCTTTTTCTTTTAACTCATTGAGGAAAGTTTGCAGTCCTTCTTTTTTATATTGTTCCCAGACGGCGTTCCTGATTTCGGGCGTTACGGTCGGCATCTCGTCGATTCCCTTGCATACAGCATCAATATACATCATCGAACCGCCTGTTAATAGGACCGTGTGATGTTTTTGAAATAAGTCGTGCAAAAGCGCCAGTACCTCTTCTTCGTATTGGCTTGCACTGTAATAGTCGGTCAATGCAAGCGTTCCAACAAAATAATGTCTTACCTGCGCCAACTGAACCGCGTCAGGGGCGGCCGTACCAATAACCATGTCTTTGTAAAGTTGGCGCGAATCGGCAGAAATGATTGGTGAATCAAGCCGTTGCGCAATTTCGATGCTCAATGCTGTTTTTCCGACGCCGGTCGGCCCAAGCAACACCAGCAATGTGTTCATTTAAAAACGTTCGTCGTCAAAAATACTGTCGATGGATTCCTGATCATAATCATCCAAATGATCCAATTCGTCGTCATTAAAATCGGAATCGCCATAGAAATCTTCACCTAAATCAAAGTGTTCAACTCTTTTTTCTACTTCATCGATTGTCAATGTTTGAACAGGCGGTTGGCCGATGGAGAGAGAACATACCGGTTTTTCCAAATGCTTACCTGTAATGATTTCTCTTAACTCCATAAAAAAAGCACGTTCATACATATAGTCGAAAATATATAACAGTTTTTGCTGTTCCTCTTCCAAAAGTTCTTCCAATGGCGTGTTTTCCATCAGATAGATATCCACTTCGGACGGAGCGCCCATTTCAATCAAAGTGATTTCAACTTTCTTGCTCCAATCATCATCGCAGAGAAAGAATGAACAAATCTCGTTACGTTCGTATTGTGTCGCGTCTAAAATTGCATGATGCAAATCTAAAAATGTGGCTTCTGAACTTATCTGAATTTCACGTTTAAAGTTTGCTGCCTCATCCGAAAGAATCAAAAAACGATATACCATAGTAGAAATATTTTACGGCCCAAAAATACAAATTAATTGTCAAATTAAACTTTAAATGTGCCGATTTTTTTACTGTTCTTCAACAAAACCTTGAAACTGAAAATGGAGAACATCCCCCTAACCCCCTTCAAAGGGGGAATTTGAACATTGAACTCTCAACATCCCCCTTCAAAGGAGGAATAGAGAACTGAGAACTACTCATCAATCGACCCTCTGACTATCCCCCGTCTGGACGATTTGAGGAAATGAAGGATCAGATTGCGTTCTTCACCTGGTTCATATTCCGTTTCGATACACTGAAGCGCATCTGTATTATTTAGGCCTCGTGTGTAAAGCGTGCGGTAGATGTCCTGAATCAGATACACCTGATCGTTCGTGAAACCTCGCCGGCGCAATCCGACGATATTAATCCCGCAATACACTATCGGATCACGCCCGATTAATGTGTAAGGGGGGATATCCTTTCCGACGCGCGAACCGCCTTGTATCATGACGTGTTTGGAAATCTTCACAAACTGATGAACCAGCGTTCCGCCGCTGATAATGGCAAAATCGTCGATTTCGACTTCGCCTGCTATCTGAGTAGCATTTCCGATGATTACCTGATTTTTGACGACACAATCATGGGCGATATGCGAATAAGCCATGATCAGGCAATTGTTTCCGACAATCGTTTTGCCTTTGGAAACAGTCCCGCGGTTCACTGTCACACATTCGCGTATCGTTGTGTGATTTCCGATTTCGGCTGTTGTTATTTCGCCTTTGAATTTCAAATCCTGCGGAATACCCGCAATGACAGCGCCGGGAAATATCTCACAATGATTCCCAAGTCGGGCGCCATCATAGAGTATGGCATGAGGGTGGATACGGCAATTATCTCCGATAACCACATCTTTATCAATGATTGCGAATGCGCCGATCGACACATTTTCTCCGATTTTCGCTTCGGGATGAATGACTGCTAAAGGTGAGTGCATATTCATTAGATTTTATTTGTTTTTGATGATTTGCGCCATAAATTCCGCTTCACAGACAATCTTTTCGCCAACAAAGACATGTCCTTTCATCGTGGAGATGCCCCGACGCATGGGGGCTAACAGTTCGAGGCGGAAGATCAGCGTGTCGCCCGGCACTACTTTTTGACGGAATTTGACGCCGTCTATTTTCAGAAAGTAGGTAGAATAACGCTCAGGATCTTTGACGGAACTGAGTACGAGCAGCCCCCCCGTTTGCGCCATGGCTTCTACCAACAGCACACCCGGCATAACGGGTTCCTGCGGAAAATGCCCCTGAAAGAACGGTTCATTGACGGTTACGTTTTTAATACCGACAATGTAATTTTCGCCTATTTCAATAATTTTATCTACAAGCAGGAACGGAAACCTGTGCGGAAGAATTTCCCGGATATGATTTATATCCATCACCGGCGCCTTTTCAGCATGATAGAGCGGCGCTTGTATTTCATTCAGTTTGATGTCTTTGCGGATGAAGCGGGCTAACTGGTTGTTGATCTTGTGTCCCGGACGGGTTGCGATGACATGCCCCCGAATTGGTTTTCCGATTAATGCCAGATCTCCGATCACATCAATCAGTTTATGACGCGCAGGTTCGTTGATGTATTCCAACGGTTTATTATTGATATAGCCAAGTTCTTTTACATCTTTATGAGGCAGTCCGAGTTCGTCGGCCAACCGGTTTAATTCTGCCTGCGGCATTTTTCGGTCATAGATGACAATTGCATTGTCCAGGTCGCCCCCTTTTATCAGATTGTTTTGTAAAAGCATTTTGATTTCGTGAACAAATACAAACGTACGTGATGCCGCCAATTCGGACGGAAATTCGCTCATATCGGTCATCGTAGCAAATTGATTCGAAAGAACCGGCGAATCGAACGAAATCAATACATTCATGCTGAATTTATCATCCGGCAAGACGACTAACGACGAACCTGTCTTTTCGTCTTTTATCTCGATTTTACGTCGCACGATATAATAATCCTTTGATGCCTGTTGTTCAACTACGCCTGTTTGTTGAATCGCTTCGGAATAGAAACGGGCGCTTCCGTCTAAAATAGGAAACTCCGGCGCATCCACCTCAATCAAACAATTATCTATTTCCCATGCATACAACGCTGCCATTGCATGTTCAATTGTACTGACTTGCACTTCATTTTTTGATAGAACAGTGCCTCGTTGTGTGTTAACTACATTTTCCGCTAATGCATCAATGACCGGTTGTCCTTTCATGTCAATACGTTTTATCTTGTATCCATGATTTTCAGGCGCCGGACGGAATGTAATATGAATGTTTAGTCCCGTATGCAAGCCTTTCCCTTCAAGCGAAAATTCAGAGGCAAGCGTTTTTTGTTTGTGCATAGTGATTTATATTTGTTCTTTTTCTTTTTTTAATTGTTCGAGTTCTTTTTTCAACTGTTGCATCGTTTGAAGTATTTCCGGTAGTTTTTTGATGTATACTGTATCCCGAAAAAATTCCCTCGCATTTTGTAACGGATAGCCAATATATGCGCCCGGTTTTTCGACGTTCCGCATCACGCCTGATTGAGCACCCAATTTCACATGATCGCCTATTTTCAGATGGCCTGCCAAACCGACTTGTCCGCCCAACATGCAGTGGTTTCCCACTTTGGTCGAACCGGCTATGCCTGTTTGCGCTGCCATGACCGTATGTTCCCCTACTTCTACATTATGAGCAATCTGAATCAAATTATCCAGTTTCGCACCTCGTCGTATAATCGTAGATCCGATAACAGCCCGGTCGATGGTGGTATTGGCGCCCACTTCTACTTCGTCTTCCAATATCACATTGCCTAATTGCGGGATTTTCAAGTATGCTTCACCCTCCGCAGCAAATCCGAATCCATCGGAGCCGATAATGGTTCCGGCCTGCAAGATGCAATGGTTGCCGATGATGCAATCATCAAATATCGTTGCATGGGGGTAAACAATGGTATGGTCGCCCATCGTCACATGATCGCCTATATACGCATGTGGGTATATCAGACAGTTGGCGCCGATCACCGTATGCTCGCCGATAAAGGCCATGTTTCCGACATAACAGTTTTCGCCGATTTTCGCTGAAGAGGCAATCCATGCTGTGGAATCAATACCGCTCTTTTTCGTTTTCGACTGTTCCGCCCTGTGCAGTAACGTAGCCAATGCTGCATACGCATTTTGCACCTTTATCAGTGTCGGCCGAATGGGTGCGGTTGGAACAAAGTCATTGTTTACTAATACAATATCAGCCTGTGTAGTGTATATGTATGATTCGTATTTCTGATTTGCCAGAAATGTAAGCGTACCGGGTTTCCCTTCTTCTATCTTTGAAAAACTGTTTACTTCTACGGCAGGATTTCCTTCGATAGTACCATTGAGTATGTCTGTTATCTGTTGAGCGCTAAGCGTCATGGCGTATTATTTTGTAAAGAAAATGTTGCAAAGGTGGCAATAAATTTTGGATATGCCTATTTTTTAGCATTATTTTAGATTTATATACTGTAAATAACGTTTCATTTCTTCCTGTATTTTTTGGGCTTCACGACAGGCCGTGTCCGCAAAAGTTTCGGTTTTTTCTGCATAAATGATTGCCCGTGATGAATTTACCAATAATCCGCATTGTTCATTCATGCCATATCTGCAAACTTCTTCCAACGAACCACCCTGCGCTCCGACGCCCGGCACCAATAAAAAATGATGAGGGACATGTTTTCGTATCTCAAGAAACATCTTTCCCTGTGTGGCGCCAACTACATACATCATTTGTTCGTCCGACGCCCATTCCTGCGATTTGAGTAATACCTTTTCAAACAGCCGGACTCCTTTGGCGTCTTCGGTCAATTGAAAATCCTGCGCCCCCTGATTGGATGTCAGCGCCAGCAAAATCACCCAGCCGCCGTACGCCAGAAAAGGTTTGACACTGTCTTCACCCATATAGGGGGCGACGGTGACGGCATCCACTTTGGCGTGTTCAAAAAACGAACGCGCATACAGTTCGGACGTATTGCCGATATCTCCTCGTTTGGCGTCGGCAATGATAAATTGGTCGGGGAATTGCCGGCGTATATAGGCCACCGTCTTTTCAAATGCTATCATTCCTTTGACTCCCAGACTTTCATAAAAAGCCAGATTCGGTTTGTAAGCCACGCAATACGGGGCTGTCGCATCAATAATCGCCTTATTAAAAGCAAAAACGGGGTCTTCTTCCTGCTGCAAATGGGGTGGAATCTTTTGGATGTCCGTATCTAATCCGATACATAAAAAAGAACGTTTGCGTTTGATGTTTTCTGTTATTTCCTGCTTGGTCATATTTTTTTAACGCAAAGATAGTACATTATTTGTTAAGAAAAAGTCTGAGGCGCTATTTTATGCCTTTCAAATCACACATGGTTAGCATGTGTTTTGTGACACCGGTTCAGACAAGGTTCTACCTTGGCTGTCTTATTCTGTCAGGTTCTACCTGAAACAATGAAAAGTATATTCACCCATGCAGGTAGAACCTGCAATGATAATTGAGCCAAGGTATGAACCTTGTCTCAACATGGGTTCTGTATCACAGTTCATTTTCCTTCAACCTTTCCGCATTTTCCGCTACAATCAAGTGGTCGATGCAAGCCTGAATGGCTCCGTCCATAAAGGCGGACAGATTATAGATGGTATAGTTGATGCGATGGTCGGTGATGCGTCCCTGCGGATAATTATAGGTGCGGATTTTGGCCGAACGGTCGCCGGTCGAAACCATCGTCTTGCGCTTTGAGGCGATGGAGTCCAAATATTTTTGATATTCCAAATTATACAGCCTTGTCCTCAGTTCGGCCAATGCCTTGTCGTAGTTCTTCAGTTTGGAACGCTCATCCTGACATTGAACGACAATGCCCGAAGGGATATGCGTCAGTCGAATGGCCGAATAGGTGGTATTGACCGACTGCCCGCCGGCGCCCGACGAACAAAACTCATCCCGCCGGATATCCTTTTCGTTGATCTCTATATCAAATTCATCGGCTTCCGGCAAAACGGCGACGGTGGCTGCCGAGGTATGTATCCGTCCCTGTGTTTCGGTTTGAGGAACACGCTGCACGCGGTGAACGCCCGATTCATATTTTAAAATCCCGTAGACGCCTTCGCCCGTTACAGAAAAAACAATCTCCTTATACCCCCCGATAGTACCTTCATTATAATTGGTAACCTGTATGTTCCATCCTTTCGACTCGCAATATCTGGCATACATTTTAAATAAATCCCCCGCAAAAATGGCCGCTTCATCCCCTCCTGTGCCACCCCGTATCTCCACAATGGCATTCTTGCCGTCCTGCGGATCGGCAGGCGTCAGTAAGATTTTGATTTCTTCTTCAATGACCGGCAACCGCTCCTGACACGTCTTCCACTCTTCCTGAGCCATCTCTTTCATTTCCGGATCGGTTTCGACAGACATCATCGCTTCGGATTCTTCGATCCCGCGTAGTGTTTGTACATACGCTTCTCTTGCTTTGACTATATTCCCTAACTCTTTGTATTCTTTCGATAGACGTACAAATCGTTTCTGATCGGCAAATACTTCGGGATCGCTTATAAGCGTTGAAACTTCTTCAAAACGCTCGGCAAGCCCATCCAATTTTTCTAATATCATGTTTTTTTCGATCATATAGTCTTTTCGTTTTCAGACAGAATTACAATTTTTTTGCATAATTTACAGATAATATACATGATGTATGGTCGTTTTTTTCCGGATTGCTTCGTTCCTCGCAATGACGATACGCGCAGCCCGTCATTGCGAGCTTGCGAAGCAATCCAGAAATACAGACTATCAATGTGTTACAAAACCTGTCATCGATAGCTTGCGAAACAATCCGGAAATTATATAAAGCCATGTTTTCTATACAAAATTAACAATACCTAATAAATGTTCCGTATTCCGAGCGGATAATCAGTTCTTTTTCGGCGCTTTCTTCTACTCGTCCAACGATCCGGGCATCTACATGAAATGATTTGGAAATCGAAATTATTTCTTCGGCATATTCGGGCGCAAGATAAATCTCCATTCGATGTCCCATGTTAAACACTTTATACATCTCCGCCCAGTCCGTTCCGCTCTGTTCCCGAATCATACGGAACAAAGGGGGTACGGGGAAAAGATTGTCTTTGACAATGCGCATATTGTCAATGAAATGAAGGATTTTAGTCTGCGCTCCGCCTGAACAGTGTACCATCCCGTGAATCTGGGTTCGTAACACATCCAGTATCTTTTTGATGACCGGCGCATACGTGCGTGTAGGCGACAAAACAAGCTTGCCTGCATCGACGGGAACATCTTTTATCGGATCAGTCAATTTCAGCGTACCCGAATAAACAAGTTCGCCGGGCAAAGCAGCATCAAAACTCTCCGGATATTTTTCCGCCAGATAGTGGGCGAACATATCATGGCGCGCCGATGTCAGTCCGTTGCTTCCCATGCCTCCATTGTATTCTTTCTCATAAGTCGCCTGTCCGAACGATGCCAATCCGACAATCACATCGCCCGCGCGGATCCGTGCATTATCAATCACATCGCAACGTTTCATCCGGCATGTGACGGTGCTGTCTACGATGACGGTACGCACCAAATCGCCTACATCGGCTGTTTCGCCGCCGGTGGCATACACGCCGATTCCCAAGTCACGCAATTCGGCGAGCAGTTCGTCCGTCCCACGGATGATGGCTGAGACAACCTCGCCGGGTATCAAAAATTTATTCCGCCCGATCGTGCCCGAAACCAATATATGGTCTGTTGCGCCCACGCATAGCAAGTCGTCGATATTCATGATCAGGGCGTCCTGTGCAATCCCTTTCCAAACGCTTATATCGCCTGTTTCGCGCCAATAGAGATAGGCCAGCGACGATTTCGTCCCCGCTCCGTCGGCGTGCATGATATTGCAATAATCGGGATCGCCGCCCAGTATATCGGGAATGATCTTGCAAAATGCGTGCGGGAAAATCCCTTTGTCAATATGTTGTATCGCGTGATGTACATCTTCTTTCGATGCACTGACGCCCCGTAAAGTATATCGTTTGTCGCTCATATTCTCAATTAATAACTGAATAACTGAATAACTGAATAATTGAATAACTGAATAATTGAATAACTGATTTCCCCTGCTTCCCCGGTTTCCCCGGTTTCCCCTGCTTCCCCGGTTTTTTATCCAAATTACCGAAGTTTCAGCATATCCCCTTCCAATGGCACATAATCGGCTTTCCGTTTATTCAATGAATATAAATTATTTACCTGCATCCCATAATGTTGCGAGATGCTGTGCATCGATTCGCCCACGCGCACGGTATGATAAAAATTCGGTTGGTCGGCCATCTTTTTCTTCTTTTCAAGATAGACGATATCACCTTGTTGAAGCGGGTAACCGACGGGTATCTCATTGTATTTGGCCAGGTCTTTTACCTTAAACCCAAGATCCCTTGCTATCGCTTCAAGCGAATCATTGGTACGGGCTATCACATAGATCAATCCGTATGTTTTGAAAATATCGCGTGGGAGAATAGTCGTTCTGTCGTTTGTTACGGGTGGCGTGGTTTGGGTAACCCGTCCGGTTTGTACTACCCGTCTGTTGGTCTGGCTGCTTTCCGTATTATAAGTATACAGTTGGTACAATTCAATGATCCGGATCAGTTTATTGGCATATCCCTTGTCGGTTGCATATCCATACTCCTGCAATCCTTTGGCCCATCCTCTGTAATCCGATTTTTGCAGCAAAAACAATCCTGCATAACGGGAGCGTTCGGTCAGGAATTTCGAATGATCTTCGTACGAATCGGTGATACTGTTGTATTTACGAAAACACTCATTCCGTATCTCCGCATCTTTATAAGCGCGTGCGCCTTGCCAATCCGTCTGACATTTGATGCCAAAATGATTGTTTGCTTCTTTGGCGAGATAGGATGTTCCGGCGCCTGATTCCAATATAGCCTGCGCCAACGTAATACTCGCAGGAATACGATATTTCTGTTCCTGCTGGAGGGCTAAATTCTTATATGAATTGATATATCTTTCATAGGAGGCGTTTCTCTGAGCGCTTGCCCAAAAAACATTCACCCCTATAAGTAATAACGCAAAAATGGATCGCATAATCTAAAATGTTGAATGAAGGCGCAAAGATAGGAAATAGTTTTCAATTTTCGGTTTTCGGTTTTCAGTTTTTTGGGGATAGTCGCCACATTTTCTGCCCAATAATAAATTATTTTTTTATCAATTTATTGACTTGAATTGTATTTCCCGTCTGAATCTCGATTAGATAAATTCCTGATTTCAGGAATGAAAGATTCGCCTGTCCGTCCATGAATGATTGTGTGAAAATTTTCCGTCCCGCTATATCGAAGATGGAAACGATGCCGCTTTCCGTATCCAGATAAATCATGTCTTGCACAGGATTTGGATAGAACATCAACTTTGGTGTCGTAATATCCTGTATTTGAACGGGAGGATCCGATAGGTGCGATTTGACAAATCGTGCGATTTCTTCAACATGATCCATGCAGTCGCCTGCATCTCTTTTGAAAAAATAATTATGGGGCGCGCCATTGATTTTATAATGAATCACTTCGTTATCCTTGTCAGGGTACGTGATTTTTTCAACGGTAATATCATTTGTCGGTGGATAATGTACGATCTGTTCTGAAACAGGCGCTCCTGCTGAATTGGTTGCAACCCAATAGTTGATCACATCCGTTTTTGACATAGCCAATGAAATACGATAGAGAATCTGATCCTGAAAACCATTATAAAAAACTACTTCATCCGTTGTGCTGTGAAAATCGCAAACAGGAATTTTAATCGTACGATCCATTCCTTCAATAGCCAACCCCATGGAGCCGGCAATGGATATGATTCCCGACAGCCGCTCGCCTTTTCTTAACGCATATTGATAAGTCAT
>Ga0099364_10008547_pt1 | contig 14391 bp, 20 predicted proteins | sample TergutTh196P3_FD_73070 | JGI IMG/M metagenome (GOLD analysis project Ga0099364, IMG submission 73070) | Microcerotermes parvus P3 segment gut microbial communities from Pointe-Noire, Republic of the Congo - Th196 P3 | ecosystem: Host-associated > Arthropoda: Insects > Digestive system > Gut ... | reverse complement strand
GTTATCAAACACGCTGTTGTTTAACTTTCTGATCATTGTACTTGTCACGTTCTCCTGTCCTTCACCAATTAAGGGCCGTTTTTATACTTCGTCATTATCCCTTGAAAACTATACTACAACATACAGCACCTTGACAAGGTAAAGTCGAGTGTTAAAATCCAGTAAGTGAAAAAATAAAAGAAAGGTGGGCATGAAATTGGGCACATCAGTTATTACCGTGCGTTTGGACGAAGAATTAAAAAAGCAATTTGAGGAAGTTGTTGATGAATTAGGTCTTAATATGACCACGGCGATTACCGCTTTTGTCAAAACCGTTGTGCGCCAAGAGGGAATTCCTTTTGATCTGTCTGCAAAAAAAGACTCATTTTACTCTCCGACGAATATGGCGGCGTTAAAAGAGTCAATCGAGCAAGATAAAGCGGGAGAGGTCATTACATTTAGCAGCGTGGAGCAGTTGCAAGCCGCCGCCGCAAAAAAGTCTTTCGAGAAGATTAAAAAAGAACAGGGGCGGCATGTATGTTAGCTTCACTGCCAAGGCTTTCGAAGAATATCAAGACTGGCAAACTCAGGATAAAAAAATTGCCGGCAAGATTAATAAATTAATCAGCGACATCATACGTAATCCATATCAGGGATTGGGTAAACCAGAGGCGTTAAAGCATGATCTGCAAGGCTATTGGAGTCGGCGAATTGATGATGAGCATCGCTTGGTATATCGAGTCGTCAATGATGAGGAAATTAGGATAACTCAGTGCCGGGGCCACTATTGACACTTTGAAATCAAGGGTGTCCGGGAGTTGTATTACAGCAATTTGAGAAGTACATGCCATATACAACCAAAAAGAAACCCTGTAAAACCATTTTTTAGGCAGAGGCAAGCGAGATGGTACAATTAACCCATAATAGGGATGCCAAAAAGCAGGAGTGACACCATCACTCCCGCTTTTTCATACTCGTGTTCCTTGGCTCTCTCCAACTGGCAAAAACTCCAACTTGATCTTCATGTCCATACCGGAGGCCAAGCGTTTAAGCGTGTTTAGCGACGGGTTCGCCTCTCCTGTCTCTATTCTGCTGATGTCAGCTTGCGCTATACCGGTCCTCTCTGCGAGTTGTTTCTGCGTGAGACCAGAGCTTTTCCTCGCTTCAAGCATGGCTTGAATGATTGTAAACTCCGGCTCCAGCGCGTCATACTCTGCTCGAAACTCCGGGTCTTTGAGTTGTTCCTTGAGGAAGTCATCAAAATTTGTCATTTCTTATCCTCCTCTCTGCTCAGAAATTAAGAACGATAGTTTTTGGCCTTTTCGACTTCCGCACTTGGCGTCTTATCGGTTTTTTTGACAAATCCATGAGTAAGAACAGCACGTTTCCCGACCACAAAGAAATAAAGTACACGAGTTATGTCGGTACCAATCTGCGCCCGTAGCTCAAAAATACCGTCGTCCAAATGCTTTGAGTAGGGCTCTCTTACCTCTGGTCCGCCTGCTTGCAGGATATTGATAGTCCAAGCCATCTTAGCTCGCATTTTATTATCCAAAGACATCAAAAACTCATATGTCGGCTTCGTCCCATCCGGTTTATCGTAGAAAATTGCTCTATATGGGAACTCTTGCACTATCGTCCCACCTCTCGCTTGTATTCTGCACTCCTATTATATAGGATATATCCCATATTGCAAAGCATTATACGAAAGAAAACTCGAAGAATTTTCGCCATTGAGCCGTAAGTGATTATTCGCCCCGCAACATGTTACACTTCCATAACAAAGCTTTGATTAAAGCTCAGGCGGCGCGGGCAACGATTATTTCAAGAGATGGACAATAGGCTTAACATGCTTGAAGATATGCCCAATCTATTGCCATGCTTACTCACGCCGGACTTCCGGGTATTCACGCTGAATTTGAACATAGTCGTCAACCTCGTCTATTACGCCTTGCGTACCCGTCAAGTGGAACGGTTCATAACCTTCCTCGATGAAACGGAGTATGCCATATTTACTGTCGAGGTCGACGAAGTCCGCGGGTTTGAGATTGCGCTCACGCATATAAGCGTGTGCGACTTCGGTTTGCAGGTGCGCCACTTGATTTAGTTTCACGGTTATTCCTTCCTCCAATGTTCCCAGTCACCGCGCTGCTCCGATTGAAGCATATCGAAAATGTACTCTGCGGTTTCAAGGTAGAGCAGCGAATGTTGGTCAAACAAAAGCGCGTAAGTTTTTGTTTTCATAAATTCTTGCAGAGCGGCGGTTATCGCTATGCAAGATTCTTGCGCGATTTTATCCGCTACGTCGGCGGCAAGTGCATCTATACAAAGATGAATTTTTTGTTCGTTCATTTCAATTCGTGCCTCTCCGTCAGTTTCAGCAATACCACCGCTTTGCGCATAAAAAATCGCTTGAGTGAATTTTAATGGCAGTACAGAACGAAAGCAAGCAACGTATGTACGCGAACCGAACACGTGTGGTATTTGAGCGCGGGATACATCTACTCGAACGTCTGGCTGAACACATAGATAAGCGCGATGCAGATTCCAATGCCGACAAGGAGCAGATCCAGAGAAAATCGCCCGATCACGCCGTGTTCGTCCTGCTTCGGCTGTAAGCGCCTGAGAAGCACAAGGTACATTACGTCGGGCAGAAACGCCGCGACACGGGCAAAGAATACGGCGGCTGTGATCAGAAGCCTCAGCAATGGACGATATACCAAATTTTCGAGATCGAGCCATTCGGGCCAACGGTCGGCGTAAACCCGCTCGTTAGCATCTTTGCGCCGCATAAAAAAACCGCGCGCGAAAACGAAATAGATCGCGGCGCCGAGCATAACGGAAATTACCGTGCCTCCAAGTTTTCCCAATGCAAAATAATGCACGGCGCGAGCCGTAGCGTGACTGTTGAAAAAACCGCGGCTCCAATCGGCCATCGCGTCCATAATCGCCGGGAAACAGCCCATGACGGGCAGCAGGGCGGCGGACACAGTCAGCGCCGCGGCGGACGGACGGCTGATGTAACGTTTCTTCTCCGCGGGTATCTCGCCCCGTTCGATAAACAACGCCGCGAACAGCTTGGTCATATATACGACGGTCAGCAAGCCGGAAAAAAGAAAGAGCGCGTCGAACAACTTCAAAGGCAATTCAAGCGAAAAGCCGCGATAGAGATTAATCCCCTCGACTATACTCTCGTGAAGCAGCGTCTTACTGACATACCCGCTCCAGAAAGGCAATCCGCAGAGGCCGAGCGCGGCCATGAGGAAAATAAACATAAACAGCGGTTTGCCTCGTCCGAAGCCACGAATCCTGTCAAGTTTCAATTCATGCAGGTTCATATAGACCACGCCTGCGGCCGAAAACAGCACAAGTTTGAAAAGTGAATGGTTCAGCATATGAAGCGCCGTGCCCCGGACGGCCGGCGAATTTTGATCTCCAAGCAGGACTTGCATTGCCACGCCGGTGATGATGAACCCGATCTGCGATACCGACGAGCAGGCGAGCGTCAGTTTGAGATCATTCGAAAAAACGGCGAGCACTGCGCCCATAAGCATTGTTGCGGCGGCGAAAATCAGCAGCGCGATTCCCCATTTTTGGTCATCTGGAAAAATATTGCAGCTCACGGCGGCCACGCCGAAAACGCCGGTCTTGATGAGAATGCCGGATAGCAGCGCGCTCGCGGGGGCGGGGGCCGCGGGATGCGCCTTTGGCAGCCATATGTGCAGCGGAAACATGCCGGCTTTCGCTCCAAAGCCGACAACCAGCAATGCGCCCGGCAGGTAAAGCGAAGATTTGTCCCGCAGGTTCGCGCAAATTTCATATAGCTTCGCGAACTCCAACGTGCCGACGTTCTGTTGCAAGAGCAGCATTCCCATTAACGTTGCGAGCCCGCCTATGATGGCGATGGCGAGATAGGTTTCGGCGGCTCGAAGGGCGGCGGGGCTCTCGTTGTGCGCAACCAGCGCATAGGAGGCGAGGGACGTCACTTCGAAAAACAGAAACGTCGTGCGGAGGTCGGCGGAGAAAAACACCCCCATCGTCGCGCCGAGGGTGATAAGGTTGAACAGCCGGTAGCGATTTCTATTTTGGGAGCCGGAAAAATATTCCGAGGAAAAGATGGTCGTTACCAGCCAAAGAAATCCCGTGACGCAGCCGTAGAGCGCGTTGAAACCGCCCGAGCGGAAGTGAAAAGCCAAACCTCCGAGGTCAGCCGAACGCAGCTCCGTGTCCGCGAAACACAGCGCAAGCAAAAGACAGGCTGCAAATTCGAGAACAACTGCCGTCAGCATGAATGTATTACCCGCGCGTTCGTTCTTCATGCCGATGGCATATACCGCGACGGCTGCGGTAATCGGCCAGATTATTATTGTAATAAGCAGAAATTCACCTGTTGACATTGTTCTTCCTCACAGGAGCCCAATAGCAATCCGTTCGCAAAAGGCGATCAGCGCGCCGGGGAATATGCCGAGGATGACGGCGGCGGCAGTCAATAACAGAACGGGAATCGTCATCGAAAGGCTTGGTTCGAGTTTGTCGGAGTCATAATCGCCCCCTGCGCCGGGGAAAAATCCCCGGATCGCGATGGGGAACAAGTATCCGGCGGAAAGCATCGCGCCCGACAAAAGCACGACCGGCCCCAGCCATGTGAAAAATCCCGTGTCAGCCGCAAGGGAACCGACTGAGATAAACCATTTGCTCGTAAAACCGCTCGCGGGCGGAATGCCTGCCAGCGTCACCGCGAGAAGCGTAAAACATCCCAAGGTTACCGGCATCTGATTTCCGATGCCTCTCAGGTCCGCCACACCGGTTTTATGCGTTTTAAGTATAATCGCGCCCGCGATGAGGAAGAGCGCGTTCTTTGCAATGCTGTGAAATACCGTGTGCAGCAGAGCGCCGATCAGACCGCCCGCGGTCAGCGTGCCAAGGCCGAACAGGATATAGCTAACCTGGCTTATTGACGAATAGGCGAGCCGCCGTTTAAGTTCCGGTTCGCGGAACGCGAGCAGCGAACCCATAACGACGGTGAACAACGCAAGTGAAATCCAGGCGGTTTGCGCCCATGTGCCGCGAATAAAATCCGCGCCAATCAGATAGTACGTAAAGCGGAGCACCGCGAACACGCCTATCTTGGTAATGACGCCGGAAAGAATTGCGCTTGCCGGAGACGGCGCGACGGGGTGCGCGACCGGCAGCCATGCGTGCAGAGGGAACATGCCCGCCTTCGCTCCGAAGCCGACGACAGTGAGCAGCGTGGCGGTGAGCATATGTTTCTCCTGTCCGGCGATTTTTTGCGCATCCAATATGCCGCCCGGCGCAAATTCGAGCGTCGCTCCATAAGTGTAAATGAAAAAAAAGCCGACCAATGCAAGCGAAGTGCCCGCAATAGAATAATAGAGATATTTGAAGGCCGCGGCCACAGCCTCTTTCTTCATGGAGTGCGGCACCAGCGGAACCGAGGAAAGCGTCGCCATCTCAAGGAACAGGTACAGCGTCGTCAGGTTTCCCGAAAAACCGAAACCCATCAGCATTCCCAACACAATAAGATAGAACATGTGGAATCGCTCTTCATTGCCTTCATGCCGCATATATGAAGAGCTGTAGATACCCACGAGCATAAATATCAGCGCGGTAAGGGCGCAGAACAGCCGCGCGGGTTCGTCCGTCCGGAGCAGGATAGGCAGACGGTCGGTCAGCCTGAACAACTCCAATCTCATGTCAGGCTGGAGGATTATCGTCATAACGACGGCGGTATTCAGTGCGAGCGCCGCGACGAGAAAATTTTGCCGGGCGCGGGGCTCCCTCAAAGGACGAAAAAATCCCAGCGACAAGCCGGAGCATATCGGCAGCAGGACGGGGATAATCAGTTGCAAAGATATATTCATAGCTTCACCTCTGCGATCTTAAAATCCACGATTACGCAAATCATAATTTTTTTCTCAGCCAAAGACTGCCAATCCCTTTTCTATCACTCGGAGAACCTGCCCTGAGAATAAGCCGAGAAAAAGCGTCATGGCAATAAAAGCAAACAGCGCCGCCCGATATGACACGTGGTGGGATATGCCCGGGATTTCATTGCCGTCTTCGGTTCGCTTCGCCAGAATGCAGGCCATTGCCGGAATGTAGTACATTACGCCAAGCACAGTGCCTAAAATGACTGCGACCGGAATAATCAAAACGGCAAATGGCGTATCCAGCGAGGCCGACGCGAGGTAAAGCTTGGATACGAAGCCGGGAAAGGGAGGGATGCCGATCAAAGACAAACCTCCGACGATAAAGGCAACTCCCGCAAGCGGGGCTCTGCGAGCCGAGCCTCGCAGAGAATCGTAGTCCTTTCCGCCGCCGGATACCGCCGCAAGTCCCCCGGCTGCCGTAAACATCATAGCCTTAGCCGCGGCGTGCACGGCGATATGGAAACACGCGGCGGCCAGGCCCGCTTCCGTGTTAAGGCCGATGGCGGCCGTAATGTATCCTATCTGCGCGATGGAGGAATAGCTGAGCATTCGTTTGACGTCCCGCTGATTCATGGCCTTCCATGATCCGTATACGATTCCCGCGGCGCCAAGGGCAATCAAAAGATGCGGGATGCGCAGCAATTCCAATGTTTCAATGCCGAATACGCGGCATCCCAGTTTGATCAGCAACACGAGGTAACACTTGATGATAAGGCCGGACAAAACCGCCGAAGCGGCTGTCGTGGCGGCGGTATGAGCATCCGGCAGCCAGCCGTGAAAAGGAAATTGGGCGCTCTTGATCGCCAGACCGGCTGTAATCAAGCCGATAAGCACGAACAACGGCGCGGTATATTCGCCTGTGGCGGCAAGAATGCCCACGCTCTCCCCAAGGGGCGGCATCAGCAAATGGCCGGTCACGCCGTAAAGCATGGCAATTGAAAGAAGCACAAGGCTTGAACCGATGATGCTCATGATCAGGTATGTCATGGTGGCCGACAATGTTTTGCCGCCCGGTTTTATGGATATGATTGAACAGGCCGCGATCGTGATTACGTCTATAAAGACGTAAGCGGTGAAGATATCGTTTGTATAGACGATGGCGAGCATTGCGCCGGTCAGCATGTTTTGCATCAGGAAGTAATGGCTGATTTTTTCCCGGGGTATATCGGCAAATATATCCCTCATGCCGCCGAGAACGGAAAAGAGGCTGACGGAGCAAAACAGCAGGGCAAAAAAAGCCTCAAGCGCGCCGGCTCGGATCTCATTGCCGAAAGGAGCGGGGAAATGTCCCATCATGTATGCAAAACTTTCGCCGCCGCGCACCGTAAAAATCAGCAGCGCCGCCGACATCAGCGTCGTCGTTGCGAGGCAGGCCGAAGTTAACCATTTCGCGGTTTGCCTTTTGAGCAGCATGCAGATTATCGCGACTATTATCGGCAGAAAAATACTGAAAAAAGGAAAATTTTGCACGAACGAAATAGTTTATTCTCTCCTCTCTCTTTTATCAATTGACGCCGGGCGTCGAAAATATTTTGGAAGCCAGTAAAATTATCGCAAAAAAAGCGCCTATAAAGACGCACATACCTCTGAAACTTAAATCCGATTCGTATATACGTTTGAGCAAAACGCTTTTTTTCACATAATACTTGAAAATAAGATATCCCGCGATTCCGCTGAGGACAAAGAGAGCGGCTTTTTGGAGATATCCCGTCGAATCCACGCTCACTTTTATATTGAACATCAATTCAATAAATTGTTCCCCAAAAATACCTCCAACGAAACATAAAACGCCCAAAATAAGAATAGCGGCTCGCTGGCATCCGTCAATTTTTGAAATGTCGATTTCACGTTCGGAATGCCCGAAAAGTATTGAAGAATATTTTATAAACGAAATTATCGTCCCTAAATTGATAAAAATCATCGCTCCGGTTACCAGCCAATTCGTACCGGACACAATAAAATATTTTGAAATACTTCCGTTAAACAGAGGAGCGCCTGTTATTCCCAAAACCGCCATGATGGTCGCCGCGCCGACTGACGGGATTTTCCGGAGGACGCCGCTGATTTTATAGATGTCCCGGGTTCCGTATGCGTGAATAATCATTCCCGCGCTCAAAAATAAAGCCGATTTGAATAAAGCGTGGTTGATGACGTGATACAAGCCGCCCGCGAAGGTGTAAGTATTGTCGATGTTCAAACCTATCATAATCAGACCGATTTGCGAAATCGTGTGATAAGCGAGTATCAGCTTGATATCAGACTGCGACAGAGCGAATATAAATCCAACTATACCCGTGATGATTCCCAGCGCAAGGAAAAATTCGGAAAGGGCGATTCCCTGAAAAAGCGCCTGAACCCTCAGGAAAAGGTAAACGCCGCTCTTTATATGTAAACCGGACAGTATCGCCGAAACGGACGAAGGAGCGCCGGGAGTACCGTGCGCTTTGGGAAGCCAACTGAAAAGAGGGACTAAGGCGCATTTTAAGCTTATAGAAACCATGATAAGCGCGTACGGCAATATGAGCGAGTCTTTATCAAGCGTTCCAATTGTCTGTGCGGCGGCGTTCATGTCCAAAACGCCCGTTAGTTTATAGACATAACCAATGCCAAATAAATAAAACTGTATGGCGACGGTATTTATCATCAAATAAATCATACCGTCATACATCGAGCGGTTATCGCGGTTATACATAATCAAAATAGAGACGACGACGGTCGCGACTTCTATTAAGACAAATATGTTGAATAAATCGCACGTCAGGAAAATACCGATTAATAGCCCTTCCCAAATAAACAGAAGGAACCAGAACAACCCGCTGTTGTTTTCATGAAAGCTGTAAATAGCCGCGATTAAAAATATAAAAGAGGTGAGCAGGACAAAAACCGACGAAAGGCTGTCCGCTCTGAGAAATATTCCCAAAACACCCTCATAATTTCCTATGACGGTAACAATTTCTCCTTCTTTACAGATTGAAAAGAGATAAACGGCAAGACAAACCAGGGAGGTTTGCGCAGTGATAACGATTAATCTCCCTGTTTTCGTGGAAGAAAAAACGTATATGAAAACCGCCGTCAAAATCGGAGCAATCACGAAATAAGTAAGCATATATCTACTCCATATTTTTCTTTTGAACGATATCCCAGTCGGCCGTTTTGCTTTGCCGGCATAATGAAATCAACATTGTTAAATTGACCGCGGTAACTGCGACGCCTATCACTATAGCTGTTATCATGAGCGCCTGCGGCAATGGATCGGCTACGTTTTCCATATTCCGTCCTATCGGCGGCATTATGCCCCTCTCATAGCCAAGGCTCAGGAAAAACATGATAACGGCCATTTCCAAAAGCCCTATGTAAATGATAGACTTTATGGCGTTTTTACTTGTTATAAGCCCGTAAAAACTGATAAAAAACATAGCGGCTACAAAAATCTCCAATATCTCTAATTTCATCGTCTATCTCTTTTCAAAGGCGATATATCTGTAAAATATAATAAAGAATCCGCAGGTTACTTTCATGCCGATAAGCGCGTTCATCATAATCAGATATGTGTTTCGATATTGCGGCAGGTAAGCGTACGCGCCGAGAAATATAAAGAATACGGGCAATAAAATGATAGCCGCGTAAATTAATTTTTCCATCGTGATAATCTTTCCGGCGTGCGTGTCATAAATGTCGTATATCATGTACCTGCATATGAAGAAAGAAGCGATCGCCACTCCCCCCTGAAATCCTCCGCCGGGCGTAAGATGACCGTTCATGATGAGGTATACGCCGAACAGGAGAATTAAAGGGCAAATCGCGCGTATCGTGAGGGAGGCTATGGCGGATCTGTCAATATCGCTGCGTTTTCCGTCTGTCACAGTTATATCGCTGTACCAGGACAAATGAACGACCGCCACAACGCTGACTAAAAGCATAAGCGCCTCGAACAGCGTATCATACATCCTGTATCCCAGGTATATGGCGGTTACCGCGTTCTCCCCGCCGACGTCATGCGAAAACATGGATACATATTGGTCTTTAAGGTATGTGCCGGCGGCGCTGTCGGGGATAAAATATAAAAACAGGGCAAACAGGAAAATAGTAAAGCCCAGGGGGACTATATGCTTTTTGACGTTTGACGCGTTCATTACCGGCGAGCCATTCGAGGCGCCGGCTTTAAGGGCGTGATATTTTTCAAAGCAAACGATAAAAAAGATAGTCGCGAAGGCGCTTATGGCAGCCTCGGCCATTGCGACGTCAGGCGCGGCAAACAGCAAAAAGCATACGGATGTGACTAATGAAAATATACTGAGGTAAATGATAATTCGAACGATTTTTTTCTCGCGTACTAAAAGCAACGCGCTGAGAATCCAGAAAGAAAGAAATACCTGTATCATGCGTTGTCCTCTTTAATATTTACCATAATTATTCATCATCTCCGGTCCGGCGGTCTTCTATTTTATAACCGCTCAAATACGCCGAGCGGGCTATCATATGAGCGGCCAGCGGGTTAAGTATCAACATAATGCCCAGCAGCAGCAACAGCTTCAAAGAGAAGAAGCTGACGTTATGTTTGACAATTAACCCAATCATAAGAGTGAGCACTCCAACCGTATCAATTTTAGCGGTTACGAGGATTCTCGCGTAAAAATTTTTAAATTTGAATATGCCGATAACGCCGAAAAGCATCAATATAATTCCGGCTGTAATAATGATATTGCCCAGAGTTTCCAATTATTTCTCCTCTCTTTTTGTTCTCTCAAGTAAAAAAAGAGCCGTAAAAATTACCCCTATAAACCCAAAAAGGGTATAAATAATGGCAAAGTCCAATAAATATGCGGTTTCATTAACAGACGCAAAAACGATTATAATAATTATAATTTTTGTTGAAACAAGATTCATTCCAAGAAGCCTGTCCCAAATTGACGGCCCCATTACAACCCTTACGAAGAACAAAAATAAATATACCGGCATAATCCATAATGCGTACATAATACCCTCTCACTTTTGCGCGCTTATAAGTTTTTTTTCCAACTTGCCTTTTATCAACTCGTCAGCGTCAGCTAAATCTTCGGAGTCGCTTGTTTTTTCCCTGAGCCATAATACAGTGATTGTTTCGTCTTTCAGCTCCAGCGAAACCGTACCCGGAGTAAGCGTAATGGAATTTGCAAGAACGACCCTCAATAAGTCATTAGTGATTTTTGTTTTTACTTCTACTATGTCTACTTTTGCTTCCGTTAAAATCAATTTAATAGCGTTAAAACCCGCTATATATATTTGTCCGACCAAATAAAACGAATACATGGCTAATTTCAGGAAACTAACGCCGGTTATTTTATTTAAAGGAAGATATTTCCGATAAAAATATACGACTCCGCCGCTTATGGCAATGCCTGTCGCCACGGTCGTAACAGAAAGCTTTTCGCACAATATTACCCATACGATAGTTAATAAAACGATTAAATAGACGCTGTTTTTATTCAAAACTTAACCTCCAGCGGTACGGTATATATTCTTCTGTCTTTAGAACGAAGGAAAGCGTGGCTTTACTCAGGTTTCTTTCGCCGAAGCCCGCTTGATGATCTCATCGAGGTCGAGCGTCTCATATCGCTTGTAAAGACTGACGATGAGGGCGAGGGCGAAGGCCGTCACGCTGACCGAAATAACGATGCCTGTCAGGATCAGGCCCGTTGGGATAGGGTTGACATATACGCTCGCATCCTGGACGCCGCCTGCGATGATCGGCGCGGCGCGGCCGGAGACAAAACCCTTCGCCGCAAGAAACAGGTAAACCCCGGAGTAGGCAATGTCCAGCCCGATGACCTTCTTGACAAGGTTACGATTGAGGAACAGGGTCGTGAAACCGATGCCAAAGAGAAGAATCGCCACAATCTCATAATAATTCGTAAAGAAATTTCGACCCATCTACTCAAACTCTCCAGTGGCGAATAGTATATAAATCACATACACTGTGCAGGCGACGACGAGTCCCACCGCGATATTTAGCGGCATGATCAATCCGGCGCTCAGCAGATTGCCGGGCTCGCCCAGCGGTATAACGGACGGGATGTGGTTTGCCCCGGTATAGATGGAATACCCCTTTGTCAAGGCATAAAAGATCAGGCAGGCGGACACGGTGCGGCAGTAAATCTTGAAATTAATGAAAGGTCGCGCACGCTCCGTGCCGTAGGTACTGGCAAAAAGGATCAACGCCGAACCGAGAATGGCTCCTCCCGAAAAACCGCCGCCGGGGCTGAGGTGGCCGTTCAGGATAACATAACATCCGAATACCATCATCATAGCGACCAGCAGAAACGAAGTGGTTCTGAGGATCACATTCCGCCGGGGTTCTTCCATTTCTTTCAAGAGAGTATCAAAAACGTCGGGAGGGCCGTCACGGCGCAGCAGAATCAAAATGGCGACTACCGCCACAAACAGCACACAGGTTTCTCCAAAGGTGTCAAATGCCCGGTAATCCAGGATCATACCCGCCACAATGTTGACGGCGCCCGTATCCTGGACGCCTTCTTCGATATACTTCCGCGGCACCTCGTTGTTGGCAGGGTTGCCCGGATCACCGAATGGGGGCAGGCATGCCGCCGTAAAAAGCAATATACCCGTAAGGGCCAGGCAAACGATGACCGATAATGTGTTGTAAAAAAAGCGAAACGCTTTCCCGCCGTTTTCCGCCTTCCAATCCAGCAGGCGCTCCCGCATCGTTTTATTATGATAATGGCTGCCGCGATCACCGACCGACATTTTTCTTCCACTCTTCCTCCTCTTCTATGACCCTAATTCGTTTTATGACGACGAAAAAAAGAACGCCCATAATGCCTGTGCCAACGGCTGCTTCGGTGATGGCAAGGTCGGGAGCCGAAAGCAGAATCCATAACACCGACATGATAACGCTGCAGGAAGCGAAAATGATTACCGAGGTGAGCAATCGCTTCGTCGCGCAAACCGACACTGCCGCTACCACCAAAAAGGTGAGCAAAATGGCCTTAATCGGAGTCATAACGTATCACCTCGCACTCTTCCATTATCTTTGGGTTTGTAGCAACCTCCAGATGAGCGATCAAGTGACCGGAAACGGGATTGGCGATCCACAGGAAGGCGATTATCAGAAAGAGTTTTAACGACGCGGCGTTCCAGCCGGACATCACTATCAATGAGGAAAATGTCAGGAGAATACCAAAGGTGTCACATTTGGCGGCAACATGAATGCGATTTAAGACATAATGAAACCGAAACAGTCCCACAGTCGTCGCTAAAAGGGCCGCTAGCCCGGCGAACATGAGCAGAACGGCAAATATGAATCGCAGCCATTGCAGAACAGTCATCCGTTCTCATCCTCTTTATTTTCGGAACCCAGATTCACGGGGTTAGCGTGATGCGGCATAATGTAACATTTGGACAGCACGACCACCGCCAGAAAACCTATCATCGCGTAGACGATCGCCACGTCAAGCAGACTGCTTTCTTGTAACAAATGGGAGAGGATAGCGATAATGATGATTGTTTGGGTGCATATGATATTGATTGAAACAATCCGGTCGGTGAAACGCGGCCCAAGAATGGCGCGCACCAGGCAGACGCAAACAAACACCGACAAAAGTATCACACTGATCCAAAGAAGCGCCGAATAAGCGTTATCAATAACTTCCATAAAGCTCCTTTCCGTCCGGCAATAACAACGCGGACAACAGGCGGGGTTATATATTTGACTCAAACTTCGCACCCCAAAGAAACGTCTCGCACCTTGACAAATCAATAACCGGCAATAATAGAGTAGACATCAAGCGCACATTTGGGCTTTCAATTTCAATGCCTTGGGCAGGACAGACATAACTTCTTCAATAAGGATTTTTAATTTTTCCTCCTTCAAAGACAACCTCTCGGAAATCGTTTCTACAAGATGATCCATCAAAATTATAAACGACTCTATCCATGTTATGTCCGGAAGTTCATCGCAGAATTCGTAAAACAACTCGCCCAAAGTTCGCGCGTCCAGTTGTACTCTATTTTCTGTTGAAAGCATCATATATCGGGCAAATACGATTGCCACATAGGACGTCATGGCATCGTACGATATCGAACGGCATTCACCGGTAAGCTGCAAATATGATTTACAGACCTTGAAAAACACCTCTATATCCCAACGTTTACCGTAAATACGGATAATCTCTTCTTCCGAAAGTGACGTATCCGTGGAGATCAGGACGAGGTAATCCTTCTTTTTGTTCCTGTTGCGAACAAATACGAGCTTCGCGGGTACGAATTTGGTTCCTTTCTGATTACTCAGCTCTACTTCGACGGACAGGAGATATTTCGAGCGCCCCCTGCGCTTCTTGTTGCGACTGTATATCTTAGTAACCGGTAACATCTCCCCTTTGTAACGATAGTGTACTTTGGGTGTCCTTTTAAACATAGCTATGACATTCAATTTTTCTTCGATAACAGCCAAAATTGCTTTAGG
>Ga0099364_10008546_pt1 | contig 14392 bp, 9 predicted proteins | sample TergutTh196P3_FD_73070 | JGI IMG/M metagenome (GOLD analysis project Ga0099364, IMG submission 73070) | Microcerotermes parvus P3 segment gut microbial communities from Pointe-Noire, Republic of the Congo - Th196 P3 | ecosystem: Host-associated > Arthropoda: Insects > Digestive system > Gut ... | reverse complement strand
AGTACAACTCGAACTGCTTTATACGGCTCGTTGTCATTATATCCGTCAGTGCCGAAAAGTTCTTTATCGGTAATTTGTTTTAACATTTATTATATCCTCCTGTACAAAATATAAATACTACCATATCCACGCCGACATCAAAGCCGGCGCAGAAAATATTTTTTAACTCATGCGTTTTAATTATACATTAAATCTTGTAAGAAGTCAAGATTTTGCCGAAAAATTTACAATTTTTCAATCGGACATTGCTTGCTTTATTTATTTTTTTATGATATAATTCCTACTAAATAATACACCGTGTTTTAATAGTTATTATAACAAATAAACATATGTAAGAAAGAAGTGAGCATAAATGCAAAGAAAAATCCCGGTTGTACGGTTACCCGGCGATGAGTTTTATAGATTATCAAATTTTGGAGGGTTGAAAATGAAAAGATTAATTTTTTTTATATTTCTTACCGCTTTCTTGGCTGCGTGTGCCGATACGGATAATAATACCGGAAGCGTACAGGAAACGCAGACCGGTGAAGTTTTAAAAGAACAGCCGGATACCGAACAAATGCCGGTACAGCCGCCGGAGTTTACGGCTGCTGATGTTGATTATGAGGGATATAATTTCAGAATACTCGGGTATGACGGAGCTGCGGCGGGTACATGGCAAGCGGCGGCAATATCTGAAATTATTGCCGAAGAAGAAACAGGCGACCCGATAAACGACGCGACTTACAAAAGAAACAGGGAAATTGAGAGTCTTTATAATATCGAGTTCGGCATAGTACCGGTAACATATCCTAACAGGGGGGATTTTGCGGCTAAATTTACAAGAGCTGTTCTTGCGGGGGAGGATTTATTTGACGCCGTTTTTCTTCTCGGAGATTCGCTGTCCGCCGCGCTCAGCAGAAATAATATGGTTTATGACCTGCATACCGTACAAACACTTGATTTATCAAAAAGCTGGTGGGATCAAAATTCTATAAAAGCCATGTCAATCAACGGAAAACTCAGCACTGCTATCGGGGACATGAATCTTTATTCGGCTTTCGCCACGGTAAATATATTTGCGAATAAACAACTCATGCAGGATTATTCCATCGATAATTTATATCAGCTTGTAAATGACGGAAAATGGACTTGGGACGCCATGTATGAAATTATGAAACTGACCGCAGACGACCTGAACGGCGACGGGATTATAGATCATAATGATCAAGTCGGGCTTTCTACCCAACACAGCTATTTATATAATGCGATAACAAGCGCGGGAGAAACCATGACTCCGAAAGACAGTGACGACATTCCGTCACTTGCTCCGAACACGGAAAAAATTTCTGCGATAGTAAGCAAGATAGTTCCTATTTCACAGGATAAAAGCACAACCATAAATGGAGACGATATAACAGGATATAATAATGTATTTTTTGATTTGCTGATGCCTAAATTCCGTCAGAACGAAATGATGTTCTTTATCACGCAAATGATGATAAGTTTTGAGCTGCGCAGTATGGACGCTGATTTTGCTGTGCTGCCGCTTCCGAAACACGACGAAAACCAAGAAAATTACGGCACGGTAATCGCCAATTCATGGGGCACATACACGGTTATTCCCACCACCTGCACGGATACAAACAGAGCGGGGCATATACTTGATGCTATGGGGTATTATTCTCAGCAGTATATAATGCCTGCTTATTATGATGTGACCGTAACCAACAAAATAATACGTGACGACGACTCTGCCGAAATGATGAGCATAATTTTTAACAACAGGAATTTCGATCTTGCATATTTATATAATTGGGGTGATATAAGCGGGATGTTTTTCGGTATATCAAAGTCGGGCAATGCGGATACATTCATTTCGCAGTTAGAGCGGAACGAGCCGAGAATAAACACAGCTATTCAAAACACCCTCGATATGCTGGAAATAAATTAAGAAAGGTAGAAAAAAAGCATGACAAACCGCGATTTATACCTTAAAACGCTGCTGTATAAAAATCCGGCGAAAATCCCGTTTGAACCCGGAGGTCCGCGCAAATCAACAATCGAGCGCTGGCAAAGCGAAGGTCTGCCCAAAGATATGAACTGGTGGGACTATGTGTGCAACGAGATAAATATAGCCCTGCCAAGCTCGAAGCCTGTGCCGGGCGTACACGCGGATTTCAGAATGATTCCGTGGTTTGAAGAAAAAATTTTGGAGCATAAAAACGGCGCGTATATAATACAGGACTGGATGGGCGCGATTCTTGAGATTTCGGATAAATACGATTACACATATATCAGAAACGCGATAGATTTTGTGACGCGGCGCTGGATTAAATGCCCGGTTGAAACACGGGAGGACTGGCATGAAATGAAAAAACGGTATGACCCCGACACTCCGCAGAGAGTGCCGGCGCTCACACCGGAAGAAGCGGGGCAGTTTAACAACCGTGACAGATACGCGTCAATCGCTGTAAACGGACCGTTTTGGCAGCTTCGCGAATGGCTCGGGTTTGAAGGCTTATGCATGGCTTTTATCGAACAGCCGGATTTTGTTGCGGAGATGATAGAATTTTGGCAGGAGTATGTGCTGCGCGTGTTTGCGAGGATTTTCGGGCAGGGCATAAATTTGGACGGCGTTTTGATCAACGAAGATATGGCGTATAAAGCGCATTGCATGATTTCACCCGCGATGACACGCGAGTTTTTGATGCCTGTATATAAAAAATGGATAGCTTATTTTAAAAATTGCGGTGTGCAGATTTTTGATATGGATTCTGACGGGTATGTTGCGGAGCTTATACCGATATGGCTTGAGTCGGGCATAAATGTCAATGACCCGGTTGAAGTCGCGGCGCACAACGATATAGTGCTGTACAGCAGCACTTACGGGGAAAAAATGGCGTATAAAGGCGGTGTGGATAAACGCGCAATAGCGGTGGGCGGCACAGTTATCGAGAACGAATTGAAAAGGATTTCGCCGGTAATCGGCAGCCGCGGCGGATATATACCGTCGTGCGACCACGGTGTGCCGAACGATATATCGCTTGAAAATTTTATATATTACGCAAAGCTGCTCGCGCAGTATACCGGGTGGCTTTAGATTTATGAATTTACGCAGGCATGGGTTTAAATTAATGTATCAAAAAGGAGGCATATTTTTATGTACGAAAATCTTAAGAGCAATTCAAAGTTTATTTCGGCAAGCGCGTTTGACTGCTTTGGAGGCTGGGTTCTGGACACGCAGTTTATTGTAAACATGGGCGCGTCTTATCTTCTCGCTCACGGACTCGGTGAAAAAGTTGCGGATGCCGTGAAAAAAATCAGCATAGATAAACCCGGCAAATATAAAATATGGGCGTATACAAAAGACTGGGCGGCGCAGTGGAAACAAGACGCAGCACCCGGATTGTTTAAGCTGCGCGTCAACGATTGGCAGTCTGAGCCGCTTGGCGGCGAAAACAAAGACTGGCACTGGCAGGATGCGGGAAGCTGCGAATTGAACGCTGGGGAAGCCGATGTTTCGCTTATAGATATGACGGGTTTTGAAGGCAGGTGCGCGGCGGTATTTTTAACGCAGGAACCGGATTTCACGCCGCCAAGCGATAAACCGGAGTTTGAAAAATTCAGGAGCGCTTTATGCGATGACGGCGCAGCGCCCGAAAATGCGGGGCATTTTGATATAGTTATCGCCGGGGGCGGTATATCGGGTATGGCGGCGGCGGTATGCGCGGCGAAAAATAATCTTAAAACCGCGCTTATACAGGACAGATTCGTGCTTGGCGGGAATAACAGCTCGGAAGTGCGCGTATGGCTGGGCGGCGAAACCAATTTCGAGCCGTTCCCGAAAATCGGCAGCATTACGCGTATGTTCGAGCCTGAAAAATGCGCGCATTACGGGCATACCAATACCGCCGAACTGTACGAGGACGAAAAACGGCTTGATATTATAAACAAAATTCCCAATTTAAGTTTGTTTCTGGGTCATTTTGTAAAAGAAGCATCGGTTGAAAACAATACAATAAAAAGTGTTGTATGCATTGACGTTAAAACTTACGCGGAAAAAATATTCACGGCGGATTTGTTTGTTGACGCCACGGGTGACGCCACACTCGGTTATGCCGCCGGGGCGGATTATGAAGTCACCACAAACGGGCATATGGGTATGACGAATGTATGGAATGTTAAAAACACGGGTGAGGCGATAAGTTTCCCGAGGTGTCCCTGGGCTATTGATTTAACGCACTGCAAATTCCCCGGCAGATACGCCGAAAGCGACGAAGCGGCAGAGCTGCTGCTCGGCGGCTGGTACTGGGAGAGCGGGCTTGAGCATGACCCGATAAACAGGGCGGAGTATGCGCGCGATACCAATTTCAGGGCGATGTACGGCGCGTTTGACGCTTTGAAAAATACCGATAATGTGCTGAAAAACTATAAATTGAACTATGCGAATTATATCGGCGGCAAAAGAGAATCAAGACGGCTTCTTGGGGATGTGATTCTGACTAAAAGCGATGTGTTCACAAACCGGCAGTTTGACGACGGCTGCCTTCCGTCCACTTGGTCTATTGATGTGCATTATCCTAAACGCGAATGTTACCCGTCGTTTCATGAAGGCGACGCGTTTATCACCACGGCATATTTTGAAGGTCTGCCTGTTTCGCCGTATTTTGTGCCTTACCGCTGTTTGTACTCAAGAAATATAAATAATTTGTTTATGGCGGGCAGAAATGTCAGCGTAAGCCATGACGCGCTGGGCACGGTCAGAGTGATGCGCACAGGCGGTATGATGGGCGAAATTGTAGGGTATGCGGCGGGGTTATGCAAAAAACATAACACAATGCCGAGAAAAATATACACGGATCACTTAAATGAGTTTATTGGTTTATTAAAAAATACCGATAAAACCGAATATTTATAAATTTAAATTAAAACGCTTGACAGCAAAGAAGATTTATGTTAAAATTATTGAAAAGGATGTTTTGAAGTGTGAGGTAATAACCGATGAGGTATATAGGCGGTAAGTCGCAATTGCTCGGGAGTATTGAGAATGTAATAAGCGAAAACGCAAGCGGGGACGAATATCTCTTTTGCGATATTTTTTCCGGCACGGGTAGTGTGGCGAGATATTTCAAGCCGAAATATGAAGTTCACTCTAACGATATACTTCACTTTTCATATGTCATCCAAAAAGCGACGATTGAAAATAACAACAGTCCTATGTTTGAGAAGCTTTTTCAAATCGGAATAGCCGACCCCATTAAATTTCTTGAAAAATCTGATATTCTGCAAAGTATGGGTTTTATCGCCGAAAATTATGCGCCAAATGATAAATGCGATAGAATGTACATATCGAAGCGGAATGCTGAGCGAGTGGATTTTATTCGTAATACTATTGAAAATTGGGGTAGAATGGGATTGATTAATGACACAGAATATTTTTATCTTCTCGCTTCTCTGATTGAGGGTGTTCCTTTTGTTTCTAATATCACGGGGACATACGGTGCGTATCTCAAAGATTGGGATAAAAGAGCGTTGAAAGCTTTCGAAATGGTACGCCTTAATATAATTGATAATGGGCGGAATAATCAAAGTTATAACAAAGATGCTAACAAACTAATTCGTGAAATTGACGGTGATATTTTATATCTTGACCCGCCGTATAATTCACGTCAGTATGCTCCTAATTATCATTTGCTTGAAACGATTTCCCGTTATGATAATCCCGAAATAAGAGGGGTTACAGGGATACGCCCTTACGATGATATTAAGTCGGATTTTTGTGTTAAAAATAAAGTATTAGATGTGTTTGAAGATTTAATTGATAAAGCTAAATTTTCTAATATCGTTATGAGTTACAGCACAGAAGGACTTATGACTTCCGAGCAAATTGAAACGGTTTTTAAGCGTTACGGAATTGAGGACAGCTATAAGCGTTATGATATTCCATATAATAAGTATAAAAGCAAAATCATAAGTAAAACTAACAAATTACAAGAATATATCTTTTATATTCGTAAAAATATTACAAAATCAATTATTACTTTTGCAAGTACCGTTAATCCCTCTCAAATTAAAACGCCTGCTAAACGCATAAAATATCTTAAAAGTCCTCTTAATTATATAGGCGGTAAGTATAGTTTATTATCGCAGATTTTACCGTTATTCCCACGTCAAATCGGTACGTTCGTTGATTTGTTTGCGGGAGGTTGTAATGTAGCAATCAACGTCAAAGCAGATAAGATTATCTGTAATGACCTCAACACAAAAATCATTGATATGTACCATGCTTTTCAACAGACCGATATGGCAGAAATAATAAACGCTATCAAAGGTAGAATTGAACAATTCGGACTTTCAAAGGAGAATGAAAAGGGATTTGTTGATTTTAGAAATCACTACAACGCAAACCCTAATCCCATTGACCTTTATACGCTCACTTGCTACTCGTTTAATTATCAATTCCGCTTTAATAATAATCTTGAATATAACAATCCGTTCGGACGTAACCGCAGTCAATTTTCTGAGAATATGCAAAACAATCTGCTTGCATTTTTAGAGCATATAAAGAGCGTTGATATTTCTTTTGTGGCGGAAGATTTTACGCAGTTTGATTTGTCGCAATTTGGGTATGATGATATGGTTTATTGCGACCCTCCATATTTGATAACAACGGGAAATTATAACGATGGCAATAGGGGATTTAAGGATTGGAAAGAAGAGCAAGAAACGGCTCTGTATGATTTGCTTGACAGACTTCATCGACAAAGAGTAAATTTCGCGCTTTCAAACGTGTTAACTCATAAAGGCGTTCGTAATGAGATATTGTTGGACTGGTGCAAAAAGTATGTTGTAACCCACTTGAATAACGATTATTCTAATTCAAGTTATAACAGCTCAAAGGGTGTAAGCACCGAAGTTTTGATAACGAATTATTAAGCGGGAGGTTTAAAATGATTTCAATAATGGCAACCGAAGCAACATCGTTTCGGGCTCTCGGTTGGGTACAAGACCCGAGTAATTTCCGCAGTTTGTGTAACGTCGTTGCGGTGTTTGATTCCGATTCCGCAAAACATAACGAACTCGTAAATACTGTTCTTCCGAAACTCGTTTTGAAATCGGACGGTTTAGACGATTTACTTGCGGCAATGAAAACTCGTCCGTTAAAAATCAAGTACAGCTATTTAGTGGGTACTTCTTTTAAGCCGAGAAGTAATTCTCGCTGTAACGGCATAATTCAAGCAACCGTCAAAGGGCAACGCAGGGATTTTATCGGAGATTGGCCTGCGGATAATTTTGTGCGTTGGGCGCATTGTCTCGGTTTCATAAAATATGATTATGCAGAAGATATTTTTTCAATATCTTCCGCCGGGCTTAAATTAACCGCTGCTTATGAAAATACGGAGGAATTGTCTGAAAAAGAACGCGCTATTTTGACAAATGCTTTGCTTGCTTATCCTCCGGCAATTCGTGTTTTATCTTTGCTTGCAAAAAAAAATGCGCATCTTACAAAATTTGAAATAGGCAGAGAACTTGGTTTTATCGGCGAGAGTGGTTTTTCAAGTATGCCGCAAAATATTCTTATCCGCGCTCTTTCTCAAATAATCGATTCAAAAAAAAGAAACGAAATGAAAGTTGATTGGGAGGGGTCTTCCGATAAATACGCTCGAATGATAGCGCGGTGGCTTTCTAATCTTGGATTAATTGAGCAAGTCCAAAAAACTGTTTCCGTAAATGTTGGCGGAGAAACTTATTCTGAAACTATCGGGCAGTCTTATATGATAACAGCGCAGGGAATTACAGCTCTTAACCGTTCATTGGGTAAAAGCCGTCACGCCCGAATTAAAAAAAATATATGTTTTGAGATGCTTGCAACAAAGGGAACGGACAGGGAATATCTTCGTACACGCCGCGCCTTGATTATCAAGCAACTTATTGAGAATAAAAAAGCCGTGACTGTTGATGAACTTCAACAATATTTAGCTGTTCAAGGCGTTGAAGCTGCCTTTGAAGTTATACGGGATGATATTGTTGGGCTTGGCAGATTAGGGCTTGATATTTCTGTTGACGGCGAAAAGTATTCTTGCCGTGATAAAATAAATGATTTTATAATTCCGCTTGCTTCCGATATAACCGAGTCGGAAATAGGATTGGCAAAAGATAGGTTGCGCGAAGATATATAACACATTCCTAAAGATTATCTTTCGCTTGTTGACCTTGCCTATGACCACGCTCAAAACCGATTGTTTGAAATGAAAACTCTTGAATTGCTTATAAATGAATGTGGATATGAAGGGACGCATTTAGGCGGCAGACGTAAGCCCGACGGCGTGATTTATACTGATAACTTGTCGAATAATTATGGTGTTATCATTGACACAAAAGCATATTCAAGCGGATATAATTTACCGATAAACCAAGCTGATGAAATGCAGAGGTATATTCAAGAAAATCAACGCCGTGACGAAAAAGAAAATCCGAATAAGTGGTGGGAAAATTTCAATGCGGACATAGAGCGATTTTATTTTATGTTTGTATCGGGAAACTTCAGGGGTCGGTATCAAGAACAAATTGATCGTATATCGCAGATTACCAAAACAAACGGCGCGGCGGTTGCGATTGTGGATTTACTTCTGACGGCAGATAGAATTAAAAATAAAAATTGTTCATTGAGTGAGGTTGAAAAAAAAACATTTTTGATTTAATAAATCAAATACAATAATAGTTAAGAGGAGAAACTAAAAATGCGTAAAAAAATTACAGCTGTACTGATTATATTTGCAATTACTGCCGCAGTGTTATATTCATGCGCTTCCGACGGCGATGCAGATGAAAATAATGGTGTGCAGAATATAACCGAGACCGGGAATAACGGCGCGGTAACCGGGGAAGCGGTTGACGAAACGATTGTTTCTGATGACTCAAAGATACTGCCGGATTTGCCGGAAATGGATTTGGGCGGACAAGTGTTTAATTTTTATGTTATGGGTCGCGACAGAAACGTTAATAATTATTCGGTGGAAATTTATGCCGAAGAATTGACGGGAGATACCATTAATGACGCTGTATTTCTCAGAAACAAATATATCGAAGAAAAATACAACCTGGAAATCACGGAGTTCCCCGAAACTCAAAGCAGTCTTTCGTCTGCCGTACGCGGCAGGCTGATGGCGAATGAAGATATATATCAGGTTTTGATGATGAACCTGCGCGACAGCGCGGCGCTTGCGAACGAAGGTCTTCTTGTGAATCTTAGGGATGTTGAGCATATAGACTTTAATAAACCGTGGTGGGACAAAGCGAGCAACGATGGGTTTTCTATAGCAAATCAGCTTAATTTTGCGGTCGGGGATATAAATATTATGGATAATAACGCGACATGGGCGGTGTTTTTTAACAAGAAGCTGATAAGCGAGCTTGATCTTGAGCTGCCTTATGTACATGTAAGAAACAACGAATGGACGCTTGACACATACCATGCCGCCTCAAGAGCTGCCGCTCAGGATTTGAACGGCGACGGGATTATGGACCCTGACGACGACAGATGGGGTACAGTCGGCGATTATCTTAATACTTTTATGCTTTTTATAGCTTCGGGTGAGACGGTAATACGCAAAAACAATGATGATTTACCGTATTTTGAAATGCTTAACTCCCGTTCTGCCGATGTTTTAAACAAAGTGATGGATATACAGCTCGACAGGGAGTCTACCGTCCACGCGAACGAACACTCCTCAAAATACGCGAATGTATACAGCGATATGGTGCGCCGCAATTTCAGGGAAGACAGGTCGCTGTTTTATATAGCCGGGCTTCTTACATTCACGCTTCTGCGCGATATGGAAAGCGAGTTCGGTATGGTGCCGATGCCGAAACTGGATTCGGCGCAGGATAATTATTACACAACGTTTAACCACAGCAACGCTTCAGCGCTGTCAATACCCGTAACAAACGCAAAACTCGCAGAAACCGGTCTGCTTGTTGAAGCCCTTTCGGCGGAAAGTATGTATACGCTGACTCCGGCATATTTTGAAGTCGCGCTTGAGCGCAAATATATGCGGGACGAAGAATCACGCGATATGCTTGAGATTATATTATCGACAAGAATGGTAGACCTGACAACTATATATGATTGGGGCGGCGCACAGTCAATATTCGAGACTCTGACACAAAGGTCATCGCGTAATTTTACAAGCGAATTCGAGAGAATACAAGGCAGGATTGAATCGGGCATAGAAAGCACAGCCGAAAAAATTCTTTCGTTTGATCAGTAGAGGCAAAATCCATTTTCGCCCTTATTTTTAACATTGCTCTAAAAATATATCAATCACTCTGCGGATGCAGCACCGTTCTGACCGCACATTCGGTTTTATAACAGGCGATACCCGCTTTATAAACTGGGATACCGTTTTTTATACCTGTATAGTATTTATTTTTGTCGATTTGCCGCAGCGCTTCTTCGGCTTTCTGCTCTAATTCCGCCGAACTGCCCGCTTTTTTAAATTCCAGAACGGCATTGAATGTCCCGCTTTCTATCAGCAGATCATACCGTCCGAATCCGCTTTCTTTGTTTGAAGCGCATTTATATCCTGCCGCCAGCGCCATACCGAAAAGGAAAACATGATATATCTTTTCCGGCTCGTTTTTATCTGTGTCAAAACATGACAAACGATAACTGATAAAATCTTTAAGCAAACCGCTGAAATCTTCCGTATCATTGATTTTATTGAATATTCCGCGTAAATCTGCGCCTGGTACTTCGACCACAAATTCAAGAATAAAATCACGCCATACTTGTTGGAGCTCTATATTCGGAATATATACCCTGTACATCGCGGGCTGTACGCCCTGCTCTGTTTCCGGGTCATAAGTGAGGTACCCCGCTTGGATTGCCAATGAATAGAATTGGGAATCTGAAAATCCCGGCTTGATATTTTTTAAAGACAGCCGGGGCTGCAGCTCCGTCACAAAAAAAGCATTCCGGTCTTCGATCAAACCCAAAAGACAGTCGGCGCGGGTTTTGTTCATAAGTTTAATCAGCATATCCAATGTGCCGCTTTTCCCCCAAAAATTGTCGAGTTTTCTGTAATACAAATAAGACATAACCGAGTATATGTTATAAAGCTTTTCTTTGCCTACCCTTGTATTGTTATACCAGTCGCGCACATCTTCCAATTCCGCAGACGTAAGAAGTTCTTTTGCTTCATTTTCGGTCAGCGAAAAATCCCTGTCAAAAACGCCGCTTGTGAAAACATCATAAACCGTTAGATTATTAAGACCGCTGAACATACTTTCTTTGGATATGCGGGTAACTCCGGTCAGTATTCCTTTTTCAAGCGATTCGTTGTCTTTCAGGGCTGACTCGAACACTTCCGTTACCCATATTCTCAAATGTTCATATTCACCGGAGTATATATTTTCCATCAATATTTTGTCATATTCATCGATTAGAATATATACTCTTTTTTTATATACGGCGTTTAAGTTGCGGGTTAAATCCATCAAAGCGCCGGTTGTATGGTTATCTTCGTTATTGAAATAATCTGCCAAAACAGAATGAAGCTGTTCTTCTTCAAGGTAATACCGCGCAATCCGTTCTAAATACGCTTTAAACCGGCGTTTGTAATCGGGTACTCTCAGTTCCCTGAAACTTAAATGTATAACCGGATAAGTATTGATTGAGTTAAATACAGGGCTTTTTTCGATATACAATCCTTTGAATAAATGCGCTGTATCCTGTTTGCAGTCCAAAAAAGTTTTAAGCGCGCTTAAATTCAGACTCTTGCCTGTACGCCTGTGCCGGGTAAAAAGCAGAACGCCGGAAGAATCGTTTATCACATTTTCTATAAATTTTGTTTTATCGACGTAAAGATTATTGTTTTCTATAAACCGGCTAAAATCGCTGTGACCCAAATCAATCCGGTTTTTGGTTCCGCGAATCATTTTTTCTTCTCCGCTAAGCTTCAATTTTTATCATAACTTACTCAACTTCGCCCGCAGTTCAGCAATTTCTGCGTCTTTTTCTTTTAATTCACGCTCCGCCGTTTCTGCTCTGCGTGTCAAAATATTAATTCGATTGTTGTACAGCACAATCTCATCTTGTCTTTTCAAATACTCCTGTCGCGTAACTTTATCTTCGCTCAACTTTATCAACGTGGAAACAGCCATGCTAATCTCCTCCTGTTCTTCGCAAATATTTTTAATTATTGCCTTGTCTTTAATATCTTTTTCCGTGATTACTGCGAGCCAATTCGCAAGCATTGTTTCTTGTGTTTCACCTTTTCCAATACCCCCTGATTTATTGATGGTTTTTACAAACGCTTTCATATCAATATAATGAAGTTCCAAAGCATCTGTAAAAATGGTATTATCATCAATATCCATTATTTTGCAACATTTATGGATTTTTTGATTATCGCCATCATCCATAGAGCCGTTTGCAAAAGTTACACAAATAACAGATGGCTGCATGGAATAATTATCGCCGCTTTTTATTTCTTCGCCGTATGTTCTCGCCCATGAACGGATTGTCTTGTATTTTAAATCATCAATATCGTAAAGGTGCATTTCGATTAAAACGGTCGTGCCGTCATCTAATTGCGCTCTAACATCCAATATTGATAATTTATCTCCTTTGGTGTGCTTTTCCAAATAAGGATTTTCTATCGTTAATGACTTTATAACACGCGAGATTTTTTTGTTGGCGAATATTGCGTTTAACAAGGATATTAAAAACAACGTATCGCTTGACCCGAAAATCAATTTGAAAGCGTAGTCAACCCTCAAATCCATCAGCTTGGAAAAGTCAATATTCAAAAGCCATTTTTTTTGTTTACATTCTATATTTTCCATTTCATCAACTTCTCCATTTTATAATTTCGGCATCGGTCTTTATCCTCACCGAGCACACTCTATTATAACCTATTTTACCCACTTTTTCAAGACTAAAATAAAAAAATTTACAATTAAACGGTTTTATATTAAATCCGCGCCCACGCCTTGCGTATTTTCAAAACTCTGCCGAAAAAAAGGTTGGCTGAAGTTCACAATGAGCCTAAACCAACCTTTTTAATGATAAAAATAAATAAATATATTTTTTTTATAAAATACACTTGACAAACTCTTAAATTTATGTTAATATTAGTTATAGCAAATAAAATGTGCGGGTAACCGCGAAGTGGTGAGACACTTCGCCGGTATGCCGTGTGTGATGAACCCACACCGCCCAAGCATCAAATTTCTTCGTACCCGCATTTATATTATACATCATTTGGCTGATTTAGTCAAGAGATATTTTTGTGAATGTTTTCCGGTGAGTTTAGAAGAATTTTTACGCCGTGTGTGGTTTCGTCACACGGCGTTTTTTGATTTTATTTAAATTTTAAATAAAGATACATAAATTTACATTATTTTTCGAAAGAAAGAGGTTCATGGTATGAAACACATAAAAAACAGCGTATTGCCAAAAAAATTAATACGGCAACGTCTTTTAAGTCTTGTTTTAACTTTTGCGATGATTGCGGGATTGCTTCCGGTTTTTTCGCTGCCGGTTTCGGCGGCGGAAGAGCCGGAAGATTTTGGTTATGTTGATGAAATTGATGAAATTGAAATTTTTGATGAAGAAAATGAAGAAGATGAAGAAACACGCGATTTATCTTATACATCAAGCAGCGAAACAATTATAGCGCAAGGTAACGATGCCGGACCCAATGTCAGTTGGGTGTTGTACGATGACGGTATGCTTGAAATAAGCGGCACGGGGGATATGTATGATTGGACCAGTAGTTTTAATGTACCATGGCTTTATTATGAACACCAACAAAATATAAAAACTGTTATTATTTCTGATGAAGTAACAAGCATTGGAAGTTTAGCGTTTTTTGGTTGCAACAACCTTGTAAATATAAATATGCCGAATGTGACAAACATTGGAGATCGGGCATTTATGGGTTGCACTAATCTCACGAATATAAATACACCAAATGTAATAAATATTAGAGAACAAGCGTTTATGAATTGCATTAATCTCACGAATATAAATATGCCAAATGCGAAAAATATCGAACATATGGCATTTGCTTATTGTACTGAACTAACGAATGTAGATATGCCAAAAGTAGAAAATATTTCCGGATCATTTTATGAATGTAACAATTTATACAATGTTTATTTCGGCTTAAAAACACCTCCTATTGTTGATTTTGAACCTTTTAGATATGTCGCCCCCGACGCACGCGCAATTGTACCGCTTGACGGTACATGGCCGGCAGAGGGTACGCTGTGGAATGGTTTAATTATAGTGTACGCCGAAACTTCAACACCTACTATTAATAACTTTACGCAATTACAAACTGCGGTCAACAATTTCAACCCTAATGCAACAGAAGATACAAACATACTCATGGGCTCGGAT
>Ga0099364_10008545_pt1 | contig 14393 bp, 10 predicted proteins | sample TergutTh196P3_FD_73070 | JGI IMG/M metagenome (GOLD analysis project Ga0099364, IMG submission 73070) | Microcerotermes parvus P3 segment gut microbial communities from Pointe-Noire, Republic of the Congo - Th196 P3 | ecosystem: Host-associated > Arthropoda: Insects > Digestive system > Gut ... | reverse complement strand
GTAAAACGTAAGGCGAGGACGATTCTTACGGTGCTTGGCGTATTGATAGGGACGGCGGCGATCATCGTTATGATTTCCCTTGGCATCGGCACAAGGGAGGCAAACGAGAAAGCTGTTGAGGCGGAACGCAGCGTTCACATTATCAATGTGACGAGCTATTATTTCCCGCCCGAGGACGAAGGCGGGGGCAGGGCAGAGGTAACCCAAGGGGTTCTTGATGACAAGGCTATTGCCGAAATTGCCGCCTTCCCGGAGGTTGAAGCCGCTTCCCCCGTAATGTATGAATACTTCAACATTGTGTCGGGGAAGTATAAGACTTCGTGCAGTTTCTTAGGGATGAATACTGAAATAATTGACAAGCTGGACTTGAATCTAGCTCAGGGGCGGCTATTGCAGGAAGGAGACACCAACGTTGCGGTATTTGGATACAGGATCCCGTACAACTTTTATAACACGAGGTCGAACAACCAAAACAACTTTTATTATGGGTTCAGTGACATGAGCGAACCTCCGCCTGTAGATGTGTTTGGCGACAGGATGGTGATGACAAGCGACTGGAGCTACGGCGAAAGAAGGCAACCGGGCATGGAGGACATCAACACGCAAAAACCAAAACTGTACAACTTAGCCGCGATAGGGCTGTTGGACGGCAACGAGGAAATGTACAGTGAGTACGATTACAGTGTCATTGTAAATATTGACTGGCTAAAGAAGGTCAAAGCCGAGGAGTCAAGGCGCTCTCAGGGTGGAGACGGAGGTGGGTTTGGCTCAAGCATGATGATTTCGTCAAGCAGGGGCGGCGGCTATAGCATTATGGGCGGGTCCACGTCAAGCCAGTATGACTCGGCGATAGTAAGGGTGAGGGAAAAAAACGATGTTGAAGCAGTCCAGAAGATGATAAACGAAATGGGACTGGGCGCGAACAGCTCACTTGACTGGTTGAAATATATGCAGGAATCAACAGATATGATTCAGCGGTTGTTGGGCGGGATTGCGGCAGTGTCGCTTTTTGTTGCCGCGATAAACATCGCAAACACAATGATAATGTCGGTTTACGAACGCACAAAAGAAATAGCCATTATGAAGGTGCTTGGATGCAAGTTGTCAAACATAGGTCAGCTTTTTCTGTTTGAAGCAGGCCTGATAGGGTTTTTTGGAGGTACAGCCGGTGTTGGGCTAAGCTATCTTGCGTCCTACTTGCTTAATACGTTTGGCGGCGATATCATGCAGGGCATGGGGACGATTCAGATGCCGGGCGGCGAAGCCTACCCAGTTTCCGTGATTCCGTTATGGCTTGTGTTGCTTGCAGTGGTTTTCGGCACTGTGGTTGGCATTTTGTCCGGTTTTTGGCCAGCAAGGAGGGCAATGAAGCTAAGTGTTTTAAAAGCCCTCCGAAACGAATAACAAACGAGTAGCAGACGAGTAGTAAACGAGTAGCGAACGAATAGAAAATGTGTAAAATGAACAGTAAACGAACAATATATTATTGTTAGAGTTTTATAATTGAGATATAATACACATAAGCAGAAAAAACAATGACGGCGGCAAACATGAAAACAATGGAAGCAGATACCCAAGCTACAGAGCCGAAGACAAAAGCGAATGCGGATATAGAAGGGTTTATCAATGAACAGACATGGGAAATGTATATTTTTAGTTGACGACAATGCCATTTACTTGAACATGGGGAAAGCCGCCCTAAAAGACAATTACACTGTTATTACTATTCCGTCGGGAGAAAAGCTTCTGCACCTTTTGGAGGGCAACAAGCCAGATCTGATCCTGCTTGACGTTGAAATGGCTGGGATGAGTGGCTATGAGGTGATAGAAAAAATTAAGGCAAACCCTGAGACGAAAGATATCCCCGTTATTTTCTTGACAGTAAAGTATGAAACTGAAGACGAGCTCCTTGGCTTAACACTTGGCGCGGTGGATTACATTACCAAGCCATTCTCTCAGTCGCTCCTACTTAAAAGGGTTGAACTGCACTTGATGCTCGAAGAGCAAAAGAGAGATTTGCGGGAATTCAACAGCAACCTTCTTGAGATGGTCAAGGAGCGCACGCGCGACGTCACTGAACTGCAAAATGCGTTCCTTATGTGGTCTGCCGAGGTGATTGAGCATAGGGACGAGAAAACTGGCGAGCATGTTGAGAGGGTTCAAAAATACCTCGACGCATTGCTTGACGCGATGAAAGAACGCGGTTATTACGCAGACGATATTGCGGAATGGGACACTGATGCGTTTCTCAAATCAGCTGTATTGCATGACATAGGAAAAATCAAAATCAGCGACAGCATTCTGTTAAAGCCGGACCTGCTTACAGAAGAAGAGCGGGCTATTATGCAGAGCCATACTGTTTTTGGCAAAAAACTGCTTCAAAGCCTGCAAGAAAAGTTGCCAAACCAAATTTTTCTCGAATACGCAGAGATCCTGGCGTATAGCCACCACGAAAGATGGGACGGGGCCGGTTACCCCGATGGGCTGAGGGGCAGCGAGATCCCTTTGCAGGCGCGAATGATGGCGCTTGCCGATGTGTACGACGCATTGATATCTGAACGCCCGTATAAGAAGGCTTTCTCGCACAAGGAGGCTATTGACATTATAAGCGTAGGCAGCGGCGAACAGTTTGACCCAATACTGGCTGATTTGTTTGTCAGCATTGCGGATGAAATCGAGCGGGTTAATCACGGCAAGCCGCATTTCAAATGGTGGTTTGAGGGCGATAACGAAAGCTGAAAGGATTAACAAAGTTTTGAAAATATTGTAGGCCGCATTTCGAATGGTAGTTTGAGGACGATACCAATAGCTGAAAGGACTAGTAAAGTATTGAAAACATTTGATGTAGTGATTGTTGGGGCGGGGCCAGCGGGCATATTTGCAGCGCTGGAGCTCTACAACCTTAATGCCGACTTGAAAATACTCATGGTTGACTCCGGGAAGGGGATAGACAAGCGCGCGTGCCCCGCCCGAAGCGGGAAGAAGTGCGCTGGGTGCCAGCCTTGTTCAATAATGAGCGGGTGGGCTGGCGCCGGGGCCTTTTCCGATGGCAAACTGTCACTGTCGGAAGAAGTTGGGGGCAATATTGTGGATTACCTCGGCCGTGACAAATCCAGGGAGTTTATTGACTATGCGGACAAATTATATATCAAATTCGGGGCACCGCAGACGGTTCACGGCAGGGACGACCGGAAGGTGGACGAGCTAATATACGAAGCGTCAAAGCATAACATACGGCTAATTCCTTGCCCGGTAAGGCATATGGGGACGGAAACCGCGCTTTGCGTACTAAAAGGCATGTATGAATACCTTTTAAAAAAGCCGGGGTTCGAGTTCCGTGAACTGACGGAAGCCATCGTCATTAATGCTGAAGGCGGGAGGGTAAAATCTGTGCTTGTCAGGGGTACGGCAAACCCATCCAATGTCGAGGAGATCAGTGCGCCGTACATAGTAGCCGCGCCTGGCCGGGGCGGGGCACATTGGCTGAAGGAAATTGCGTCAGGCTTGGAAATGGACATTTCGAACAATGAAGTCGATATAGGCGTCAGGGTCGAAGTGCCGAATTCCGTTATGGACCACCTTACAAAACATCTATACGAGGCAAAGCTTGTATACTATTCCGATACGTTTGAAAGTAAGGTCAGGACTTTTTGCATGAACCCGGGCGGGCTTGTTAGCGCGGAGCACTACGAAGGCGAGCTTGCCGTCGTCAACGGGCACAGTTATGCCGACTTGAACATGAGAACCGAAAACACTAACTTCGCCATGCTTGTCTCAACGCGGTTTACTAAACCCTTTGACAAGCCGATTGAGTATGGAAGATATATTGCGACGCTGGGAAATATGTTGACAGGGGGAGGAATAATGGTTCAGCGCCTTGGGGATTTGCTCAAAGGCAGGCGGACAGACGAAAGTAGGCTTAAAAAAAGCACTACGGCCCCTACCCTAAAGACGGCTGTGCCGGGCGATCTTTCGTTTGTGTTGCCGCATAGGCACCTGACCAGTATTATAGAGTCGCTGGCAGCGTTTGACAAGCTTGCGCCAGGGTTAAATTCCCAAAACACGCTGCTTTACGGGGTCGAAGTAAAATTTTACTCGTCGAAGGTTCGGGTTGACAATAGGTTCCGCACGAATATTGACGGGTTTTACACCATCGGTGACGGCGCCGGATTAACCAGGGGGCTAATGCAATCGTCGGTCACGGGCATAGTCGTTGCGAGGGATATTGCAGCATCCCTATGATGTGCAAGTGACATTGCAGTATCCCTATGGAGTGCAAGTGACATTGCAACATCTCTATGGAGTACAAGTGATATTGCGGTATCCTTATGGAGTGCAAGTGACATTGCAACATCTCTATGGAGTGCAAGTGACATTTTGGGTCATCCCCATGATGTGCAAAGCCTTATTGTCGACTTGTTGTTGCCTTGTTGTTGCCTTGTTATACGGCCTACCAGGGGGCACTGAAGTCTTACGCTACCATTACGAATTTGAGAAGAATCTATTAATATGTGGAAAACTATTGACTTATGTGATAGAATGTTAAGGCTAAAAATGATTGTTTGGGTGTGATAAAATGATTGGAAGAACTAAGCAAATTGCATTAACTTTGGCTATTGCGGCGGTTCTGTCTATGGGTTCGGTAACGGTTTTGGTTTTGGCAAACCGCATGCCGGACACGGCGGGCGAATCAAGGGCACTGGCTGGTGCTGCTGCACTCGGTTCCGACGGAGGGGCCTCGAATGGGCCTGCCGGGGCGAATGGTGCTGTTGCGTTGCCCGGGTCGAAGTCAAACCAGCCCATTGTGGCGGATAAGGCTCTCGCTCAGGCGGCTGGGACGGAGCTTGCGTCAGGCGTCAGTGACATGTTATTTAGGGATATATATTCGGATGGCGGCGGCAGTGGCAGTGGCATGTCTCCAGCTTCCGGTGTACCCAGCGGCTCGTACGTCAACTCGGTCTCGGAGTTTTTTGGCGGCGTTAGTAATGACATAGGTGTTCAGATCGACAAGAAAGCGAGAGATGAGCTGGTTAACAAAGCCGTTGAGGAAGCCAAGCTCGCGGCCCAGGAAGAATACGACGCGCAGATGCAGGTCAGGCTGGCGTTTGAAGAGAAGTATGGAAAACAGGTGAGCGCATTCTCCGACAGCGAAATCGACAAGAACTTCAGCAACGATTATTTTGTTGGGAGGATGAAGGAATTAGGGTATTACGATAGCAAAGTGAGCAGTGATTCGCAGAATCGGCGCGACGCGATTATTCGTGCGCAAAGCCGAGCTAATGTCGCCATAACCGCAAAACTTGACTACACCACAAAGAGGACCCTCATTAACAATACCAATGTTGTCGCGTTCGACGTACTCCCCCAAAAGCACCCCGAGGGTGTGTGGGTTGTGTTGAACAAGTCCAGAAGGATTCTAACCGTCTATAACAACGGGGTAATCCTGCAAAAATACCCTGTTGCCGTGGGTAGCTCTATTGCACTGACGCCAACAGGTCAATGGACTTTTGTGAGCAAATACGTCAACCCAAGATGGGGTGGCGGGGGATACTCTGAGCCGATTGCGGGCGGAGCGAGAAACAACCCCCTCGGCACCAGGTGGATGGGCATCAGCAAAAACGGCGGGGGCAGGTACGGCGTTCACGGGAACGCGTCTCCCTTTTCGATCGGTACCAACGCAAGCAACGGCTGTGTGAGGATGATTAAAGCAGATTCCGAGGAGTTGTATGACATTATCGACCTCGGCGTACCGATATGGATAGGGACGACCGCACAGCTTGAAGTATGGGGGATATACCAGGAGACAAAGGCAATTGAGCCTGTTCTCCGCGACTACAGAGAGTTCTTAAGCCCTGAAATGGCCGAGCTGGAAATCGCCATGCTAAGAGACTATGGTTTATATGAAGGGGATGACGCGACGGGTGCGGATGGAGCCGATTCCGGCGATTCTGAAACTAGCAGTGGAAGCTCTTCGATAATCGACGCTTTCAACCCTGGAAGAAACCCGAATGCCAACTTGGCAAGCTCTAGCTCAGGCTCATCGTCGACTGCGTCGGAACCCGCCCCTGCGGAAACTCCAGCTTCGGATGCGCTTTCTGAAGGTGCCACCCCAGCGGATGGCTCGGCAGACGGTGGCAGCGGCAGTGGCGGTAGCGACAGTGGCAACGGTGCTGGCGGATCGGACGCTAGCGCGGGAGCCGCAGGATCTGGGGGAGAGGGCTCAAACGATGGAACCTCCTCTGGAGGTCAAAGCTCTGACGGCGGCGATTCTTACATGATAGACCCCATCACCGGAAACAGGACGCGCCGGAACAACAATTCCGGGGATGCCCCTGCTGATGCAGGCAATAGCAGCTCAGGAGATAGCGGTTCAGGAGATAGTGGCTCAGGCAATTCTGACAGCGGTGCATCCAACGATGCTAGCGTTGAAGTGCATGTGCCAAATTCCGGCGGTTCAAGCACGGATTCCGGCGGCACTGCCGCATCGGAAGGTGGGTCATCTGATTCAGGCGGCGGAGGCGGCTCATCAGACGCAGGATCCTCCGGCTCAGGATCATCAGACGCAGGCTCATCCGGCTCAGGCTCCTCTGGTGGTGGCGGCTCATCAGACGCAAGCTCCAGCGGGGATGCCGGATCTGGGGACTCAGACGCAAGAAGAAGGCCAAGGGAAACAAGCGACTCCGGCTCCAGCGAAGCCGAATAGGTAAAACCAGCAACTTGAACACGGTGCCTGAACGCGGTGCCTGAACGCGGTGCCTGAAACGGTGCCTGAACACGGTGCCTGAACACGGGGACAGTTTTTGCACTCATATGTGTCTATTCAAATACCCCCTTTTCGTCATTGCGAGGAGCGTAGCGACGAAGCAATCTAGTTTGTAAAATCTCTGTTTTGCGGTGTTTTCCCGTTAATTCGGTGCCTGGATTGCTTCGCTTTGCTCGCAATGACGAGGGGTATTTGGATAGTCACCTCATTTTTGAACGCACGAACCGTTCCCGTGTCTAAAGATGGACGCAAGGATTGTTTCTGTATTTAAAGATGAACGCAAAAACTGCCACCGCGTTCACAAGAACTGTTCCTGCGTTTACATGAACGTCCACGCTTTCACAGGAATGTCCCCGCGTTCACAAGTACGTCCCATTGCTCACAAGAACGTCCCATTGCTCACGGAGGGTGCATGAAGGCTAATCATGTTTTAAAGTTGTCTTTTACAGGACTTCTGGTTGCGGTTGGAATAATAATTCCAATGTTTTCTCCTGTAAAAATTATTCTGGAGCCAGCTTCATTTACTCTTGCTAGTCATGTGGCGATATTTGTCGCGATGTCTGTTTCTCCCGGCATAACTATAGCTGTTGTTGCAGGCACCACTATCGGGTTTTTGTTTGGAGGCTTTCCCATAGTTGTTGTGCTCAGAGCCGCAAGCCATCTAGTGTTTTCTTTTTTAGGCTCGATGTACCTTCTAAAGAATCCTGCAATTACACATAAAAGTACAACTCGGCGGTTATTTTCACTTTTTATTGCGGTTGTCCATGCAACACTTGAGATTCTTGTTGTGAGCATATTTTATTTTGGTGGTCTTGTAAGCGATGCATACTACCAAAGCAGTTACTTTATGTCAGTGTTTTTATTAGTTGGGCTTGGAACAATTATTCATAGTATGGTAGACTACGAAATTGCATATATTATAATATTGACACTTGGCAATAATAAAATAATGAAAGCACTGAGCACTCATGACAAGGGGAAACTTTCCTGATGCAATTTCTATAGGGCCTGTCCGCATCTGCTTGGTGCCCTATGAACGTCTGTAACACTAGTTGGAAAGCCTGATAGCATCTGTTAAGGGTGCATAGTTATTGTCCCAGAGGAAAAACGAAACCTTGCTACTACCTATCGGCGCGATCAGCGATATCGTCACGTTTGCGCTACCTAAACATGCCTTCAGCACCACTCAGACACGATGCTCGCATCGTATTATGCTTCCGGCATATCTGCCATAATTGGAACGATGTGGCATCGTCACCTTCGTTTTATCCATGGTTCAACTTTTTTATATCCAAGTAATCTCCAATCCAGTATCAAATCTATGTCTTCAGAAAACCGCTTAATCAAGTTAAAACACTTGGAAAGACTTGTGCCTCCCTTAAAAGTTAGGTGATTCATATAACGGCTTTTATGAAGTTGAATTTTCGAGCTATCGCCAATGCCACTTCATGGGGAGAAGGGGCTTCATATTCCTGTAAGAAATTACTAAAATTGGAGCAAAAATATACACCGCGAAGAATCTTTTGTAGTCTACCCTTTTCTGCAAGTCTGTTCAACGCTTTTCGAATAGTCTCATAATCAGAAATGTCTGTAAAGTCGTTCGCAATAAAAACAGATTCATTTCCAAGTGCTTGTATTTGTGTAAATAGTTTTTTAGTGTTATTCAATCGCATAAATAGATCTCCTTGTCCCAAATATCAGATAATAGTTGGGACAAACACACAAGCTAGTAGTTTTCTTCTTTGCTTTCTGTGTGGCTTTCTTTTCATTGCTTTTCAGGTTATGACCGCTCCAAGCCCAATAAATGCCGCACACGCTTCTGCGTATGCCGCTCAATGGCGGCAAGCCGTTCTTCGGGCCAGTTGATTGTGGGGTGCCGTTTGAATTTGAATCCGATTAGTTTTCTTAATTGCTGTGCCTGTGCTTTGCCCATGACATCTGAACAAATACCTTCAAATGTGACATTTGCATATGCGGGGAAGCGCGTCGCGGCGTATTCGTCCAGCATGGCAATATCGTCTTTCATCGCGTAATTAAACAACGAAAGCCCGTGGTCGTATAACGGTGTCGGTGCTATTACTGCGCCGGAATGATTGTCGCGCAGTATCCCAAAGTTCCCGAAATGCCGGTCAGTGTTATATATTACTGAGTCAAAAACAAGCATACTTCGCATGTCTTCCGCAAAATTCTTGCCCAATGTAGTGTAATAATCCAGACAAGCCTTAAGGCCGCCTGTTTGCACGATTCGACCGATGGGAACGTACGAGGTTTCAATGTCGGTGAATAGCTTGCATTTTGAAGCCAATATGCCCTTCCAATTTTCCAAGTCGTAGGGTACGGCGTTTAGCCCCATCACCTGCGCAATCTGGTAGGCGTAATACTCGCTGTATGGTTCCTGCCCCGTATTAGCCGCACCGCTTGAACCGCCTTTGTAAAGGAAGATGCCATCATTTTCTATAAGCCGCCATGCTTTGGGAAGCATACCGCATGTGGTCAATTCCGGCGACGTGGAAAACGCGCCGTGACTCTGCCATATCCCAGTGTATGCAACGAGGGAGAGGATCTCAGAGAAGCGGTTCTCGTATAGATTATACTGAGAGAACGTGCCATCAAATCCATGTGGGACAATCCAATAGCTGTCATTGAGCGACAAGCCTTTGCATACGTCAATGATCCTTTTGGTATTACCGAGGGAGAGGTTAAGACTTTTAAGAATTTCATTTACATACGCACGGTTTTTGGGTATAACTCTTTTCTCCAGCCACTTAATGACCCCCTCGCTCGTAAGCGAAAATTCAAGTGGGAACAGTTTTTGTTTGTCTTCGTTTACGGTGATGATTTTCGCAACCAAGCCCTCAATACCGCGTTCTTCAAGGGTAAAGACAATCAGCGGTGTGTCATACAGCCGTAATTCGTATGTGTTTTCCATATACTCAGGTCTTCCTTTCTGTAAGGCATTAAGCTCAGCTCCAAATTCAGAACGGTAGCGACTGGTAACAAAATATCCAACGATAGGTTATGCCCTCTGCGTTCCGTCCCGGCGTTCACACAAGAGCCATCCCTGTGTTCAGTCCCTGCGTTCACACAAGAACCATCCCGGCGTTCAGTCCCGGCGTTCACACAAGAGCCATACCTCCATTCAGTCCCTGCGTTTACTGAACGCAAAAACCATCCCTCCGTTCACGCTTCAGTTAGCAGTTTGTCTAATTGGTTGCGGAAATGGTTTTTTAGTTGATCCGCGTTTTCGTATTCGGTCGGGAAGTGACCCAGTTCTTTTAGTTTATCCTTGAATCGAAGTAAACTGTTGATATCACCACGATTTATATCGCTGGTATTGATATTCGAATTCTTGAAGTATGTGTAAACTAGAGGCTTGCCATTTTCAATAAACTTCTTGTACGCTGTTTCAAACTCTTCCTCCGTGTATTTTCCTGCTTTTGTAAAGAACAGGCTCACGAAAATATCCGCTCCCTCCACCGCTTTGTTATACTCGTCCTGTAGGCGGGAACTTGACATTGCGTCGATAAAATCCTCCCATATTTCGAGGTGAAGAAAAGTGTTCTTTTCAATCAATTTCTTGTTTTCCCTATTGATAAATATCTCAATCTCGTTTCTGTCAACAGCCAATTCGCTTGAGGACGCAAGGAAGATTTTTATTATTCTGGCGGGTAATTTACCTGCGTACTCAAGCCTATGTCCCTGAGCGTATTCATTCCCACGTCCGTGAGCGTTCTCACGCATGTATTTGGGGGCAACATCCGCTGCGCTGTACTGCGCTGCCCCTCTTTCCCCGGGCATAGCCTTGTATGCGGAGAGTGACATGCCTACATTGTACAGTAAGTCGTCGATGGGTATTGTTTGCCCGGATACATTGCAGTAAACCTCCTCCCGCCCTTTTTCTTGGTGAATACTGGTTAGAAAGTTGTAATTATACGTTGACGCTTTCACCTCGTAATTTGCTCGTTTGCCCCCACGATATGGCCCCACAAAATCTTCATTGCCAGATTTTGCTTCATTTCCCCTTATCGCGTCCCTTCCCCTTATTGCTTCACTTCCCCTTATTACTTCGCATTCAGAACAGATGCAGGGGACTAGTATTTCATATTCTACGCCCCTATAAGCTTTTATGATTGAGTTTAATGAGTTCATCGCGAGTATCATCAGCCCGCGGGCATCTTTTCCGTTTGCACAGATTATTATTCTTCGGCGCAAGAAATCCTCCTTAACTTGGCATTGCGCACTGCCCTCGTATTCCAGATTGACGGCATTGTTCCATACCTCTACCTTTTCTTCCATTTCGTCGAACCTGATATACCCGCTTAATTCGGCGCTTAATTGGTTAACCAGAGCCCTTGGCATGAATTCAAATTCATACTCTACACAGACGCAATTCGCCCCTGCCCAGCTTCTTTCGTCAGGCATTGACTCCAACAAGGCAGGGAAGATGTATTCTTTGTTGTTGTGCTTCTTTTGGAAGGCGACTTTGAATTCTTTTAGCATTTCTTTCAGTACGACATGATGATCCTTGTATTGCCCGCTTCCCCAAAGCCGCTCAAAATCTTCGGGTAAAATGTGGCCGAACTTGTTTTGTATTTTTGCGTCGTCAATAAAAGCATATACCGCGCTCACCGCTAATTCGGGCCTTAATATCACCCAATCTTTCAATAGCTCGTTTTTATGGTACCAGAAAACTGTGCCGATATCATGGAAAAACCTACAGCAGTCATAATAATCGTTGTCATTTTGAAAACTGTTGGGATCCGTATTTTTGCATACCCTCCTAAACTGAGAAAAGTGCATACACCACTGGTTTTCATCCTTGAGGAGCTTTCTGGCATTGATCCATGACAGAGGCACCTTCTTGCTACAATGTGGCAGTTTTTTTACTTGATGTATGATCTCCCCTTTGATTTCCTCCAACCCTTTATTGCCATCCGGCAAATTGACACGGAAAAACGGCAACGCGCCATTACTGTCTTTGACAATATTAAACAATGGATTGCCCGAAAAAACCTGTAAATCGTTCCAGGGAAGGCTTAAACCCTTATGGCAGGTCTGCCCGATTAGGATGGGGCTCTCCCCTCCGAACTGGTAAAGCGTTGGAATCCAATAATCAAAACTGTTCTTGTCTTGACGCGTGGATTCCAATAGGACAAAAAGCGCGTTTTCTGTTATAAAAAAACGGTGAACCGGATAGTATACGTTTTGTCCGCCGAAATCCCACATGTGAACAGTGAAATCCCCCGAATCCCCTTCAATTTTCCAATCGCTAATATCGATACCCCTCGTCCGTTCGTCTTCCTTAGGCAAGTCCGCATCTTCATCAACAAGCCGTGTTTTCAGCGATGTTTTCCCTGCTGCCCCATCGCCCACGAAAATCAGTTTGGCTTCGCTTATCACCGAAAACTCTTCTTTCTTCTTGCGCTCAAAATACCGCAACACCTCATCGCGTCCCTGCCAAAGGATCTCAAGTGGCGGTTCTGTTATCGGGTTGCCGTATATATATAGCCCATCTAATGACAACGTTTCAGCCTCGAAACGTATTTTTCTAAAACTATCAAGTATCGATCTATGCAAAAACTTAATTTTGTTATTTTTAATGTTAAGGCGATTTAGACGTGGCAACCCATATAATGGCGTCAGGTCGCTGATTTGATTATGTGCCAAATCAATATTGGACAGTCTTCTTAGCCCAGCTAATGACGTCAGGTCGCTGATTTGATTGTTATGTAAATCTAGACTGGTCAGTTGTTTTAGCTCATTTAACGTCGACAGGTCGCTGATTTGATTGTTCGACAAAAATAGCCTGCTAAGTAGTTTTAGCTCAGTCAATGGCGATAGTTCGCTGATCTGATTGTATGGCAAATATAGATGACCCAGTTGTTTCAGCTTAGCCAACGGCGACAGGTCGCTGATTTTATTGTGTGTCAAATCTATGGAGATCAGATGTTTCAACTCAGCTAACGGCGTCAGATCACTGATTTGATTAACCGACAAATCCAGATTGTTCAGTTGTTTTAGCTCAGCTAACGGCGACAGGTCGCTGATTTGATTGAGCGACAAATCCAGATTGCTCAGTTGTTTTAGCTCAGCTAACGGTGACAGGTCGCTAATTTGATTGTGCTTCAAGTAAATAGTGTTTAGTTGTTTTAGCTCAGCTAACGGCGCCAGATTACATATCCCACTGGAATTCAAGAGAAGTGTTGATAACCTTGTTAGTTTTTTTAGTAGTTTTGCCATTTTATTGAAGCTATTATCGGATATTACACATCCATACATATTCAATTCTGACACATAACCATATCTCAAAACATAATAACTAGTAGGAGCAGCTTCATTAAACGGTTTTTCCTCTAAATCAATGCCAGTCAATACTTCAAGCTGCATAATAATGTCTAGATCATGTGTATTCATATTAGATTTTTCTGTGTCGGACATTCGTATCCCCGCCTTCCAAAGTTTATCCCAAACCTATGCCAGATGCCCCCCAAATTCGCACATATATGCTGTGTCACGTCTTATTATGCCACGTTTGAAGGCGGCAAAAGTCGAACTTCGCTCAATCATCCTAACAATAGATTGGTAGAACCCGCATTTAACAAGTGTATCAGGCTCGTCTTCATATAGGATTAGTTTTTGACGAAAGTCATTTAGCTCCTTCATTATCCGATTGCGAAGATTCTCGCACTCGGAGCTAAGAATAACGGTTTTTTCACCATTGTATATAAGTTCAAGTAATGCAGCTGTTTCTTTAGCCTTTTCGGAGTATTGTAGCACATCTATACGTACTTGTTCTTTCAGGGCCGGTATCATTGAGACAGCAATATGGCTCTCCGGGTCAACCTTGGTACAATCAATAATATTGTTGAAACTATCGCTTTTTGCATGGTTACAGTGATAGCAGGCTAACAACAGGTTTTCCCATTTATACTTAAGTTCGTTGTTCCCTTGTGGAGCAACAAGATGCTCTACTTGTAGCCCTGTTGGCTCTTTCTCCTCACAAATGTAGCATTTGTTATGGCAATCATTTTTCATAAGGATGAAAACAGGATCTCTCCGATAATCATCTTCGCTCCTGATATATACGCCTTTTGGCAGAGGGCTTTTATTAAGCTTGATCATGAGCTTGCTTTCTCCTTTCCGCTTCCATTTCCCGAAAAGCATAGAAAAGTTCTTCTGCGGCTCCAGCAGGTATTTGTTTTAGGCGAGTTATTGCATTGACGAAAAGTTCCATCTCGTCAGGAGAAAGGTTTTGTTTATTCATGTATAACTTATATATTTCAAACTGCTTTTGTACTTCCAAAGAATACATATTAACGTCGTAATAATGCTCTATAACTGCTTCGTAAGAATATGACGACATGTCCTCAATGGTGATCCCCCTCTCAAGGTCATGTACGACCGCGTTTTCGTCGGAAGTAATGATGAATGGGGAATGTGTCGTAACTATGAATTGAATTCGGGGAAACATTTTTTTGAGGAATGGCAATATCCTCTTTTGCAATTCCACGTGCAGATGTGTCTCAATCTCGTCAATAAGGACGATGCCCGGCATGTCGTAAGACATACTGGCTGAGCCTTCCATCATCGTCATTAATTCTATTACTATGTAAAGGACGGATGAATAACC
>Ga0099364_10008544_pt1 | contig 14396 bp, 12 predicted proteins | sample TergutTh196P3_FD_73070 | JGI IMG/M metagenome (GOLD analysis project Ga0099364, IMG submission 73070) | Microcerotermes parvus P3 segment gut microbial communities from Pointe-Noire, Republic of the Congo - Th196 P3 | ecosystem: Host-associated > Arthropoda: Insects > Digestive system > Gut ... | reverse complement strand
TTTTGGAAACCGCAATAGGCAAGCCCAGAACACTGGCAGGCGTGATGTTTCACACAAAAATTGCCCATTTTAACATTCGGACTCCACATAAACTTTTACACACCCATCCTCGTGCTGGTCAGACTGCCATACTTGACCAAACGGGGAAATTTGTTAAAATGTCCGCAGGTTTTGAGTGTTCTAGCAAGTCAAAGAGCAATGGCGCATAAAAAGGGTCAGGGATCAAGCCGAAACGGTCGGGATTCCAACGGACAGCGGCGAGGAGTCAAAAAATATGGCGGAGAGTCCGTTCAAGCAGGAAACATCCTCGTTCGGCAGGTCGGGACGAAGTTCCACCCTGGTCGCGGTGTCGGCATCGGGAACGATTTCACCCTCTTCGCCCTCGTAGATGGAAAAGTCCAATTTGACCGAGGCGGAAGACGAATTAACGTCGTCGGTGAAAGTATTGCCAGTACGTGACCAGCGGCTAATTTAGCGATTCCCAGCGGCAGAAAGGAGTGCTTGAGTGACGAAACCCATTTCCGTTCACGACTATCTTTGGGACACCGCTAAGTATCCTGCCAAGCCGGTGTGCGTGGTTTATGGGGATGACGCTTTTCTGCGCTCCAATGCAGTGCGGCACATTCGGGACCAGGTTCTCGCCGCCGAAGATGCCGAATTTTCAATGAGCCTGTTTGAAGGAGACGATGCTACCTTCAAAGATGTTCACAAAGAGCTCCGCACGGCGGCGATGTTCGGCGGCAGCCGCCGGGTTATCCGTGTCGATGAAGCGGACTCCTTCGTGTCCAAATACCGGGCGGAACTCGAAAACTACGCTCTCAAACCGGCGGAACAATCGGTGCTGATTTTGCAACTCAAAACGTTTCTTGCGACGACCAATCTTTACAAAAAACTTGTTACATCGGGTCTTCTCATCGAAGTGAAAACGCTTCCCGAAAAGGAAATGCCCCGCTGGGTGACTCAATGGTCGAAGCACCATTACAAAACCCCTTGCGATTCAGCCGCCGCCGAAATGATTGTGCAACGGATCGGCACAGAACATGGTTTACTCGATCAAGAACTTGCCAAACTGTCGCTCATGGTTGCCGGTAAGGAAGGGGTTACGCCGGAATTGGTGGAACAAGCGGTCGGTTCCTGGCGGTCTCGGACGGCGTTTGAAATGCTGGACTTGGCATTGGAAGGAAAAACAGCGGCGGCAGTCCGACAACTGGACGCACTGATATTAGCCGGTGAAAATGCCGTCGGAATCCTGGCGCAAATTTCGGCAACGCTCCGAAAACTGGCGGCAGCGACGGAACTCATTTTGGATGCCGAACGCCGACAAAACAGGCTGTCCGTCCGCTCGGCACTGGAAAAGGTCGGTGTCAAAAGTTTTTTCCTCGGTAAAACGGAAAAACAGTTGCTTCATCTCGGCAGACATCGCGGAGCAAAGTTACCGAGTTGGCTGTTGCAACTTGATCTCGACCTTAAGGGGGACAGCCGAAGTGATCCGCGATTGCTATTGGAAAGATTTATCGTCAATCTTTCTACGGCAAAGCCGCGCTAGGGACGCGATTGCCCCCGAAAACCGGAGAATCCGGTGCCTCCGCTTGCTCTGACACATTGTCCTATCTTGACAACCGCTATAAATTAGGGACAATCCTTTCAACGCAAAAAGTCATTATCCGCACTTCATGGGATTCAAAAAACGTATCAGCGGCGTGCTTATGCCGATTTCTTCCTTGCCCGGCAGTCCGCTTTGCGGCGATCTTGGAAACGGAGCGAGACGATTCGTCGAATTCCTCAACCGCTCCGGTCAAAAGGCTTGGCAAGTATTGCCTGTCAATCCCATTGACGATTGTTTTTCCCCTTACGCCAGCATCTCCTCTTTCGCTGGCGAGCCGATTTACATTGACCTCACAGACCTCGTTCGATCAGGACTCCTAAAACCCGATGACATTGTAGGCATCCCTCAAGGACCTAAATCGCGTTCCGCTTTTCACGTTGCACGAGATCTGAAAATGCCCCGCCTTCGGAAAGCCTTCGATACCTTCCGCCGAATCCGTGGAACAAAATATCACGACGCTTTTGAACGCTTCATTGACGAAACTCCCTGGGTCGGTCCTCATGCGGCGTTCTGCGCTTTGAGCGAAAAATATGGAACCATTGATTGGACTGCCTGGACGAATGAAGGCGTGAGAAATGCCGATCAAGACGCACTGAAACAAGAATTTACCGATCCTTACGTCGAAAATGCTGCCGCCTTTCACACGTTTTTACAGGTCTTGTTCGATCTTCAATGGAACGAACTGCACGATTATTGCCGACAACATGGTATTGAACTGATCGGCGACATTCCGATTTACGTTTCCAAGAACAGTGTGGAGACTTGGGCAGACCGAAAATTATTTCAACTCGATTCCGCCGGACACATGATCCGCATTGCCGGAGTGCCTGCGGACAGTTTCAATCCCGATGGACAACGTTGGAATGCTCCGCTCTACGATTGGGACGTGCACAAAGCCGACGGTTATACTTGGTGGCTCTATCGAATCGGCAACGCACTTCGCCGGTTCGATGCGCTGCGCCTCGATCATTTCATTGGGTTTTACAATTATTTCAGTATGACTCCCCAGCCCGATGACTCCGATCCGGGCTTTTGGGTGCCGGGACCTGCCGACGAATTCTTTGAGACTATTTTGGAGAAATTTCCCGATGCCTCCTTGATTGCAGAAGACCTCGGCGTGATGAATCCGGGAGTGCATCAACTTCGGGACAAGTTTGATTTTCCCGGTATCAATGTTTTTCAGTTCCAATTTGATTTCCGCCGGAATACCGATGCGACTGCCGAATGGCGGGAAAACTCGCTCGTCTGCACCGGAACACATGATACCGACACGCTTTCGGCTTGGTTCGACGAAGTGCTGGCGGATCGGAAGAAGCCGGAGCCGTTCTGGGATTGTGTGTTTTTACTGGACATGACGAAGCAATTTCTTCCGCCGGACTGTCCCTTCAATCGGGAGACGGTTTTGTGGGGCTTCATCCGCAAGGTGATGAGTACGTCGGGCAATGTGGCGATTTTTCCGATGCAGGATTTGTTGGGACTTCCCACGTCGGCGCGGATGAATTTTCCGGGACATGCGGAAGGCAACTGGGCTTGGCGGCTCGACGAATCGTCGCTCACGGACGAACTGGCAGATCGCCTGAAACAATGGACGGAAGAATTCGGTCGATAAGGCTTTCGCCGAAAATAGCAAGCAAGACATGGAAGCCGGAAGCGTAACGAAATGAAAGCCGGGAACGGAGCGCAGCGCAGTGACCGGACCGTTCGGCGTGTTGATCCGGTCGCTCCACTGCGTTACGCTCCCGGCTTTCATCTTTTGCTCAAAGTGTTCCGGCGAAAGCCTAATGCGGAGCTTTTGAACATTAGCGTCTCGTAAGTTCTCTTACCAATTAAGACAAAGTCCCAGACTGCCGATGTGCGTTATGTGCCGCTCGTTGATCAGCAGGTCGTAATCAAAAAAGACGCTCACTACGGTTTCAATTTTTCCGCCGATGCCGAGCCAAATCCAGTCCCGACCCGTGTTGCCGTTGTAAAACATGATCGCCGGCGTACCTATCCCGGAAACCGGTGAGAACCGGGCACGGTAAAACGGCGGAGGCTTGCTCAACATTTCATGCACCCAAACTGCTCGGCTCTGTAATTCCAGCCAGTCCAGTGTTTTCCAACCCAGTCGCAAGCCGAAAAGTTGCTCTAATCCATGATCGTTGTTGTCGGCGATCACGCTTCCGATGTTACCGTGATAGAGAAAATCGTATTGCAAAGCATAAAAGGGTTTTATAGACCATTTTCCCAGCGGAAAGTCGAGTCCGAATTCACCGAAAAAATTCGTTTGCAAGCCGTCCCCTTTGTGAGTCCCGCCCAAAGAAACCTCATATTTGTCATAACCGATACTGCCGGTAAGGGCAAAGTAACAAATACTCAAATAGTAGTATTTGCCGTAGCCGAGCAAGAAATTGTTAATGTCTGAGTCGGCTCCTCCAAAATCAGTGTTGCTTTGGTTGATATTAAGGAAGTATGTCGTGTAAATTCCGCGTGATTTTTCAAGGTCAAGTCCAATTTGGAATCCGTAGAAGTCGGGTCTTATTTTCCCTCCTTCTGTTGGTTTTAGTGTTGTGTCGCCGTAGTAGAAGTTTGTCCAGATTCGTCCGCCAGCCCTGTATCCTCGTTTTTTTTGACCGAGAAAGAAGTCCGTGTCAGTGGAAAAGATCGGTCGTTGCGGCATAGACCATAGAGCCGACACTTCGGCACGACCCTCCGCCGTGAGAACGAAGAGCAGGACAAAAACCGTGATAAAAACGAAACGGGATCGCATGGGAACGGTAACGTTAGCGGAGCCGCAATCTTTAGATTGCGAAACCAATTGCGCAATCTAAAGATTGCGGCTCTGTTGACTCTATCGTCTGTTAATATGGGAAAACTTTAACGATTATTCCGATTTTGCCGGTACGTTGTAGCAATTTTTCCGTTTTTAAGGGTTGTACCAGTTGACAATTATTCTATATTGCCTAGAATGCCTAGAATAACCGGAGCAACCGGTACAATCGGACTTTACCCCACGAAATACTATGACAATTTGGTTCAGCACGAACATCCCGGAAATGCGGGCAATTTCGGTCTTTAATAGGGTCAGCAAAGACATTGGCGATATCCAGCAACGGATTGCAACAGGACAGCGGATTAACTCTGGTAAGGATGATCCGGGAGGACTTATCATCAGAGAGGGACTCCGAGCAGACATCAAGGGTATCCATGCGACACAGGCAAATATGGGGCGGGCAGAATCTTTCACGGAATCTGCCTCCAACGGATTGATGGCACTTCTCGAAATCCTCGTCGGTTCTGATCCGAGTAACAAGGAAGACTCTGGACTCATCGGCGCAATGCTTTCCGCAGAGACCCCGGTAGAAGCGCAGGAAGCGGCGGAGGCATTTATGAAACTATACGATGCCGCCGTCAAAACAACCACGTACAATGGGGAATCACTCATTGGTACTCGAGGCGGTTTGGAAAGGACGTATCAACTTGGCGGCGGTGAAACGTTAAAAGTTGAAGTGAGCGATTGGTCAACGGCTGCTGAATCTGCCGTTGGCGAAGGCGACGCTGGTAGAGCAGCATATTTGGCAGAAGAGATTGAAATGATCTCCACTCACGGAACCACTGATTTCGCCGTTGCGGCTGCCAGAGTATTGCAGGGCGAAATTGCGGCGGAAGTGGGATCCATCGGTACAGCACAGAAGATAGTAGCGCAGAACCAGCGATTGTTGGATTCTCGTTTGACGAATACCGTGGCGGCTGAGGGGCGCATTTCCAACGTGGATTTGGGTGTCGAATCGAGCCGATTGGCACGAGCGGAACTGTTGGCTCAGAATTCGATGAACTCGATTATGTACAATCGCAGTTACGCTGCGTTTTCTGTGCTATCGCTGTTCGGATGATATCCTACGGCACGGCAATAATTTACCTTTTTCTTTGTGAATCGTTGTGTTCTTTGTGCCTTTGTGGTAAAAAATGATTAACCACAAAGGACACAAGGATACACTAACGTTTTGCCGCTCGTTTTTGAAATTGAAAATTGGATCGGAAAACTGAAAGGCAACAAAGTCGTTTGATTAAATAAGGCAGTGAGCAATGGGAAACGACATAAACCCTCACTGACATCACTCTTTGGCAGCGCGGAACACGGCGGCTTACTCCGTGCGTTGCCTCACAGTCTCCGATTTCAATTTTCGAGCGAAGTCTAACACAGCAAACGTCAGGAAGCGTCAGGAAAAAGGATGACGTTGAACAAACAGAGCAGGAACAAATGGAGCCCGCATCGTAAGATAGGGACTCCCTGACTTACGTCACGGGCTCTGTTAACTTTTATCCACCGGCTCTTGCGCCCATTTGCGGATCGCCCGATACAACAACTCCGGCTCTATCGGCTTGGCAACGACATCGTTCATGCCTACCTCGTAGTAAAGCCGCCGGTCGTCCTCCATAGCATTTGCCGTTACCGCAACAATGGAAAGCGAATCGTACCGGGAATCACTCCTGATCTCCTGCACCGCCTGAATGCCGTCCATTTCCGGCATCTGGATGTCCATCAGAACCAAAGCGTACTCCTTTTCTTTGAGCATTTCTATTGCCCGGAGTCCATGCGGAGCAACATCGACAGAAAATCCCTTTTCCTGCAACATCTTCGTCGCCACGATCTGATTGATCTTGTTGTCTTCCACCAACAGAATCGGCATGTTTTGCCACGAATCGGGAAAGACAACAGGTCCATCCTCTTGTTGCGGCAACTTAAGGGTTGCCGTAAAAAAGAACGTAGAGCCTTTTTGGACTTCACTCTCACACCAGATAGTTCCCCCCATCAGTTCGACCAGATTTTTGGCAATGTTCAGTCCCAACCCAATGCCGCCGTGTGATCGTGTTCCCGAAGAGTCCGCCTGCGCAAACGCCTGGAAAAGCCGCTCCTGATCTTCGGCGGTCATTCCCATTCCGGTGTCCTGTACGGAAAAACGAAGCATGACCGTCTCCTCTTCCGACGACTCCAACTGTACCTGAAGATGTACGGACCCCTGTTCTGTAAACTTGACGGCATTGTCTGCCAAACTGACGAATATCTGTTGTACCCTCGACGAGTCGCCTATGACCAAGGTAGGTACGTCGTCGCTCACGTTATCGGTCAGCGTCAAGTTTTTCTCTTCGACGGATTTCCGAATAAGGGAGCGTACATTCAGGACGGTTTGCCGAACATCGAACTCTTCCGACTCAATGAATATCTTGCCCGACTCAAATTCGGAAAAGTCGAGAATATCATTGATAATTTGGCGTAAATGCTTTGCCGACGTTTGCATCGTGCCGATATAGGAGGATTGCTCCTCCGAGAGGTTCGTCTGATAGAGCAAGTGAAGAATTCCCATAACGGCATTCATCGGAGTCCGCAACTCATGACTCATATTGGCGATGAATTCGTCTTTCACGCGTCCAAGATGTTCGGCGGTCTCTTTGGCGGCGCGGAGTTGACTTTCAATTTTCTTAAGTTCGGTAATATCCACGAGCCAAACAATCACTCCCTGGGCACCATAGTAGTTTGTCAACAACAGGTTGGCGAGCATTTCTTTGACATCCCCTTCCTTGGAGCGGATCGTTACCGGTTCCCAGTTAACAGGGACATCGTGCTTGACTTTCGAGATCAGCGCGTTTCCCTGTTCCCTATCGACGAAGCAGTCGATAAAGGGGTCTTCAATACTCAGTCCGAGGAAACGTTCGATGAAGGTCGATGCAAACTTTATTCTATCGTCCACCAGGATCGCAAAACAAATTGGACTGGAATTGAACACGTCGAGCAACAGCAGCCGTTGCTGATCCAGTGCCGCCTGCTGCTTTTTCAATTTTCGCAGGTCTCTGATGTACGCGGCAATGATGTAACGCTCTTCTTGCTGAACCCGAACGAGCGTAACTTCGGAGGGCACCAGTTCGCCGTCCGCTTTTTGATGAAGGAATTCTTGCTGAACATACCCATGCTCAAATGCTTCATTTACTCTGTCTTCTATGACTTTGGCGGACAGTTGTCCATCGGGCTGATACTCCGGCGAGAGTTCGTGAAACCGTTCAAGATATTCTTGTTTGTCGCTGAATCCGAAGAGTCTGACGGCCTCGAGATTGCAGTCAATCGCCTCTCGTTGTTCGTTCCAGAACATGCTGCAGAGGGGTGTCGCATCGAGCATGATTTGTGTTCGTGCGGCGGCTTCCCGGTTTTTCATTTCTTCGAGGGAATCTTCGAGTTGCAGCACCATCTTATTGAAGGCGACGGAGAAATCCCCCATAAAATCGACCCGTTGTGTGAGATCACCAGCGGCAACCTGTTCCACCTGCCAGGCAAGATGCTGCAAGTTTGCTTGCAAGGCTTTCAGATGTCCCCAAACGGCACCGCGACCGGTTACGGGTACATCAAAATCCCCCTTGGCAAACAGTCTGAGGGTCTCTCGAATCGCAAAAATGTCGTCATAGAGTTTTTCAAAGTCCTCGGCATTGGAAAGTTCCCCGGCTAGACACTCCTCTTTCGGCGGAACGGAGCGATCCATGAGCAATTTACGAATGAGGGCGGTGCCAGGATCTGGGGAATGCGACATTAAGGGGAGTGTTAATCCGAAAACCAGTGTGTCATTCTACCAAAAACAAGGGGCAAAAGGAAGAGAGCAGAATCGTTGGGGAAAAAGCAGGGTGCGTAAAAGTCACATAACAGGATTTCCATGCACCCGCTATCGTCCTATTGCCGACGGTCAGTAGGCGTGCACGTTTGATGAAAGCCGGGAGCGTAGCAAGGCGCAGCGACCGGATCAACCCGTAGAATCCGGTCGCTACACTTCGTTACGCTCCCGGCTTTCATGGCAAAAATGCAATCTTGCACACCTACTATTGCCGACAGTGACTCAATTTGACCCCGGATAGATTCTTGAGTAGAATAGATTGCCCTACGGCAAATGTAATATAGAACATGAGCGGCAACGAAAGCACTTTAGACGAATGGACGGAAACGGCACAACAAACTGGAAACGATTTCGTCGTCGTCCTGATAGAGCGAATTCTGACCGAAGCCGCGCAGTCTCATGTCAGTGACGTTCACTTTCAGCCGGAAAAAAACGGAATGGACATCCGCTTTCGCACCGACGGCGTGCTCCACCGAATCGGCACCGCGCCGGCAGAGCGGACACCGCAAATCGTTGCCCGGCTCAAGGTCCTTGCCGATCTGTTAACGTACAAAACCAATGTCCCGCAGGAAGGACGTGTCCGTGCCGGTCGGGTACCGAACATCGTCAAAGAAATGCGGATCAGTACCGCTCCGACACTTCATGGCGAACGGATTGTTGTCCGATTCTTTTCCGAGGAACAGCATTATCACTATCCTGATGAACTTGGTTTTCCCGCTGATATTCTAACACGTCTAAAACATTCGATACGGAAAAACAGCGGTGCCGTCTTGATTACCGGTCCGGCAGGCAGCGGCAAAACAACGACGGCGTACGCTCTGCTCCGCGAACTGGCGGATCGCGGAGAAACCCTTCGCAGTATTGTAACGCTCGAAGACCCCATTGAGCATGCACTGGACGGAATCGCCCAGGTCGAAGTCTCATCGCAAGGAGATCGGACGCTCGGCGAAATGATCAAATATATGATGCGGCAGGACCCCGAAGTGCTTTTCGTCGGCGAAATTCGTGATCGTCAGACGGCGGAAGCGGCGTTTCAATCGGCACTGACGGGACATCTCTTACTCACGACGTTTCATGCCGGCGATGCGGTCGAAGCGGTCGGCAGACTGTGCGAACTCGGCATCGAACCCTTCATTTTGCGTAGCGGCATTTCGTGTGTTCTATCGCAGCGGCTTGTACGAAAACTCTGCGATTGCGCCGAAAGTGTTGAAATGAAAGCCGGGAGCGCAACGCAGTGGAGTGACTGGCTTGGACTGCCCAATCATCCGGTCGCTCCGGCTATCGCCTGCGCTTCCGGCTTTCATGGCTCGTACCGAATGCCGAAGGGTTGCGGGCAGTGCGGCGGCACCGGGTATCGGGGACGTATTCCGCTTGCCGAAGCGTTGCCCTTGGAAAATGATGATGTTATGCGCAGCCTGCTGGACCGCAACGACACGGCGGCACTTCGGGAGACGGCAATACGTCACGGAATGATTTCGCTTGAGTCCCGTGCTTTTGCTCTTATTGAATCGGGAGCGACTTCGCCGCTGGAAATCCGGCGCGTGTTCGGTTAACTGGGACAGATCAAATAAGGTAATAAGGTTATTGTTTTGGAACATTTCTGGGCTACTGATGTTGTCTTTTCAACACTGTAGCCTATGACTCGACTAACTATGGGGTGGACTGCCCGAATGGCAGGGGCTGGGCATCCGTTTTGACAAAAATGGGCAAAACGTGACATGGGGAAGTGCGGAAGTGGAATCAAAGAGATAAATTCCTTCGTTATTTCTCCCGAAATTTTTGTTGTAGTTCCAACAACTGCCGCGTCTTTTCCTCGTCGGATAAATCAGGATTGCGAAGTTGATTCAAATCGTCCCGATGCCGGCGGGCGGCTTCCCGATGAGCAAACGCCGAAATGATCTCTGCAACCAACTCCTCTTTAATCGCCGCAAACTCCGGCTCCTTCCAACGCTCGGTCAACTCTTCCCGAAGTGCCGCATCAATGTCGGACTCCTCGTCAGGAAAAAACTTTTTGCGTCCCGAGGTTTCCAATTCGATCAAAAAGTTTTTCATCTGCGGATCGTCAAACGCCGTCATTAAATTGTCGAACGTCGCCGGTTTATTTTCCTGATCGATCAATTCGCTGCACTGATCGTAAATCAACCGCGTAATCGGAGAACGAAGGTGTTCCGGCAAAACATGTTCCCAAAAAGCGTACACCGCCGTCGGATCCAACAACCAAAGTTCGAGCATGTCCCGCTCTAACAAGTCGGGCAGGTGTTCCTTGCTCCAACGTTCCGGTCGCTCCACTTCGTTATGCTCCCGGCTTTCATATTCTGTCGTTGTCAGCCGTCTGCTGACTGCCGTCTGTTTCTCTTTCAAGCGGCGGCGCACAACGTCTTCCGGCATACGGAACCGCACGGACAAACTCTGCACCGTCTTTTCGAGGCGAAGACGAATAGGATCGTCCGGCGATGTTCCCTTAATCGGGGCGTGAGCAATAATACCAAGAATCGCATCCAACGCATTGCTCGAACCGATAATGTCTTTCTGCAAATCAATGTTACGTGTCTTTACCCGAAAGACATGTTCGAGTGCATCGACCGTTTCCGTTTGCAGCAGAGCGTCGAGAGCCTCCGTACCGTATTGCTCCAAAAAATCGCAAGGGTCTAATCCCTCCGGCAGCGTCAACACCGCCATGTCGGCACCTTGAGCGATGAAATCGGTCAGGACTTGATTGCTTTCGGCTTTCGTTTGTCCGGCTTTGTCGCCGTCGAGCATCAAGATAATTTTCTCCGCGCCCATCCGGGCAAGCAATTTTATGTGGGCGGGTCCCAATGCTGTGCCGAGTACCGCGACTGCTTCACCGAAACCGAATTCGTGTGCCGTAATGCAATCGGTGTAGCCTTCTACGATCAACGCCCGACGGACTTCTTTGATGCGTTGCCGGGCAGTGTCGAGACCGTACAAAACCTTGTGCTTGGAAAAGAGAGTCGTTTCCGGCGAATTCAGATACTTTCGGTCTTTGTGCCACGGATCATCACTGAGCGGCGAATCGGGAACCAATCGTCCGCCGAACGCAACGGTACGTCCTTGTTCGTCCCTGATGGGAAAGACGAGCCGACCGCGAAAAAAATCGAAACGAGAGGCGGAACCCGGTGTCATCAGATCGTTCGTCGGGTTCTTTTGCCGGAAATTGCCGATGATCTCCAAAATCTTGAGCCGTTCCGGTTTGTTGCCGGCTTTGTCCGCAAGCCAATTTCGATCTATCGGAGCGTAACCGATTTGGAATTTTCGGATCGCTTCGGCACTGACTTTGCGTCTATCGAGATATTCCCGAACGATGGCGGCTTCGTCGGAATGGAGCAGTGCCGTATGGTAGATTTTGGCAACCCAGTCGGCGGCTTGGAGCAGTTGTTTTTTGGTAATTTCTGTCCCGCCGCTCTCGGTGTTTTCGTTTGTTTTTGCGAATTTGGGTAGGGCAATACCTGCCTTATCGGCGAGTATTTCCAGGGCTTCGCGGAAGTCGACGTTTTCGATTTTCATGACGAAGGCGAAGACATCGCCGCCAATGTCGCAGACCCAGCACTTGAAGGTTTGCCGTTCGGAATTGACTTGCAGACTTGGTCGTGTATCGTCGTGCCAGGGACATCGTCCGACGTAGTTTCTGCCGGATCGCCGCAGAGGGATGTAATGTCCGACCAGTTCCACGATGTCGGTGGCATCGCGGATACGTTCCTTCACAGAATTCTGTTCGTAGGAGTAGGACATACGGTTTCAGTGTATCGGATTTTGTCAAACGGTCAAGGTTTAGCCGCACCGGGTGCGCGTGCGCCCCTAGAGCATATTCTGAATTGGTCTGGACACGTTATAATCGGTAGATTTATCATAACCGTCGTTATCGGCTTTTTTCTCTTGCCCGGAAAGTTCGCCAAAATTGACTATTTTTCGTAATGGTTAAAATTGTTTGTAAAAACTGCCGACTTGGATCAGCGGAACTGTTCCCCCCATTCCTTACCCCGGAGAGGTGCAGTAATGCCCCAAAAATCAAGAACAAAGTCGTCCACGCCGAACATCTCCTTCAAAAAAGCCAAACGAGGCAGACCGCGAAAACCCATTGCGCCGGAAGCATTGATGCCCTTCGAGAAACAGGAAGTTCCTGCGTCCAAAAAATTCAAATGTCTTGAAAAAACATTGAATCCGACAAAGGACAGTTTGAAAAAACGGCGAATGAATCCGACAACGAGTGAACGTACTTACACATCGGACGAGGTGGAATTTATGAATGCTTTAGCGGAATTTAAGCGGGCAAGTGGACGAACGTTTCCGACATGTTGCGAAATCCTCGGTGTACTACGCAGACTCGGATACGAAAAGGTGAAATAGTTGAGTATCACACAAACAGGGCGCGCAGAAACGGCGTATTGTGTCCGCATATCAACACATTTGTCCACATATTGCATCGTTGACAAAATGTAACCGCCGTGCTACAATGCGCAACGGGTCAGCGTAGAAGAACCGCTGGTCGGTAGGAGACCGCATGCTTTCACCATAATCTCATCGAGGAAAACAAACATGAGTAACGTTATCGCGATGCCTACGGGCAATCCCAAAGATTTTAGGGTCAAGACAGCCCTGCTTTCAATCAGTTATTCCGGTCTTTGGCGCGGACAAGCCTATCTTTCGATAGAAGATTTTCTTGTCAAAGCCAAGGAGTTGGGATACGACGGAGTTCTCTTGATGGTCAGAAAACCCCACCTTTCACCCCTTGAGTTGGACAAGAAAGCCCGAGCAGAATTGAAGAAGAAAATTTCAGACCTCGGCTTAACGTTGGTGGGCTTGATGGGTTACTCTGACTTTTGTGCGGGACTCGACAAATGGGGCATTCCCCATACGGAAATACAAGCCGCTTACTTCGGCGTGTTGTCCGAACTGGCGGCTGATTTAGGAACCAACATGGTACGTATTTTTACCGGCTACGAACGTCCCGGTATCCCCTATGATCGGCAATATGCTCTGGTCCTCGAAGGTCTCCAGATGGCAGCCAGCGCAGCGCAAAACCACGGCGTAACGCTGGTCGTACAGAATCACCACGATATTGCGCTGCACCACGAAGGAATGTACTGGCTGATGAAAGACATCGACATGCCGAACGTCAAAGTCGGTTGGGACGCTTGGGCACCGTGTCTGCAAGGCTTGTCGAAAGAGGAAATGAAAGCCGCCATCTACAAGATGAAACCCTATATCGCTTTGACCATTGTCGCCGATTACGTGCGAATACCGCGATACCACTATGAATACCCGCTGACCAACTTCATTCCGGCTGATCCCGTTATGCGAGCAACCCAGTGCGGAAAAGGGGTGATCGACAATGATACCTTTTTCGAAACCATGAAGGAAATCGGCTATCAAGGTTATATCGCCTACGAGATGTGCGAAGTTTTGGAAGGAGGAGGCTCCCTCGAAAACCTTGACTATACTGCCAGGGAATTTTTGAAGTACATCCAAAAATTTCGTCCATAAACACGCCGTTGACACCCTTCCAACTCCTCATTTGCCATGATAGATCGACGTTCTTTTTTGGGCACTTCGGCGGCTTTGTTGCCGTCGCTGTTACTCGCCGGTGAAAACACGGCCCCCGATACCGTCTTCTACAATGGAAACGTCCTGACCGTCGACCGTAACTTTCGACAAGTCGAGGCGTTCGCCGTAGTTCGGAACCGAGTCGCTGCCGTAGGAACCAACGCGGAAATCCTTGCCCTCGCCGGAAATGGAACACGAAAAATCGACCTACAGGGAAAAACCGTTTTGCCCGGTATCATCGATTCCCATTCTCATCCTGTTGCCGCCGCTCTGTATGAACATGACCACGAAATTCCTGAGATGGAAACCATCGAAGAGGTTCTCGCCTATTTTCGGTCTCGGACGAAAATCGTCCCTAAAGGGGAATGGATCGGCATCCGGCAGTTGATCATCACTCGGCTTCGGGACAAACGTTATCCGACAAGAGCGGAATTAGATGCCGCCGCTCCCGACCATCCGGCTTTTGTGCGTTCGGGTCCCGATGCTATGCTTAACTCCCGTGCCCTTGCCCAATTCGGCATTACGAAAGACTCCGGCGACCATCCCGGAAGCGAACACGGAAGAATCGAACGTGATCCCCAAACGCAGGAGCC
>Ga0099364_10008543_pt1 | contig 14397 bp, 12 predicted proteins | sample TergutTh196P3_FD_73070 | JGI IMG/M metagenome (GOLD analysis project Ga0099364, IMG submission 73070) | Microcerotermes parvus P3 segment gut microbial communities from Pointe-Noire, Republic of the Congo - Th196 P3 | ecosystem: Host-associated > Arthropoda: Insects > Digestive system > Gut ... | reverse complement strand
TAGTTGTTTTAAAAATAGGCGGCAATGTCATTGACAATCCGCCGGTGCTCGAAGCCGTTTTGCGTGATTTTGTCGCATGGCGGAGCTATGGGATACTTGTTCATGGCGGCGGGAAAATTGCCAACAAACTGATGTCGCAGCTTGGCATTGCGCCTAAGATGGTGGAAGGACGTCGCATTACCGACCGCCAAACATTGGACATAGTTACAATGGTGTACGCCGGACTTATAAATAAAAATATTGTTGCCGCGCTCCAGCAATTTTCATGCAACGCCATCGGACTGACCGGAGCCGATGCGAACGCGATACCGGCAAAAAAACGAGCTGTAAAGGACGTAGATTACGGGTTTGTAGGCGACGTGAATCCCGATTCTATTTCGGCTGATATGATTGGCGCGCTTATAAAAACAGGGCTCGTTCCCGTGATAGCGCCAATAACGCATGATGGCGACGGGACGCTGCTCAATACAAATGCCGATACCATCGCATCGAGCGTTGCTATTGCTATGGCAAAAATTTTTACTGTTCAGTTAATTTTTTGTTTCGAAAAAAATGGCGTACTGCGCAACATGGACGATGATGGCTCGGTGATTGATTTTCTTGACGAGCCTCTATTTCAACAGTACAAAAAAGAAGGCGTAATAACGGCGGGAATGATACCAAAATTAGATAATGCTTTTGCAGCGTTGCACAGCGGTGTAGCAGAAGTGCGTATATGCAGCCCCGATGGCATACATCAGGGAGGAACAAGAATAAGATTAAAATGAAAAAAATACAAAATCTTCCAAAAGGCGTTATATTCGGCAGTTTCAAAAAATTGTTCAAACAGTTCGAACAGAAATTTTTCGATACTCGCGAAATTGATTATGACGCTAATAGCGATGGTTTTTTACTGTTTGTTTCGGCTAAAACCAAACTGTCAAAACCGATACATATCGCTTGTTTATGCGATGAATCCTATATAAATTCGCGTAATTTGATAATCATGGAAGCCGAAAGTTCAGCCGAATTGTTGATAACTTACCAAAACATAATTAATTCGCATGAGGAAGCGCTTGATGTTACGGAAGTAGCGTTAAACAAGTCGGCTACATTGGAAATGCTTTTTTTTCAAAAAACTAAAAATCTTAATTCCGAAATAAATGTACGACAAGCCGAAAACAGCCGTATGAAAACACATTATATTATATCGGGTTCTGAAAAAGTTCGCAACAATATGAACGTGAAACTTTCAGGCGTAAATGCCGAACATTCCGTTTACGGGCTGTCATTAACCAAGCAATCCGAACATGTAGAAAATAACATACAAATTGTTCACGCATCGCCTGAATGTCAATCAAATCAACTGTTCAAACAGATTCTTTCCGACACGTCCACCGGCGTTTTTACCGGACGTATCATTGTGAACAAGGATAGCCAAAAAACGACTGCATACCAGCGAAGCAGCAACATTTTACTTAATCCGAAAGCGAAGATGAACATTCGTCCGCAATTAGAAATATATGCCGACGATGTCAAATGCAGCCATGGCGCTACCGTGGGGCAATTAGATGCCGAAGCGCTGTTCTATTTGCGCTCGCGAGGCATTGGCGAAGACGAAGCAAAAAGAATACTTTTGCAAGCATTCGCAAGCGAAATCATTGATAACATATCCGGCAAGAAGTTAAAAAATGATATTTTGGAACTTTTGCGGGCAACCGGACATTGAGGTTTCGAGTTATAAGTGGGAATGATGGTGGAATAGAATGGTTTTTTATTTTTTTATTTTTTTTTGATAAATTTAAAAAAAAAATTGTATCTTTGCACCAAAATTCATAATTCATAATTCATAATTCATAATTTAAAAAATAGTGGATATATTTGATAAGATACAGGAAAGCGAAGGTCCGTTAGGGCAATATCGCAAGGACGCGCACGGATACTTTATGTTTCCGAAACTTGAAGGCGAGATAGATGCGCATATGAAATTTCGCGGTAAAGATATGATTGTGTGGAGTTTGAACAATTATATCGGGTTGGCAAATCACCCCGAAGTACGTAGAGTAGACGGCGAATCGGCAGTGCGCTGGGGTTTGGGTACTCCTATGGGCGCTCGCATGATGTCGGGACAAACCAATCAGCACGAACTGTTGGAGCAACAATTGGCTGATTTTGAGAAAAAAGAAGACGCTTATTTGCTGAACTTCGGCTATCAGGGCATGATTTCGATTATCGATACTTTAGTGACCCGCCACGATGTAATCGTGTATGACGCCGAATGCCACGCCTGCATTATGGACGGGCTGCGCCTGCATTTCGGCAAGCGCTACGTATTTGCCCACAACGATATGGAAAGCCTCGAAAAGCAGTTGCAACGCGCTACCAAACTTACAGAAGAGAGCGGCGTAGGCGGTATCTTGGTTATTACTGAAGGCGTTTTCGGCATGTCGGGCGACTTGGGCAAATTGGACGAAATAGTCGCATTGAAGGAAAAGTATAAATTCCGTATCCTGTGCGATGATGCTCACGGCTTCGGCACGATGGGCGAAACAGGCGCCGGCGTTTCCGAACATTTTGGCGTGATGGAAGGAGTAGACCTCTATTTCGGAACTTTTGCGAAAGCGATGGCTGGAATAGGAGGCTTTATAGCCGGACCCGAAACGGTTATCAACTATCTTCGTTACAACATGCGTTCGCAAATTTTCGCAAAATCGTTACCAATGCCGATGGTAGAAGGCTCGCTCAAACGATTGGAACTGCTTCGCAACAATCCCGAACTGCGCGAAAAACTTTGGACAGTAGTAAACGCCCTGCAAAACGGATTGAAAGACAGAGGTTTCGATATAGGCAATACCAACTCGCCGGTGACGCCGGTATTTATGAAAGGCTCGGTTCCCGAAGCAACAAACGTGATACTCGATTTGCGCGAAAATTACAATATCTTTTGCTCAATAGTGGTATATCCAGTTGTGCCGAAGGATGTTATACTGTTCCGCTTAATCCCTACTGCTACGCACACATTGGAAGACGTAGAAAAAACGCTCAACGCATTCACGGAAGTAAAGGAAAAGTTGGCGGCAGGTAAATATATAGGCGATAAAGTCAGGATGGTATAAAAACTCCAAGATACCAAATATTCAAGGACTTATGGAATATTTGTGTAAATTGAACATGCCATGCACAATTTGCGAGATTTTATTCGAAGGCGTTTAGAAACAGAGGTTTATGATGAGCGAAGAACGATATATTGAACTATTTCTTACTCCTATTCGGCGATGCAAAGATTATAAACCAAAATTTGGCGATAGCCAAAATGAAGATGGGGTATCGCTTGAGAATTTTTTAACAGTTTATGGCTCCGACCCTTTTTATTCATGGATAGGGCTTGATAGCGGATTAATGTACGCCGCGCATAGGGCTGCTGGAGGAATGACATCAGTGTATCGAAAAATAGGAATTGGTTGCGAGCATTTGTTTAGAGAAATTCAATCCTAAAAGCCTTACTATATGCAAACTAACCTGTTTTTTGAAGAAGTAGAAACGCGGACTGATTATACATTTAAGTATAATACTCATATCGGACGGCATGGATGGTTGCGTCTAACGCCCGCTTATTCGGTCAAATTGGTCAGAGAACTGATAAAAAAAGACTGCAAAGAAAACGCAAATATTATAGATCCATTTTCGGGGACTGCAACGACCGGTTTGGTTGCCGCCGAAATGGGATTCAACGCAACACTTTTTGATATTAATCCGTTCCTTATATGGTTTGGAAACACCAAATGTCATAATTTTTCGATTGAGAAATTATCGAACTTGCAAAAAGACTTTAAACGTTGCATACATCGGGTCGTAATATCCAATAATAGTTGGATTCCGCCTATTCATAACATCGAAAGGTGGTGGCACGGGGAAACATTGGCAATTTTGGCAAGTATCAGAGAAGCGCTTGCAAATTTTTTTCAGGAGCCTGACGGAAATCATTACCACAACCTTGTTTGGATTGCTTTTTCCAGACTTATAATTGAAACGTCTTCGGCTGCTTTCAATCATGTGTCCATGTCTTTCAAAAATCAATCCGCTCAATATGAGTTTACTCATGTAAAAATGCTTTTTGAAAGCATTTTTAAGCACATTATAGATTCAGCCAAGTCGCAATTAAAAGGGAGTGTCGAAATAATCAAAGATGATTCGCGCGATTTGTCTTCTGCCCCTGCGGGACTTTATGATGCGGTGATAACCTCTCCACCTTATCCCAATCGTATAAGTTATATCAGAGAGTTGCGCCCGTACATGTATTGGATAAAATTTCTGAAAAACGGCGGCGACGCCGGCGCATTAGACTGGGAAGCAATAGGAGGCACCTGGGGAACGGCAACAAGCAATTTAAAAACATGGAACCCTGTAAATGATGATTTGCCAAATCAACTTTATGAAGTATGTAGTATTATAAAGGCAAGCGGCGATAAAAATTCTGACGCAATGAGCCGATATGTTCATAAATATTTTGACGATATGCAGTCTCATTTAAAAAATATTTGTAAACTTCTAAAACCCAATGCCAAACTTAACTATATTGTTGGTAATTCTTCATTCTATGGGCATTTCGTAAATACCGAAAAAATTATTGCCGAAAGCATGACAAAAATAGGATATAAAGACATAACAATAAACACTATACGCAAGCGAAATTCAAAAAAAGGATTGTTAGAATTTAATATAAAAGCACGTTGGCAGTAAAGAAATCAAATAACATCAAACAAAATAATTGTAAATAAGTATGAAAAACACCGTTTTTGAATCTCTTCACGTTTCGCTTGGCGCAAAAATGTCTACTTTTGCGGGCTACAACATGCCGATTGAGTATTCGGGCGTCATCAACGAGCATCTCGCTGTACGCAAAAGCGTTGGCGTGTTCGACGTGTCCCACATGGGCGAAATATGGGTAAAGGGACCGCAGGCTTTATCGCTTATTCAGCGTATCACTACCAACGACGCTTCTGTTTTGACTGTTGGAAAAGCGCAATACTCGTGTATGCCCAACGGCAAAGGCGGGATAGTAGACGATATTTTAGTTTACCGTTTCGATGGGGAAAAATATCTTTTAGTGGTCAACGCTGCCAATATCGACAAGGATTGGGCGTGGATACAGACAAACAACACGATGGGCGCCGAACTAGAAAACGCCTCCGACAAGATTTCGCTGTTAGCCGTGCAAGGACCAAAAGCAGCAGATGTGATGCAACGGCTGACTTCGGTCGATTTGGCGGCTATGCCATATTATTCGTTCACAGTGGGCGATTTTGCAGGCGTAGATAAGGTCATCATTTCGGCAACCGGCTACACCGGCTCGGGAGGTTTCGAACTGTATTTTTATAACAATGACGGTATAAAAATTTGGAACGCTCTCTTTGAAGCCGGCAAACCGGAAGGTATACTGCCTGCCGGACTTGCAGCCCGCGATACGCTACGCCTCGAAAAAGGATTTTGCCTCTACGGAAACGACATCGACGATGCTACATCGCCAATTGAAGCCGGCTTGGGATGGATTACAAAATTTGTAGACCACAAGGATTTTATTGATAAAGACTTGCTTCTGAAACAAAAAACAGAAGGCGTTGCTCGTAAACTTGTCGGTATTGAAATGATAGACAGAGGAATACCCCGCAAAGATTACGAAATTGTTGATGCCCAGGGAGCCGCAATCGGACGAGTAAGTTCGGGAACGATGTCGCCATGCCTGAAAATAGGTATAGGAATGGGCTATGTTGCCGCTGAACATGCTGCAATCGGTTCTGAAATTTTTATTTCTATCAGAGATAAAAAAATAAGAGCAAAAGTTGCAAAACCGCCATTTGTAAAGTGAAAATCAAATTTTCTTACAGATGATGAAAAAATTGCATATAAATTTGCGCGTTCCCGATGCGCAAATGCTCGCGCTAATAGTCATGGTGCATGGTATAGGCGAGCATGGCGGATGTTACGAAGAATTGGCAGAAAAATTTGTCGCACAGTCGGCAGGATTTTTGACGTTCGACATGCGTGGGCATGGACGTTCGCCGGGTATTCGCGGACACGCCTCTCTAAATGATATTATGAACGATATTCGATTTATTATCAATGAGATACAAAAAAAATACCCGAATATTCCTATCGTGTTGTTAGGTCACAGTTTGGGCGGTCAGATTGCGCTAAACTATGCTTTCGATAAAGATGTTGCTGCTCATGCCGTTATAGCATCGTCGCCATGGTTGAAATTACAGCATCCGCCGCATACAATGGTGGTCAATTTAGCAAAATGGGCATCGCTGTTTGCGCCATGGCTTAGCGTGAAAACCGGCGTCAAAGCCGAGCAATTGTCGCAAAACGACGCAAATACAAAAAGTACAAAAACAGACCCCTTGCTTCACAAAAAAATTTCCGTAAAACTTTTTTATGATATGTACACAAACGGCGAAAAGATTACGCGCAGTAAACATCAGCCTAAGATACCGGTTTTGATTATGCACGGAAACGCCGATACGCTAATTTCATTTGAAACAAGCAAAACCTTTGCAAAAAATAATCTAAAGGACGTCGAATTTAAAGAATGGCATGAAATGCGTCACAATTTGCTTTACGATAACGATGTTTTCAAGTATGTGATTAAATGGTTGAACTTATGGAATTTAGAACAATAGTAAAATGTAGCATATCGTCTGAAAAGATTGGCTACCAAACGCCATTGATGATGCTGGGCTCATGCTTTGCCGAAAACTTGGGTGCGCGGCTGAAGCAACTGAAGTTCAACATCGTACTCAATCCCTTCGGTATAGTTTTTCATCCTGCCCCGCTTGCACACAGCATAGAGCGAATAATCGGCGCAAAGCCGTATACTGTTGATGAACTGCAACAAAATAATGAATTATGGCACAGCTTTGACCATCATGGCAGATTTTCACATACCGACGTCGACGTCTGCATAAGCCGGATAAACGCCGAACTGCAACAAGCCCACAATCAACTTGCCCGCTCAGAATGGCTTTTTGTTACTTTCGGCTCTGCATGGGCATATCGCCTGAAAAACAGCAGAAAAACAGTAGCCAATTGCCACAGGTTTCCGGCATACGATTTTGAACGTATTCGCTTTGATGTTTCCGAAATTTGCGATATCTGGACGGAAACCATTGCTAAATTGCGACAATTCAATCCTGCTATAAAACTCGTTTTTACGGTAAGTCCGATACGACATCTGCGCGACGGCGCACACGAAAACCAATTGAGCAAATCAACGCTATTGCTTGCCATCGACCAGCTTAAAGGCGCACATAAAAATACCGGTTATTTCCCTGCCTACGAAATTTTGTTAGACGAACTGCGCGACTATCGTTTCTACAGCGAAAACATGACGCATCCTAACGATGTAGCAATCAATTACATCTGGCATCGTTTCTGCGAAACATACATTGACGAGGCAACGCATCATAAAATGAAAACAGTGGAAACCATCGTAAAAGCAGCATCCCACAAGCCGATGCATCAAACTTTGGAAAAACGAAAATTTGCCGAAAATTATCTTGAAAAGATATACGAATTGAAAAAAGAAATGCCGTTTTTAGATTTTACGGAAGAAGCCGAACGGTTTAGTTGTTAATTGTTGAAAAATATTTGCGCCAATTCATTTTTTTTGTAGTTTTCAAAAAGTTTTTTGTATCTTTGCGCGATTTTTATAACGATTTTTTAAACAAAAAAATAATAACATGACAAAACCCACTCTTTTAGTATTGGCAGCCGGCATGGGCAGCCGCTACGGAGGTTTGAAACAGATAGATGCGCTTGGTCCGAACGGGGAAACGATTATTGATTATTCTATCTATGACGCCATACGTGCAGGCTTTGGCAAAGTGGTAATGGTAATCCGCAAATCTATTGAAGAAGAATTTAAACAGGTTTTTTTCAGAAAATACAGCGGAAAAATCGAAATAGAGTATGTGTTGCAGGAAATTGAATATCTACCGAAAGGCATTACATTCAATTCTGAGCGTGTGAAGCCATGGGGAACGGCGCATGCCGTACTAATGGCAGACGGAGTGATAAACGAGCCGTTCTGCGTAATCAATGGCGACGATTTCTACGGCGCAGACGCATTCAAACAGATGGCTGCATTCCTCGTTGAGCAAAAAAATAACAGCGCTGACTACTGTATGGTTGGCTACCGCTTAGGGCGCACACTGTCTGACTATGGATTTGTGGCGCGCGGAATTTGCGTAACAGACAAAAATGATATGCTCGTTAAAATTACAGAATGTACTCAAATCAAGCGAATTGGCTCTGTTATTTGTTATAAGGACGCACAGGATGTGAACCATTCTTTACCCGACACTCAAATCGTTTCGATGAACTTTTGGGGCTTCACGCCCGCTTATTTCAGAGATTCAAAGGTAGTGTTCGAAAAATTCATCACTGCAAACGGTCACGACCTGAAATCAGAACTTTATATCCCAACAGCGCTCGGCGAATTGATTGAAGAGAAAAAAACAACAGTTAAAGTGTTGAGCAGCACAGCCGAATGGTTTGGAGTAACATACAAGGAAGACCGATCGTTTGTAGTAGAACGGCTGAAAAAACTTACAGAAGAAGGAGTATATCCAAGTCCGCTATGGTAGTTTTTGGAAACCATTAGGTAGCGTCAGCGTGTGCCGGCAATGGGCGAGGGAATGAATTTTTCACCGTCTTCGTTTATTAAAGATATTCAGCAAATTTGGCAACCAGCGGAAATAGAGCGCTATAAAGAAAAAAATATTGAAGCACCATATAACGATTACATTTACCCATATAGTGGGGTATAAGTTTCCGAACGCCCGTTTTAGGGGAGCGTAAAAATGCGCTTTAATGAACGGATGTTCAGGCAGTTTATATATTTGATGATAGTTTTGCAGCAGTCGGTCTTTGTGTTCGACTATTCGATATGTTTCGCCGCTGTTTTTCACCATGCTCGACAGGCTTTGGTTGTAGAAGCGCGTTTTGAGCGCTATTATGCTGTCGGGCGTTATTTCTGCCAGCATTTGGTCTCTTTTTTTTACGGTTTCGTTATAAAATGCTGAATAATAGCGCGATAATTGGTCAAAATACGCGCTTGTCAGGACTATCAGTTCGTCCGACAGTCCGTTGGAAAGCATTTTGTCGCGGAAAGAAAACTGCACCTGATTTTGCCGTTTGTTTTCGCGTTCAATTTCATTTGTAATAAGTTTTATAAGAATAGGCTCGGGTTGTTCTCCGGCAGATATATTTTTTTGCAGTTCGTCTAATTTGTTTCTCATCTCTACTATCCAAAAATTTCTTTGATAATCTGCTATGCTCATGTTTTTTTCAAAAGGATACATAATCCTTTCGTATTCGTTGTTAGTTGACTGTTCAACTGCGAGCGCTTCGAACGCCCATCGCGCAGTTATTATTTCGCCGTACCAGGGGATTGATGCCGGGGTCGAAATTTCGGGATTAATTTTTTCAAAACGAAGCAATACTCCGCTTAACATCAGTTGCGGAATGACTATGAACGGGATAATTATATATATTGTGACTACCGATTTGAAGGTGTCGGAAATTATCAATCCTATCAGGTTAGCGCATGTCCAGGCAGAAAATAGCACAATCCAGTATGTAAACATTTGATGCAAAATGCCGGTAACGCTGTTGCCCACCGCTACAAAGAGAAATGCTTGCAGAGCCGAAATAGCAAATAAAACGAGGGTTTTGGACAACAAATAGCTGCCGCGACTTAAATTCAGGAACGATTCGCGTTTGAGAATCTTGCGGTCTTTTATAATCTCTTCGGCGCTGACCGATAGTCCGATGAAAATGGCAATTATAACTGCTACAAAGATATATATAGGAAGGTTTTCGTTGTTTTCGAACGTATAACCGCCGTATGATTCATTATAATAACGTATGATATACGACAGCAAAAATGCTAAAAGCGGCGCCTGCAGCAGACAAACGGTGACGTATTGCAAATCGCTGGCTTTGCTGTAGACATTACGCATGGCATAAATCAGAAACTGTTTTAGCCGCGATGGTCGTTTGATGTTACACAGCGAGGGAGGCTCCTCCGGTCGTTCGTCTTCCGGTATAAGCGTTTCGGAGTTTGAAACGCCGAAGACATAGAACCATTCGGCGGGCGATATACGCCGCGTGTTAGTTGCGTGTCCATGTTCATTAAGCACACAAGCCTCAACGATGTTGAAAATCAGTTCGGGGTTGACGTTCCCACATTCGCTGCATTGTATAGTATCTCTGTTGGCTAATCTGGTCTGCGATTTGAAATACAGTATGGCGTCTACCGGATTACCGTTGTATATCAGATATCCGCCTTTGTCAAGCACTATCAGCCGGTCGAACATCTTGAAAATATCCGACGAGGGCTGATGAATTACCACGAACACCAATTTTCCTTTCAGCGACAGGTCTTTCAGAAGGTCGATGATATTGTCCGAATCGCGAGAAGACAGTCCCGAAGTAGGCTCGTCGAGGAATAGCACTGACGGTTGCCGTATCAGTTCAAGGGCTATGTTCAAACGTTTGCGTTGTCCGCCGCTTATTTTTTTATGTAGCGGCGAGCCTACTTTCATTTCGCGTATTTCGTGAAGTCCGAGGTCGCGAAGCATATCGTCGGTTTTTTGTCGTATCTCGGCGTCATTGTACTGTCCGAAGCATAGTTTGGCGTTGAAATACAGATTTTGAAAAACCGTTAGTTCTTCTATCAGCAAATCGTCTTGCGAAACGTATCCGATGAGTCCTTCTACTTCGCGCGCTTCTTCGTGTATATCGGTATTATTGAGCAGAACGTTCCCAAAAGTAGGCTTGTTTAGTCCGGTGAGAACGCTTAAAAGCGTTGATTTTCCGGCGCCGCTTCCGCCCATTATACCTACAATATTTCCCGACAGGACTTCAAAATTTATAGAATGTAGCCCGATGTGTCCGCTGTCGAACTCGTATTCTACATCCAGCGCCTCGAAAAGTATGGGCGTGGATTGTTCGGAACTATAAAAACAATTAACTATATCGCTGTAATACACGGGTTTTATCTGCGCATTGCGTATGCTGCATCCGTAATTGAGCATATATACTTCGCCGGAGTTCATCTCTTGTCCGTTGAGATACAGTTCGCGGCTTCCTTCGTAGCGACAAATATACGCATCAACGGTTGGAACGTGAAGCGCTAACAAATTGCCGTAAAGAGATTCGCGATACAAATGTTTTTTGCCTCCGTCTTTATTATTGATATACAATATATTGGACGATTCGGGGATATTTTCTAAAGGAAGCATCACGAACCGGAACGTTTCTGCGTATTCGCTATTTTCTAAATTTAACGTATCAGCGACCAATTCCACAAAATCGCGTTCAAATGCTGAAATAGCGCTATTTTCATCATGCCCCGACTTGATGAAACTGAGCAACAGCGTCAAAAGCGTAAATTTCTGCTTTTGGGTTAGCTCATTGTTGATTTGTTCGCATATAACCAACAACTTGACCGAGCCTGAAGAGATGTGTTTCTTAATTTTATGCTGCTCTTGGTAAGCCTCATGATATTTATCAAAAAACTCGTCGAATATCAGAATATATTCCCGTGTCAGTTGTTTGTTCAACTGTTTTTTCAAGAACAGTTCAACTATCCTGCGCCGTTCCGATTTATTGCTTTCAGGGCTTGATATAAGTGCAAACAATTGCATCAATGCCTTTAATATCCTTTCGCTCATATTGGCTTATGATGCTTTTTTCGCTGTATTATATCCTTACAAACTGGTTGCGCAATAGGGTTATATGCTCTTTAAGCTCGGTGAAAAATTGCGGGGTTACGTTCTCAACATTTCCAGCCTGCTCATCTCTTGGCGGAAGTGAAAGAAGCGTCTGATGACCAAAAAGGTGAGCAAGGTAAGACATATTGGTCATCAGGTATAGCGCATCTTCGGGAATTTCGTCCAAACTACCTAATGCGCCCCACAACAGGTCGAAAGTCAATCTATTGTCAGCAACAATATTTTTCATTTTATCAGCGTTCGCCGCTTCGTTTTCATCAAGCAGGCTTGTTGCGATGTACATTCCTTCAACCCATCCGCCCGACAGCATTGCCAATACGTAAAATCCGCGTTCATCTTCGCTTAAGAACTCGGTGCAGGCTGCATAGATATCTGAAATTAACCTCAACAACTCGTTCTTGTTGTTGATATTATCTTCTATCTCTTGCATTTTGTTTTGGTCGGCAACCGATTTCAAGCCTAATGCTTCTATCAGTTGCATAATCGCTTGCCGGTAGCGCAACACTGTTTGTGATTGCTCGTAAATACCGGCAGTGGTCATATCCGTAATGTATATGCCAAGATTCACCGTCTGCTTGCTTTTCGTCAAATAGCTTGACGCATTAGCCGGGTCGTTCAACAGCGAAGTATATGGAACGCCCCAGTTCTTTATCAGCATCGACGCCTCAATAGGCGTTGGAAGAGCATAAAGAACCCTGTTGCCCAAGTCAAGATAAATAGACTCTTCGTTAAACTCAGACAAGTCAATATCAATAATGATATTATCCAATTTTTGAGGTCTGCTGCACGTGTTGCAAGAATGAAATCCTAAAACGCAGGAAACCGTCATCATTATTAAAAAAATACGTATATATCTCATGATTTTTATAAGATTTTAGATAAAAAAAATTTGCGGCAAAGATAAATACATTTTTCTAAAAAACAAAAAAAATGTAACTATTCTAAAAAAAAAAATATTTTTTTTGCACCTGACTTCGTCAATGCATTACGCATCCCTCGAGTTGCGCTACGCTTACTCGGGGTTATAAACTTTGTTGTTTGCACGTTTGTTACGCCGAAATCGTTCGTTGATTTGATGTCGGGTCCGTTCACTTCAAAGACTTCAAAGTTGCCGGTGAAATTACCTTCCTGCGCTATAATATCGGTAGTTATTGCTCTGTCTTTATCGCGGTTCACAACGCATATTGTTATTTCATCGCCATTTATAGCTGCTGAAACGTCGAGCATTGGAAATGCGTCTTGTTGCGGCGTTCTGTCGCTACTGAATCCAACGAGTGGACTTTCGTTGACGTGCATAGGGCTTTCAACGAAAACGTCGAGCGCTGTTCCTTTGACGTTCTGAGCAAATAACTGTAATGGATAATAGATTGTTTGCAAAAACAGTCCGTTTTCGTTGGTGAATATAGGAGCTATAACGTTCACCAGCTGCGCCATGTTAGCTATTTTTATAATATCTGCATTACGGATAAATACGTTTAGAAAACCGGCAACAACGAGTGCGTCTTCGAGGTTATATCTTTCTTCTAATGCATTTATACCAACTGCTGCCGCGCCTCCGCGAGCCCTGTACCATACGTTATACTCGGTCCATGCAATATATACCGGCGTCCGTTTGTTTGTCCTTTGCTGATTTTCGTAAATCATGCCGCGAACGGTCTGCGTACGTGCGTCCATAACCATTGGCGACGATATAAAGTTGTAATAGTTATTTTCGCGGTTGCCTGTGTAGATGTGCAGAGCGATATAATCGATATTCGGATACAGTCCTTCGAGTATTGTTCTGTTCCAATGGTCGGGATTAGCGTCTCTGCCGTAGCTTGATGACCCTGACGCTATAACTTTGATATTTCTATCTACCAACCTCATAAGTTTTGTTGCCTCGCGCGCCTTTTTTACATAGTCTTCGGCGTTTAGGTGTCCCATTTGCCAAGAGCCGTCCATTTCGTTGCCAAGAGCCCAATATTTGACGTTATGCGGTTCGCTGAATCCATGCTCTCTGCGAAGATTGGAATAATACGAGCCTCTGTTGTCATTGCAATATTCAACCCATGCCTGAGCTTCCTGAATAGTTCCGGTTCCAAGGTTCACGCACATAAAAGGCTCTGTACCGACCGTTTTGCACCATTGAACAAATTCGTTGGTTCCAAACAGGTTTGATTCAAGACGTTGCCATGCGTAGTCCATGCGGGGTCTGCGCGTCGGACCAACGGCGTCTAACCAGTTGTAGTTCGACACAAAATTGCCGCCCGGATAGCGCACCAAAGGAATGTTAAGTCCTTTTACTGCTTCGAGCACATCTCTACGGAAACCATTGGCATCAGACAGAGGCGAGCCCGGTTAAAAAATACCGCCATAAACACAGCGACCAAGATGCTCAACAAAATTGCCATAGATATTCGGGTCGATTTCGCCTATAGTGCGGTCGAGGTCGATTTTTATCCGGGCGTTTTGAGACGTTCTATTTTGGGCGGTAATGCTCAAGCAAAAGCCCATTGCTACTACTAATACTAAAATGAATTGTTTTTTCATGTCTTTAAAAATTTAATTGTTTTTTACTTTTTTTACTTTTTACTTTTTTTTACTTTTTTTACTTTTTTTTAATAAATAGGATTACCTACTA
>Ga0099364_10008542_pt1 | contig 14397 bp, 22 predicted proteins | sample TergutTh196P3_FD_73070 | JGI IMG/M metagenome (GOLD analysis project Ga0099364, IMG submission 73070) | Microcerotermes parvus P3 segment gut microbial communities from Pointe-Noire, Republic of the Congo - Th196 P3 | ecosystem: Host-associated > Arthropoda: Insects > Digestive system > Gut ... | reverse complement strand
CGGTTCGTTGGTCAAATGGGCTGAGGGACGATACTGTTTCGGTTGGTCAGGTGCTTCTGATCCCTTCGGTGGATGGGTTTGTTTATACTGTGAGGGCTGGGGATACGGTGGATGGGTTGGCTGGTAGGTATCAAACAAGTGCTGAGACGATTTTGATTTATAACGATTTGGAGGTTACTGGGCTCCAAGAGGGGATGAAGATTATTATTCCGGATGGAATTTTGCCGGAAAGTGAGCGGCCTGAGTATGTGCCTCCGGTGAGCTATAACCCGCCGATAATTAATGTGCCGGGGGGTTCGTTTGGTGAGGTTCTTAGGGTGTATCGAAATCCGTATCCGTTTGTTGATAACTCTTATGCTTGGGGCTGGTGTACTTGGTATGCTGCCGTGCGACGAGCTGAGATGGGTAATCCGATTGGACGAAACTGGGGTAATGCTTCGGCTTGGGCGTATTCTGCGGCCAGGGCTGGGTTTGGGGTGGGTGGTACGCCGCAGGTTGGCGCGATTATGGCGAATGGTGGTGGGTTTGGCGGTTGGGGCCATGTGGCGATTGTCGAGGAGGTAAACCATGAAGAGGGTTGGATTATTATATCCGAGATGAATGGTGTGGGTGGTGGGCTCTGGTTGGTGAGTTGGCGTAGGATTCCTATGTCGACGGCGCTGAATGGGACGTTTAGGTATATTTATTAGATAGATTGGTATTGGGAAATCCGCCTTTTGGGGTGGGTTTTCTTTTATTAAACTCTCTCTTGTACATAGCCCCTTCGAATCCTCTGAGTGGTCGGGGGCGAGTGCTAGTTCGTTCACTGGCACCACTAATCGCTGGTTCATACGTGGCGGCTACTCAGTCAATACCGCTAGTGCTGGAGTCGAGTCCGTCGGTGTCGTTAGTGGCGGCACTAGTACGGCGTACGGTTTTCGTGGGGAGATTGGTTAAAAATCCTTGAAAATAGGCCAAAAGCGTTGACATTGGCGAAAAATTGTGTATAATATAGGTATTAGTGTGGTTCGCGCGCAGTATGCGTAACCATTTTGTAATATTGATTTCTGGGATCGACGTGGACCGCCGTCGCGCACAGTAAGTGTGCGCTTTGGGAGCAACCCGTTTTTCGCAACATATGCGTTTACCAAAGTCCACACGGTGCAATTACGCTTTCCCGGAGCAGTTCCAATTTTGCTTCTCCCCTGGCCGACACTGCTTATTAGTGTTTCCTTTATTTTGATTCTCGTCGGTTGTATCCGTCGGCTAAAAGAGTAAATGTGAAAGGGGAGTGGTCGCGCTATAAGTGCTGCCGAGTGAGTGATGGATCAAACCATCAAGTAACCAAGACAGCTGCCAGCGCGACCTGGTGAAATCAATGCGCATAATGCGCTTCCATATTAAAGCCTCCAAGTGAGGCTTTTAATTTTGACTTCCTGCACTTGCAAATTCCACTGTATTTTGTTATAATGTAGGAGTAGATTACCTGATTTTTTACAATTTATACCCTATTTGGGCGAGTGGTGAAATTGGTATACACGTTAGACTCAAAATCTGATGGTCATTACGATCGTGTGGGTTCAAGTCCCACCTCGCCCACCAAAGCTTGGCTGGGGAGAATTAACAACATGGGGCTATAGCTCAGCTGGTTAGAGCGCGTCACTGATAATGACGAGGTCTGTGGTTCAAGTCCACATAGCCCCACCATTAAAATTATTTATAAAACAAAGGAGGCGAACCATGGGTAGGATGTATTATAAAACAAAATATCAATCACCCATCGGTACGATCACTCTCGCAAGCGACGGAGACAGCCTCGTCGGCCTATGGAATGAAAACCAAAAATATCACGGCGATACCCTATTTGATAATATGACAGAAGATGGTGATTTGCCTATATTTTATAATGCAAAGAAATGGCTAGACAAATATTTTGCCGGGGGAAAGCCTGCAATCTCGGAAATAAAGATGGCGCCGATTGGAAGCGAGTTTCGCCAAGAAGTATGGCAGATACTTTGCAATATACCATACGGCAAAGTCATCACGTATAACGATATAGCAAAAGAAATGGCTCATAAGCGCGGCAAGGAGCGCATGTCGTGTCAAGCGGTGGGCGGAGCGGTTGGACATAATCCAATATCTATTATCATACCTTGTCATCGTGTCGTTGGTTCAAATGGGAGCTTGACGGGCTATGCCGGGGGCTTGGATATGAAGATAAAACTGCTTGAACTTGAAAACACAGATATGTCAGGGTTCTTCATCCCTACAAAAGGTGCGGCGCTTTAGCTTAAGCTCCCCACGAAAACCGTGATTGGTTTCAGTGCCGCCAACAGCGCGACCCAGGGATTCAACTCCGGCACTAGCGGCATGGAGCGAGCTGCCGCCACGAATCTGCCATGGAGCTGAATTGGCAGCAGTGACGGAAACTGTAACTGCCCCCGACCACCCAGAGGATTCGATAGAGGCTATGTATGAGACATAGTTTATGATAAAATATACTTATGAATATCAAGGAGAAAACTATTTGTGTTTGCGGCAGTATTAAGTTTGCCCGCGAGATGAAAGAGGTAGCCAAGAAGCTCGAGTCCGAGGGTAAGGCTGTGATTATACCCTTAAGCGCCCGCGAATTGGACGAAAAGGTTGCGAGGAATGAGTCCTACGATCGTGCCAAGCGCAAACGTGATATTGATGCCATCAACGTCCATTTTCAGGAAATTGAACGGAGCGATGCTATTCTTGTCTTAAACCATGACAAAAACGGTATCAAGAATTATATCGGCGCCAATACTTTCCTTGAGATGGGTTTCGCGCATTTCTTAAAGAAGAAAATCTACCTGCTGAATCCTCTGCCCGACATGCCTTATCTGAATGACGAGCTTGCTGCTTTTGATACTGCAGTTGTAAAGTAACTTCGTATCGGACACAATCATCTTCTCCATCCTCTGAGTGGCCCCGTATTAGATTTTCTTTGCCAAAGAAAATCTATGAAAAGAAAGGCTAGCTATTGTTTCCGGACGTGAATGAATCACGTCTCGGAAACGGTTGGATTGATGAGATATAGGTTTCGTGGGGAGGTTCATGTTATATAACATTGTTCCACGAAAAGCTCATAGCATTGCTGACGGCAATGCTATGAGGAAATTCATCCGCACCTCAATGATGCCAGAGGCATCCTTTCGGCGCGTCGAATGTTCGCCAGCTGTGTCGACAGATGGAGCCCCCGACCACCCAGAGGATGAGAGGAATGGGTTGGATGAGAATGAGTTTGTGGGGAGCAAAAACGCCCCGGAGGGCGTGGGGTTTAGCGGTTGAAGGTCTTTTTGTTGCGTTGGCGTTTTACGCTGTGCTTGTGGTTGTTGTTGCGGCCGAGTAGGGCAACCTTGATTTTTTTCTTCCTTGCCATGATTAAACTCCTTTGTTTATTATGATTATTTTAACATAAAGGAGGGAAAAAGGAAAGGGGCATGGGTCCTTGGGTCAAGCCCGAGGAGGACAAGATGGATAGCGAGGCCCGGGATGACGGGAGGATGGGGGTTGTGGGGTGGGGGAGGGGGCGATACGTGGGGGTTGACATGGGGATTTGTGTGTGATAGTATAGTGATAATAGTAATGATTATTATTATCAATACTAGAAAGAAAGGTAAGCAGCGGATGCGTAACTCAAGGCAAAGCATGTTGGTGAGGGCGAATATTATGAATCGCTATGATCACCCTACGGCGGCGGCGGTTTATGAGTCTGTCAGGGCGGAGAGCCCGAATATCAGCTTGGGCACGGTTTATCGGAATTTGGATAAGCTGGCGCGAGATGGCGAGATACTTCGGATTTCGGTGCCGGGGCAGGCTGATAGATTCGATGCGACGACGAGGGAGCATTATCATTTGATATGCAAAAAATGCGGAGAGGCAATGGACGTTGAAAGTCGGAAGATTGTGCGGGCGCTTGGGAAGGTGTTCAACGACGATTCCGGGTTTCGGGTTGACGACATACAGCTCGTCGCGATGGGAAAATGCAAAGGCTGCGTAAAAGAAAGGGAGAAAGATGACAGATTACAGCAAACTAAAGGGAACGAAAACGGAGGAAAACCTAAAGGCGGCCTTCGCTGGAGAAAGCCAGGCGCGAAATAAATACACGTTTTATGCAAAGATTGCGCGTAAAGAGGGGTATAGCGCAATCGCGGACTATTTCGAGGAGACTGCCAAAAACGAGATGGAGCATGCCGAGATTTGGTTTGAGTATTTCCATGGGAAAAAGACAACGTCCGAGAATTTGGCGGATGCGGCAAGCGGAGAGAATTATGAATGGACTGAGATGTATAAGGAGTTTGCAAAGACTGCAAAAGAAGAGGGGTTTGACGAAATAGCTTTCAAATTGGAGAAAGTGGGAGAAATCGAGAAGTCGCATGAAGCGCGATACTTGAGCATAAAGAAGACTCTGGATGAGGGGAAGATTTTCAAGAAAGATGAGGCGGTTGAATGGCGTTGTCAGAACTGTGGATTCACGCATAACACGGCGGAGGCTCCGATGAAGTGTCCTGTTTGTGGGCATGCACAGGGCGACTTTGAGATAAAAAACGATAATATTTAGGGTGGCAGAACGTGAAATAGCGCCCTCTTCGGAGAGGCGTTATTTCCGTAAAATAATAAGCTTAAAATGAGATAAGGAGGAGATTATGTACAGATGCACGATGTGCGGCTATGAATATGATGAGGGGAAAGAGGGGGCGAAGTTCGGTGGTTTGGCGGAGGATTGGAGTTGTCCGGTGTGTACGGCGCCGAAAGGTTTGTTTCAGTCGACTGGAGAAAAAACCGAGAGGGAAGAGGCTCCGAGCGGTGATTTCTCTGCGGTGGCAGATAGTATGGCTTATATACAGAAAATCGCAGGTAGCGGTGAAAGTTTGGTCGAGCCAGCGGGAACGAAGATGAATATAGCAAAGTGGGATGATATTTTGCTTATGGGGGCACAGCTGGCGAGAAAGCCGATAGATGGCTTGGAAAAATCGAGTACGGAGACGGTAATCGGCAAGTCTGCCAAGAAGCCGCTGGTTATGGGTACGCCTATAGTTGTGTCGCATATGAGTTATGGTGCGCTATTGGGTGAGCAGAAGGAGGCGATTGCCAAGGGGGCGAGATCGGTAGGCGCCGCGATAGGTTCGGGAGAAGGTGGGATTTATGAAGGTGAGATTGGTGAGAATGAGAAATATATTTTTGAGTATGTGCCAAACAAATATTCCGTGAGCGATAAGAACTTGAAGCGGGTTGGGGCGATTGAGATAAAGATAGGGCAGTCGGCAAAACCTGGGCTGGGCGGGCATTTGCCGGGGCATAAGGTTACGGCAGAGATCGCAAAAATGCGGGGGAGGGAAGAGGGCAAGGATATAATTTCGCCGCCAGCGTTTCCTGAGATAAACACCGCACGGGATCTTAAGAAATTGGTGGATGAATTGCGGGAGAAATCCGAAGGACGGCCGATTGGTATAAAGATTGCGGCGAATAATGTTGAGGCGGATATGGAATGGATAAAGATTGCCGAGCCAGATTTTATAACGGTAGACGGGAGAGGCGGAGGAACGGGTGCGGCGCCGAAACTGTGGAAAGATGCGGCGGGGATACCGACGATTTATGCGCTACATAGGGCTAGGAAATTTATGGATGCGAATGGTATGGAGATGGAGCTTATAATCACTGGCGGGCTACGGGTGTCGTCTGATTTTATAAAAGCATTGTCGATGGGGGCGGATGCTGTGGCGGTGGCGACTGGGGTGCTGACGGCTATGGCGGCGAGTGTTGATTTGGATGATTCTTCTAAGGTCGGGAATTACCTGAGAGTGTCAAATGATGAAATAAAAATCATGATGGGGGCTATGGGTGTTCGGGAGTTGGGCGAGCTTGGGTTGGCGAACTTGGCGACGGTGGATAGGGATATTGCGGAGTGGACAGATATAAAGCATGCTTAAGGGTCGGTCAGAAGTGGAGGAAGCCGAGGAGGCGGTCGATGAGGTCGGGCTTGATGTCGTCCATGGGGAGGATGCCGCCTAGGACGTCGACGATTTCTTCGCCAGAGCCTTCGGGGAAATAAATAATTACATTGCCGGCAAGTTTTTTGGTGGGTTCCAGGACGACGGAGAAGGCTTTTTTGTCTTTGTCCTCCTGGACTCCGAAGCCGCGGAAGGTGTCGAGTTTGTATTCGCGGTCGTTGATTTTTAAGCTTTCGCTTGATAGGGAGTAGTTGATATTGCGGGGTTTGGAGGTAACGTGGACGATGGCGGCAAAGATACCGACGCCGATGAGGATGGTGAAGCTCCAGGCGCGGAAGAAGATGGAGATGGCGAGGAGGATTAGGACGGCGAGGATGACAATGGTGATCCAGAAGCCGGTTTTTTGGCTGTGGATGTATTCTGGGGCGGACCAGGCGACAATGCGGTCGTCGTTTTTGCCTCTGATTTCCATAGGTTCGGCTACTTGTTTTTCTACCTGTTTCTCGGTGTTTTCTTCCATACTAGTCTAATTCTACACGGTTTGGATCGGAAATGCAAGTATTTGTCGCAAAGCCTTGAGCACAACATCCGCAAAAGCTCCTCGCGTACAGCGTCATTTGCATCTGTCTTCACAGATGACAAATGCGCTTCTCTCTCAGGCATGTAGCCTTCCGAGATGCCGCTTGGAGTTTTTGCGGATGTTGTAGCTTTATGATTATCGCACTTTTTTGATGGTTTGGTTGAGGAGGGTGCCGAGGAGGGCGAAGGAGGCGGCGGCGATGAAGAGGGCGTGGTAGTTGTTGCCGGATTCGCCGATGAGGAGGAAGAGTGGGGCGATGGCGGGGGCGAGGGACTGGGGGAGCATGGAGGAGATGTTGACAATGCCCATCCATTTGCCGATGTCGGCCTTGGTGGGTAGGACGAAGGTGGAGATGGCGTATGAGACGGTTAGGAAAACGCCTTGGGCGGTGCCGATGATGGCCATGACGGTGATGAAAATGGGCATTTCCCAGTTGAAAACCAAGAGGCCGATTGAGGCGGCCATGAGGAGGCCGAAAATATTGACCCAGATTTTGTATTTGTGGGTACGATCGGCGAAGAAGCCAGAGATGGCGTTGCCGAAGATGCCAAAGGCTGTGGCGACGGCGAAGGTGAGGGAGACCATTCTGGCGGCGCGGGCTTCGTCCCAGCCGAGGGCGTCTTGCATGAAGTTGATTTGGAAATTAGTAACCATGAAGATGGCGGTGAAGAGAAAAAGGCGGCTGAGGAGAGATTTGGTGTAGTCGCCTTGGTGGAAGGGGTTGAAGATGAAGATTTTGGCAAGGTTGAATTTGGCTTTTTTGCCCTTGATGTGTTCGTCTTTCATGGTGAGGGCGAATAGTGTCATGAGGACTAGGCCGAGAAGGGCGGGAGCGCCGAACATGAGGAGGGGATTCGCGAAAAAAAGGCTGACGAGGCCAACGCCGACGAAGATGCCGACGGAGGCGCCGATGCTGATGGTGGCGGAGACTACGCCACGACTTTTTGCTGGAACTTGGTCGGCGATGACGGCGCCTAGGGCGGAGAGGCCAGCGTTGTAGACGAGTTGGACGAGGCTCCAGATGATGATGGACCAGAGGACATTGTCAAAGAGGGGCATGAGGCAGAGGAGGGCGAAGCCGCCCCAGGCGCCGAAGAGGATGAAGGGGCGACGGCGGCCGAGGCGGGAACGGGAACGGTCGGAGAGATAGCCGAAGAGGGGGTTGGCGATTAGGGCGAAAACGGCGCCGATACCTAGGATGAGGGCGAGGGTTTCGTTTCTGTTGGCTTCGTCGATGTGGGTGGTCCAGATGGCGAGGCCGGCGGAGGTTTGGGCGAGGAGTGCGGCCCAGGCGCCTAGGAAGGCTAGGGAGTAGAGGAGGATGAATTTTTTGGTTATTGCTGGTTTTTGTTTTGGTTTCATTTGGGTTGATTATAGCATAAGCATGGGGCCTTTGCACGGAAGGTTAGCTATTGGGGTTATATTATGGTTAGTTTTCGTGGATGTTGACTTTACTGTTCGCCTGTATTATAATTATCTTAATGAGGCAATTCTAGGAATTACCTCTTTATGGTTGAGGATACCGATTAAGTTTTAACGCTTAGCCGGTTTTCTTTTGGGAAACAATACGATACTTATTTCTATTATCTATAGGTCAAACGTAAACATATTCCTCCTTCCTTGGCTTCTAGCCATACCTAGAATACAGCCGTTTAGTGAAGCCTATAGAACCGAGGTGGGAACCATCGTTCTAAGGCCTAGCTAAACTCTACCCGGAAAACAACCACCTCTCTATTCTAATGTAGCAACAGCTCATAGTCAATGATTTACTCGAAAATTACAACATGAGCGTGATGGGTTGTATGAAGAATGATTGCAGAAATAAAGAAACCCTCGCCTATAGAAGCACGAGGGATTTCAACATATTAGACTATTTACTAGCAGAGCAGACACCTATGGTCATAAAGAGTACTGCGATAAGGAGTAAAAGGGCTGCCCAGAGAAGGGCTATAAGGGGTGTGTTTACGATAAGCTGAGAGCTTCCGTAAAAATCAAATGCGTTGGTGGATTGTTCAATGAGGAGTGACTGGCCGAAAAGGGTTTTGGGAAGATAGGGGAAAGAAGCAGTAGCCCGGACAATTTGTCCCCAAATAAAACCTACGACAACAAACAACAACATCCCTAGGGTGCTCCACTGGGTAGTGGATTGACTTGCCGCAAAAATGCGCCCGTAAAACCAGGAGCAAAATGCGATAACACCTGCGAAGAAAAGAACTGAAAAAGCAAAAAACGCGACTGTGGAAATAACTGACAACATGTGTTTTCCTCCTTTGGCATATTAGCCTAAAATAGTTGATGAAAGGTTCGGGCCGGATAAGTATAGGGAATGGCGGTTGTTTTTTATAAAAAACAACCTTGTATATACAAGGTTTATTAGTCCTGTAATATACGCCTTTTATACTTAAGCCGATTAAAAACTGTAGCCGTGTAGGTGATATTCTTACCTACGCTTCTATTATAGCATACTTTGGGTGAAAAGTCAAGGGTTTTGGCCTATTTTGGGGTGTTTTTGAGGGTTTTTATAGGGGTTTACAGTAGTAAAGATATTTGGTGATTTTTCAGAGATTCCCACGAAAACCGTAGGCGGGGGCAGCGCCGCCAGAAGAGTTGGCTATACCCTCGATACCAGCATTAGTGGCACCTATTGGGTTGCCGCTACGTCTTATCCATACATTGTTGCCAGAGAAAGATTGAGCTGTAGCCCCCGACCACCCAGAGGATTTGGATATTGGCTAGAATGAGATGAAGTAGGGATGAGGCTTGAAAAAGGGGAGGGTTTGTGCTAGAATATGGGTAGGCATGCGGGTTTAGCTCAGTTGTTTAGAGCGCATCCTTGCCAAGGATGAGGTCGAGAGTTAGAGTCTCTTAACCCGCACCAGGTTTCTTAATATTCTTTGGGCGTGGCGTGTCCTTGTTTTATTTTATGGCACCATAGCTCAGATGGTTAGAGCGCAGGACTCATAAGCCTGAGGTCACAAGTTCGATCCTTGTTGGTGCTACCAAAATTATATATGTAAAGTTAGCTTAAGGGGGTTTGATTTTAGTTGCAATTATTGTGCTGGGAGATGAATCCAATGAGAAGCCCCGCTGTAGAAGCGGGGTTCTTATGTTGCTTGGGTTAGGCTGCGCGGAGTTCGTCTGCGAGGTTGTAACAGGCATCGCGAATCGCGATCATCTCAGCGAATTTGCCGATGGAATCCCAATAGGCGATATGTTCGTTGATGTTGTGTGCGATTTTGACCAATTCGCGGGCGTCGTTGCAGGTTTCTTCTCCGTAGAGACTGATGAGTTTTTCTTTCATCTTCATTTCCTCCTTAAGGATAGTTAGGATAGGGGAATGGTCACCCAAGTTTATGAGATGCAGACAGTTAGTAGGTAGGTGTGGGATATTTTTGACATAAAAATATCCCGTATGCATACGGGATATTTTTGACATAAAAATATCCCGTATGCATACGGGGGTTTAGTCCGATTGCAACCTATTAATGTTAATTTGTAGGGTAGCATTTCTGCGACCTTACAATTCCATTATAGCACACATTGCAAGAAAAGTCAAGGGTTTTGGGCAAAAATGTGGTGTTTTTGGGGTAAAAAGTCGGGGATAACAGGGGTGGGGGGAGGTATTGATTTTCGTTGTGTTATACTTAATTTATGAACTAAAAGGAGGTAGGTATGGGGGAGAGGCAGAGGTTGGTGCCGTTTTTGACGTTTCATGGAGATGCGGAGGAGGCGATGGATTTTTACTCTGTGGTTTTGCCAGATGCGAAAGTAACATCGATTGTGCGGGTTGAGAAAGGGATGCCAGGGGATGAGGGTAAGGTGCTTCATGGGGAGCTTAGTTTCGCTGGGGAGAGGATTATGTTTATGGATATGGCGAAGGAGAATGAGCTTCCGCCGTTTGCTTGGTCGATGAGTTTGTATTTGGATTGTAAGGATGAGGCGGAGTTTGATGCGGTTTTTGAGGGGCTTAGGAGGGGTGGAACGGTGATGATGGGACCGGAGCCGGTTATGCAGTTTCGTAAGGTGGCGTGGGTTGTGGATAAGTTTGGGGTGACTTGGCAGCCGGTTTGGGGGTAGTTTTGATCTAAGATAAGCCAATACTCGAATCCTCTGGGTGGCCCTGGCATGTACTTTCTTTTGAAAGAAAGTACAGCAAAGAAACATTAGGAACGCCACTACCCGAGAAGCCCCCACGATAAGACCAGGCGGCAGTGTTAGTGAAAGACTGAACCAATACCCCCGACCACCCAGAGGATGGGATAGATGTGTTGTAAGTAGATGGGGTTTGTGGTAGAATACAGATATGGGGCACCTTGGCGGAGTGGTTACGCGGAGGTCTGCAAAACCTTTTACGCCGGTTCAATTCCGGCAGGTGCCTCCAGGAAATTATATTAAACTAGGTATCGGATAATCCTTCTACGAAATCCTCTGGGTGGTCGGGGGCGTATAGTGTTTCCTATAATGATGCTAGCTCATGGTTTCTGCGTGGTGGTAGCGCTCTAGCTTCTCATTCTCTTCAATCTAGGGTAGAGGCGCTCAGTGTTTCGACTGGCGCAAGCAATTCCATATGGGGTTTTCGTGGGGGTTCATGTTATATAACATTGTTCCGCGAAAAGCTCAGAGGATGAGGTAGAGGGTTTGTATTGAGGCAGAGGTTGTGGTAGAATGAGTATGTCTAGTTTATAAGCAGCACAATTTAGGATTTGGAGATACTATAGAAGGACACCGCGCAAGTCCAACTAAGTCTTTACGGATTCTAATTGTGCTTATAGGCTAGACACCTCGCGGTGTCCTTTTTTGTTTTCGGGGATTAGTAGTAAGACACGGCCCGAACCTTCCGGAAAGGGCATCGCGATGTCCGAAAAATAAAGACAGGGGAGGCAGGATGGGTATACCAGTGAAAAAGAAGTGTATGGAGGAGCTTAGAGATCCGAAAAGTATTGCTTTTGTTAAGACTTATGAGGTGCGGGGAAATTATAATTTTAGACCGAGGGATGTGGAGATAAAGACGTTTGAGCTTGTGTTTTCAAAGGAGTTTCAGAAGGGGTGCGAGAATATTGAGGATATGGATTGGATTGCTAAGCATATGGCGGCGAGTAATGATGTGAGGATGATCTGTAAGATTCTTGAAATAGAGGATACGCCGATTATTTTGGAGATTACGAAAAGGCGGATTCAGTTTAGTGCTGCGAAGCAGGGGAGTGTGAGGATTTATGATATTTATTTGAAGAAGAGGAGGCGGGCGTAGGCTAGGTTCTTGGACTTAGCAATACTCGAATCCTAGGAGTGGCCCTGGCATGTTGGTTTCGTGGGGTGGATATAGGGGGTAAGGGTTTAGCTATATGGGCTATACGTGGTATAATTATTCATAAGGGCGAGTGGCGGAATTGGTATACGCTGTGGACTTAAAATCCGCTGACCAAAAGTCATATGGGTTCGACCCCCATCTCGCCCACCAGGAAGAATAGGGGATCATGGCTAAGAAAACTTGGAATGAGAAGTTGAATGATAGCAAAGATTTGCCGTATGTGGCGGATATTCCTGATTGTCCTTTCGCGCAGAAGTTTGGGCCGAGGATGTTGGTGGCGGCGCCTTTGGAATATGATGAGATTATGAAGAAAATCCCGAAGGGGGAAGTTATTACGATGGATAGGGTTCGGGAATATTTGGCGAAGCGGCATAATGCGGATTGGACGTGTTTTATGACGGCGGGGATTTTCGGGAATATTGTGGCGCATGCTAGCGAGGAGCGGGAGGGGAGGGATCCGACGCCTTGGTGGCGGACGCTCAAGAAAGATGGGGAGTTGAATGAGAAATATCCGGGCGGGGTAGAGGCGCAGAGGCAGCTTTTGGAGAAAGAGGGGTTTTCTGTGGTGCAGAAAGGGAAGCGGTTTTTTGCCCTGGATTATGAGGAGAGGTTGTTTAAGTTGTAGTTTTTGGGCTGGTACGGCTGGCTTGACTTTTCATTTAAGACAGCCAACGTAGCTTGAAAAGCGTGGTTTCCAAGCTACTCCTAAAGGGCCTGCGGCGCTTCGCTTGACTTTTTAGGTAAAGTGTGATAGAATAGATCGTAGGGACGGTATAAACGTCCCTAAAATTAAGCTGGAGGTGGCAATTATGCTGGAAAGTTTAAACGGCATGACCTCACAAAAGAATGGAATGAAAAATACCCCGAATTTTCAGTTCGCTGCAAATGGATTGCAACTGGAATACAGTAAACTTCGGGCGAAACGCAGACGTGAAGCAATGTGGACGGATATTTCCGTAATAGCCTGGGGTGGCCTGGGGGCTGGAGTAATCAAACTGCTGAACAATATTGGCGAGATGTTCTTTGGGGAGGTAATGCTTGATGGATGGCCGGTTATGGTAATACTGGCTACGGCAGGCATATTCCTGATAGTGAAGATTGGGCGGCAGTTTCTCTGGAGCAGGGATGACGAAATATACACGGATGAAATAAAAAGATTACTTAGCCAGAATGGCTAATCGCATTTATAAAAACAATGGACGAAGCGGGCACCCTGATGGGTGTCCGTATTTTTATTGTGGACTATGTCTCTTAATTAGCAATACTCGAATCCTCTGGGTGGTCGGGGGCGCAAGTAGCTTCTGTTAATTCCAGTGCGCGTCAATGGTTCAGGCGTGGAGGTCAGTCGGCTAACCTGGTTGGCGCAGGGGTTGAGTGCATATATAGCTATACCGGTCAGGCCTATGCCTCGCACGGTTTTCGTGGGGTTGCCTTGTGAAAATGAGGGGTTTATGCTAGAATAAACAGTAAGGAAGAGTGGCCGAGTGGTTGAAGGCGCACGACTCGAAATCGTGTTTGGGTAAAACCAACGGAGGTTCGAATCCTCTCTCTTCCGCCACAAGGGAATATTGTCGCAAAAGATCCACTAACTTTCGCCAAGCATGAGCGAGATATAATCACGGAAAGGAAGTATATTATGAAGATTACCAAATGGGAAGTGCATGTGCACGCTAGCGATAATCCGGATGTTGAGGTTGCCAGTAAGATATTCTTGTGCGGCAACGACGACAAGGGTACTGTTATTAGGGCGATAACTACAGGAGACGACGAGACGTTCAAGCGTTTTGTGAATGATGAAAAATATATAATTCATGTAGTGGATGGCACTTGTATGCCTGAAGAAGAAAAGATCTTCATGGAGATGGCGAAAAACGACACTGATCCTGATAATTTTTATATTACCAAAGACAAATAGGGGGCAATTTATGGAATTTGATGTGGATTTTTGGATGTTTTTGTGATATAATTTATAGAAGGAAGGAAGTTAAGTGAAAAAATATTTTATTATATCAGGTTTAGTAATAACTACGGCTATTGCTGTTAGTGCGATTACTAATAGTGGGGTTTCATTTGCCCGCAATGGCTTTAACGGCTATCGAATGGAGGATCATCAGCCCAGGCATAATGAGGAGTGGCATAATGAACGCCATGGAGGGGTAGATTATCCGCACCGATACGAAGATTGCCCGAGACTGAATGGAGATGATAATGAGCGCGTGCATAGACAAGATGAGGAGAATTATCAACGAAATATGGATCAGGCGCAGGGTCAGAGACAAAACGCGCCAGCTCAACATGCTCCCCAGCATAATCAGACTCAAGTACATAACAATAACCAGACACAAAATAACAGCCAGCAACAGCATAATTCGCAGCAAGTAGCTCCTAGCCAGCCAACCCCAACCCCGCAGCCAAGGCAAAGCGGCCAGAATCACCAAAATCATAATAATGGCAATACCCATAATCAGGGCAGGAACAATTCGGGCGGGAACGGACGACACGGCGGCGGCAATCGCTAGGTTGTGGAGAATGTAGTTAGAGTAGGCGCTTGT
>Ga0099364_10008541_pt1 | contig 14398 bp, 14 predicted proteins | sample TergutTh196P3_FD_73070 | JGI IMG/M metagenome (GOLD analysis project Ga0099364, IMG submission 73070) | Microcerotermes parvus P3 segment gut microbial communities from Pointe-Noire, Republic of the Congo - Th196 P3 | ecosystem: Host-associated > Arthropoda: Insects > Digestive system > Gut ... | reverse complement strand
ATGCTGTTTTTTTTTAATGACTATTTATTCATGAACCTATATTCTTATAAACATATTGTAAGTAAGCAAGATATCCCAATTTTTATTATCCCGCCTATGCCACGATCATTCGGCGCGCAATAAACAGGATAGTAAAATTATTAAGTTAATTCATGTTAGATGTAATTATATGCTGGTTTTAATATTTAGAGCGTATTTGAAATAATCTATATGGTTATGATTATTCAAACACGCTCTAGCATTATGCTATAGTAAATTAAAATAGCATTGAATATTCTAAATTAATATTTTTCATTAACCTATATTCCTTATTTACTACAGTTACAACTATCATCTTCGCAATTACAGTCTTTATTATCACATTCATTAAACATTACGCTATCATCTAGTCGTATTTCAAATCCACAATTAGAACATGCTACTGCCCCGTCTTCTAATTCCTTTTCACCCAAATCAGTATATTTAATAAAAAGTTCTACTTCACAATTAGGGCATTTTACATAAAACCCATCATTATAAACATCATCTTCTATCATTTTTAAATCCTCATCCAGTTCATCAATTACATTCCATATTTCTTCAACTTCTCTTCTATTTTCATCAATTTCTTCACACATATCATCAAGCAATTCCATTATCTTATACATAATTTTTCCTTCTTTTTCTTCTTTATCAATTGCTAAACCTTCTAACAATCCTTTTAAACAAGATGCCTTTTTTACAAGATCCATTATATTCGTAATTACCATATTCATTATAAATGGTAATTTCTCCTTTCAAAAATTAATTTATGTTAATATTATAATCATGCTCTCTCCATGTATTCTCCTGTACGTGTATCAATTTTTATCCGTTCGCCTTGTTCAATAAATAATGGAACCTTAACTTCCGCACCTGTTTCTACAATAGCAGGCTTCGTAGTATTAGTAGCTGTATCTCCTTTAAATCCTGGATCAGTTTTAACTACTTCTAATTCTACAAAAAAAGGAGTCTCTACACCAAAAACAGACCCTTTATACGATAAAACCTTAACGTTCATATTTTCTTTTACAAATCTAAACTCTTCTCCAAGCTTATCTTTGTTTATAGGTATATTTTCAAATGTTTCATTATCCATAAAATAATATAAATCTGAATCATTGTATAAATATTGCATATCTTTTCTTTCCACAAAAGCAGACGGATATTTGTCAGATGGATTAAATGTCCTCTCTATAACAGCACCCGTAATTACATTTTTTATTTTTGTTCTTACAAAAGCTGCGCCTTTTCCAGGTTTAACATGTTGAAACTCTATAATTTGAAATACATTGCCATCTATATCAAAAGTTATTCCATTTCTAAAATCTCCAGCTGAAATCATAAAAATTAACTATCAATATTATCAAATATGTATGAGAATAGGTTATTAATTTTATTGATAGCATTTCTCACTCCTTTATTAACATAATTTTATCTATAGATATTTTCCAAAAAAGCCCTTATGTATAGTATATTCTATCACTTTATTTTATCTGAGTCAACAGAAAAAAATAATTTAAAATATACAAAATTTTTTATATCTTTTAGGCCTTGTAATAACTTTAATAGTTTATAATTTAACTAAATTTTTGATTCATTAATTCATTTTTTTGTGCAGGTATACAAAAATAAAAAAAATATAAAAAATTATTGACAGTATATATATAATATATTATAATATAATTAAGTAAGCTATATCTGATTTTACTAATTAACTTATTATATTACATATTATAAAGTAATTCTCTTAATTGATAATGCCAACAGCACTATTATCTTTCTAAAGCATTATAAAAAGTGTAATAACTTATTATAATGCTTAATTAAAATATGGCCTATGAAAAAATGCATCACACTCTTTCATAGACCATATATTATATATATATATTTATAGCATCTCTCGCCTTGAGTATTCTAAGCTGTCAATGTCATTAATAGTATTCATATTTATATTTTCTAATCTATCTTCTTTATCTTCTGCCTCATCTGTATTAAATATATTAAATTTTAATATATAATCTAAATTACACATTGGGATCTTTGGACAAAACAATCCATACAGATTAGTTGCTCTATTTTCTACCTCAGCAAAACGTTTAGCTACATTATTTAGGTGTGATAATAATTTAAAATCAATATCTATTGGTATTGTAGAAATACACTTTGCTACAGATATTATCTCTACTCCCTTTTCATTACTAGCTAAAACTCTTGCAAATGGAGGATTTACTTTAAATATATCTGAAGTAATACCTAAAAATCCATTGTAAATTATTCTTTTTATTCTTGACATAGTATATCTTTTAGTTTTTATTCTGTCAAATAAATTCCCTAAAGAATCTGCTTCTTTTACAGATCTAGATATTCTAAATTCTAAACCTTCTGTGACATCAGGCAATTCTTTGATCTCCTCAACACTCATCGACCTAAACTTTGCTAATACTGCCCTTTCACCTAATTCTTCTGAAGCAGGAAATATTGATTTCTTTAAAGCTTTTTCATAAATTCCCAATGATTCGTTTGGAACAAATTTCTTCCATTGATCTATTGGATAATTATCATTAATTATAGTTCTCAGTTGTTTACCAGATATAATGTCTCCTGATATTTCCTCACTATCATGGTCAACACCTATTCTTTTTAATGGTATAGGTTTAATTTTTGATTTAAGTCTTTTTAACCATTTAAGGTACTCTATTGCCAATATATTGTTAGGCCTAGATACTACATGCGCTTTTCGTATATCCATTAAATCTCTTAATACTAATTCTCTTGCAACTACAAACGACAAGCCCTTTTTTAATTCCCTAATTAAGCTTGTCCTAAAAATTTCTGTTTCTACCATGTCTGATATCTGATTTAAAACACTTATTTCTTCACACTCTACACCAAAAATCAAATCAGATACAATGTTCAATTTATTTAATATATATATTGCTCCAAATGCAAAATCTTCTGCTGACGAAATTGCATATTGAGTCGGCAACTCTATGACAAGATCTACACCACATTTTACTGCTATTTGCGCCCTGTCAAACTTATTTAAAATACTTGGTTCTCCTCTTTGAGTAAAATTTGGACTCATAATTGCTATTACATGTGTTGCTCCTAGTTCTCTTGCTACATCTATTTGATATTTATGACCTTTATGAAAAGGATTATATTCTGCTACTATTCCGAATGCTCTCATATTCAACTTCATATATGTAACCCTGCATCATTGAAATTTAAGATTAATATTGATACAGGAAAAATTTAATTAAATCGCCTTTTTAAGCTTTAACCGAAGCTTATCGGCTATCATTGCAATAAATTCAGAATTAGTAGGTTTTCCTCTTCCATTATGAACGGTGTAACCAAAATAGGAGTTTAAAATTTCAACATCTCCACGATCCCAAGCTACTTCAATAGCATGCCTAATAGCTCTTTCGACTCTAGATGGAGTTGTTAGATGAATTTTAGCAACTGTGGGATATAGCTGTTTAGTAACTGAACTAATAATTTCATCATTTTGAACTGATATAATAATTGCCTCTCTTAAATAATGATACCCTCTAATATGTGCTGGCACCCCTATTTGATGTAGTATATCGGTAACTACAGTTTCCAAATCAGATGAATCACTAATTTCAGTAATAACGGGTGTTTTAAAATTTCTAGGATAATCAGTAACTGCATAAGTTAAGCTTACAATTCTATCTACCAAAATATTGATGTCAAATGGCTTCAAGAAGTAATATACCGCTCCCAAATTTAAAACTTCTTTTTCTAAACAATGACTATCGGAACCTGACATTATCAAAAACTTAGGTTGGGGTACCATTTCTATACTATTAATATGATTCATAACTGCAATAGCATCTAGATATGGCATAAATACATCCATGAGAACTATATCAGGCTTATATCGTTTTATCATCTCTACTACTTTTACACCATCTTTTGGAGCTATAATTGCTTCTATGTCATGTTTTATCAATAAATTTTTGCAATTTTCACTAAATTCTCTACTTTCATCAGCGATTAAAATCTTTAAAGTTTTATTCACATCCGATGTCCTCCAAATCCAAAATTTTACTATATTTAATATTTTACCATATCTTAGAAAAAAATGCAAGTGTTTGTCAAAAATTTTTATTAAAAATTTTTGACAAATGCTTGCATCTACAAATTACGACACGTAGTTTAAGTTTTCCATCATATTTTCAATAAATATAGCATATCCCTTTAATGGTTTATGAACAAAGACATGTGTCATCACACCTACCATTTTGCTTTTTTGAAAAATTGGACTTCCACTCATACCTTGAACAACTCCACCTGTTTCTTTAATTAATTCTTCATCAGTAATTTCTATAACCATGTTTTTACAAGGATTCATATTCACATGATTTATTTTAACTATATTTACATCAAAATATTGTGGACCTTTATTATTAATTGTTGTCAACATCTTAGCTGGACCCTCTTCTATTTCTTGATGCATTGCAACTTCGACTTTTTCATCATTATTAAAATAATCAATATCTACAACTCTTCCATATACACCAGTTGGCGTATTTTTAGTTAATATGCCTATATTATTTTCTTCGCCAAATGTACCTTTCAATTCACCCGGACAACCTGATTTACCCTTATTAACCCCATCTATATTTATGTTGATGATTTCTCCACTTAATAAAGGCATCATCTGACCAGTATCTATATCACAAACCGGATGACCTAATCCACCAAAATAGCCATCATCTGTAACAAAAGTCAATGTACCAATCCCCGCTATACTATTCCTAACCCAAATACCTGTTTTATAACTATCTTGTGTCAGCGATTTTTGAGGAGTTATTTTAAAATTTAATTCATTTTTATTTCTATTTACCTTAACAGATATCTCTTTCCCATTAGAGTTATTAACTACTTCTTTCATATCTGCTATATTATACATTGGTATTTCATTTATGGAAGTTATCATATCTCCCAATTTTATTCCAGCTTCCTTAGATGGAATAATACCATTTTCTACTTCTGCCATACCTACAACCATAAGACCTTTAGTAAACATCTTCATACCAAATGGAGTACCACATGGATAAACTTCAATTGGATCTATTGGATGTACTTCTACTTTTTTAACTGGAAAAATATTATATGCTTTAATAAATGCATTAACATCTTCTATATTACTATCTTCATAAAAATCATTTTCTTCATAAGAATCTGGATCATCGTAGGTTAAGTCTGCTTTTGAAAATTTAAAAACACTAGTAGTTAAGTCTTGTTTATTTTTTTTTAAAACATGTTGCATATCAATTGTAACAAATTTTTTCCCATTAATATTTAAATTACTTCCCTTTACCAAGTTATAATTATTAGGAAGCATTATATTTAAATATGTTAAATATATAGTAATTACTGCAATAAGAGTATTTATTATCGCAGCACATAATTTAACTTTCCTTCTCATTTATTTTTCCAACCCCTTGATATCAATACTATTCCCTAATAGAACCCTGTCTTCATCCAATAACCTAGTCCATGATAGCGTTATATATTTATCAAGTTCTTATTACATATTTTTTACTATTTTTTTTTGTTATTAAAAGTATGATGATTATAAATATTGGTATAAATATATTTTGTCAAAATAAATGATTTATTATTTAAAAAAATCCTTTCCAATAATATTATTTTATCAAATGAAATTAAATCTATAAAAACTATACTTATTTTAAAATAATTAATTGGATAAAATTTAAGTTTTTTATCACTATATTCCATATTAACAATAATTTTAATATTGATTTAAATTACATAATATGCTAAAATTAAAAATATGATATTAGAATATAGGTTCATGAATAAATAGTCATTAAAAAAAACAGCATATAATCACATCTAACACATGTTAACTTTCTGATTTTACTATCCAGCCCGCGTAGCGGGCTGGATAGTAAAATCAGGATATTTGCTGGATTTAAACATGTTTATAAATTCCATGAACCTACGTTCTAACATACATAGATTGTGAAATTTACAAAATATGGATAAAGGAAGATAATAAAAGGAGTAACTATGAATATAATAAAAATTTTAACTTCTAAATATCGAAAACTTCTAATATTATTAGCAGATATACTTGTTATATTGGGAAGTTCATTAATTACATGCTTACTTTTACATACATCTTACATCAATTTATTTCTAAACACATTTATAATACAAATTTTCATATATTGTTCTATATTTTTAATGTTTAATATATATAATAAACTTTGGAGATGTGCAGATATTCGAGATATATCATTTTGTTTTATTTCATCTTTATTGGCCGGAATAATATACCATTCATATTTATATAATATTTATAATACTATTAATTTAACTTATTGTATAATAAATATTTTAATCTCCACTTCATCTCTCTGCCTTTATAGGGTCATTTATAAATCATTAAGAAATTTTATGGTTACATCGAGATCAAATTTGGGTGAAAACTTAGATAACAATACAATCATACTTTCCAGTGAAAAAAATATAGACAAGCTTTCTTTACAATTAATAACCTTAGATAAATCTTTATATAACGTTAAAGGTATTATAATTGATAACCCATTTATTACCAATGCATCTGTAAATGGAATAACAGTTATCGGATTAATAGATGATGTTGAACTAATATGTAAAAAATATAACATAAAAAATATTTTAATAAGCAATGAATTATTATCTGATAATGATTTAATAATTAATCTGAAAGAAATATCAAAAAATTCAAAAATTAAAGTTTATAAATTTAATTGTGTAGAAAATTTAAATACTACACCTTCATTTGAAACACGTGAAATAAAAATTGATGAATTGCTTGGAAGAAATAAAATAACTATAAATATATCAAGCATAGGATTTATTCAAAATAAAGTTATATTAATAACTGGTGGCGGAGGATCAATCGGTTCTGAATTATGTAGGCAAATATCAAAATATAATCCTAAAAAATTAATAATAATTGATAATTATGAAAACAATGCATATGAAATTCAAAAAGAACTAGAAGGAATATATGGAAATAATTTTAATACTATAGTTGAAATCGCCTCTATTCAAGACATTGATAAAATGGAAACTATCTTTTCAAAATATCATCCTAATTTAGTATTTCATGCTGCAGCACATAAACATGTTCCCCTAATGGAACACAATCCAGAAGAAGCTATTAAAAACAATGTATTTGGAACTTTAAATGTAGTAAAAATGGCTGATAAATATAATGCAGAAAAATTTGTACTGATATCTACAGATAAAGCTGTTAATCCAACTAATATAATGGGAGCAAGTAAAAGAATTACTGAAATGATAATTCAATATTATAGCGTCTTTAGTTGTACAAGCTTTGTTGCCGTTAGATTTGGAAATGTTTTAGGATCTAATGGATCAGTAATTCCCCTTTTCAAAAAGCAAATAGAATTAGGAGGCCCCATTACCATTACACATCCCAACGTAGTTAGATATTTTATGACTATATCAGAAGCTGTAGGGCTTATTTTACAGGCAGGCGAAATTGCAAATGGTGGTGAAATCTTCGTGTTGGATATGGGTGAACCTGTTAAAATAAAGACATTAGCAGAAAATATGATTAAATTATACAATTTAGAAATTGATAAAGATATTGAAATAAAGTACATTGGATTACGCCCTGGCGAGAAGCTATATGAAGAACTGTTTATGGAACAAGAGCAACTTTCTAAAACTTCTAACAATAAAATATATATCGGGAAACATATTGAAATGGACATGCCAAAATTTATTAATGATTTAAAAAAACTTAGGCATTTGTGTGACATGAACGATTCCGATGGAATATTTGACCTAATGCCAAATATAGTTACTACATATAACAATATAGGTAACCGAGAAAGAGCTCTTATCAACGAGGCCATATAATAAATTGGGGAAATATATAAAATTAACAACCCTTAAAATTGTTCTCCACCACTGTTAATATAGAACTTTGGATGCAAAAAAACCCCACCAGATATGTCTGGACGGGGGCTTTTTTTGTTTCTTTTTAAAACAAAGTATATAAAAACAAGTTCCAAATTATCGCCGTGTAGTAAAATTAAAACCCATCTAATGATAGGTGGGTACCCGCCTGTATAATATCTTGCTCCCTTCATCTAGAAAATCTAGGAGGTCTGCATTCCATTACAAGAGCAAAGATTCCCTAATTTCAAACTGTTGGATTATAAAAGCTACACTCTATCGAATAATTCAGAACTTATTATACTTAAGCAATTTTAATATATTTATGTTTCTGCACAATTATAAATATATATATATCTCTCTTTTTACATTATATCAATAGATAATAAATAAATCAATAGATTAAATGGAAAATTTTATTGATTTATTCCAACATTGATTCTATATCTATTCCATTTTTATCACAATAATCTTTTATTGCTTCTTTTATTGCTTCTTCAGCTAATACGGAGCAATGCATTTTAGTTGGAGGTAATCCATCTAATTCTTCTACAACAGTCTTATTACTTAAATTCCAGGCTTCTTTTAAGGTCTTTCCTTTTACCATTTCTGTTCCCATAGAACTAGTAGCTATCGCTGCTCCGCACCCAAATGTCTTAAACTTTACATCTTCTATAATCCCATCTTTAACTTTTATAGTCATTTTCATTATATCTCCACACTGTGCATTACCTACTTCTCCTATACCATCTGGGTTATCTATTTCTCCAACATTTTTCGGTTGATAAAAATGTTCCATAACTTTATCACTATATTTCAAAAATTTTCCTCTCCTTTATTAGACTTTTTGCTAAATTATAAATTTTCTCTATAACCTCTTCTTGAGCAGTAAAACCCAGAGATCAAAATTAAGATTTAGCATGTTGTTTTGCAACATAGTCTATTAATTCATCATTCCAAATTGGTGACATAGAGCGCAACCTAGAAATTACTTGAGGTAATACTTCTATAACTTTATCTATTTCATCTTCTGTGTTTAAATCAGAAATGGTTAATCTAAGAGAACCATGTGCTATTTCATGCGACAATCCTATAGACAACAATACATGGCTTGGATTTAACGACCCTGATGTACAAGCAGATCCTGTAGATGCATATATTCCATGCTCCTGCAAAAGTAATATTAGTGATTCTCCTTCTAATCCTTCAAAAGAAAAATTAACATTTCCTGGCAATCTATTGTTTTTGCTCCCATTTAATCTGGCCTTAGGTATATTTTTTAATACAAAATCTATTAATTTATCTCTTAATTTTGAAACATTTGCTATCTTTTTATCCATTTTTGACATTGCACATTCAACTGCTTTTCCAAATCCAACTATTGATGCAACATTTTCTGTACCTGCTCTTCTTAAAAATTCTTGCCCTCCACCATGTAATAAATTAGGTATTTTAATACCAGATCTAATATACAAAGCTCCTATTCCTTTTGAAGCATGCAATTTATGAGCCGACATAGATAACATGTCTACATTAAGTTTATTTACATCCATTTTCAAAATACCTAACGCCTGTACAGCATCTGTGTGAAATAATATACCCTTTTGTTTGCAAATTTCTCCTATTTCTGATATAGGTTGGATAGTACCTATTTCATTATTAGCATACATAATGGAAACAACACAGGTATTATCTCTTATTTCAGCCTCTACATCCTGAATTTTCACAATACCATCTTCGTAAACTGGCAAATAAGTAACTTCAAATCCATTTTCAGCTAAATATTCCACAGTATGAAGTACCGCATGATGTTCAAATTGTGTAGTTATTATATGATTTCTTTTATCTTTTTTACCTAATTCTGCACTACCTTTAATAGCCCAATTATTAGATTCTGTACCACAAGAAGTAAAAAAGATTTCAGTTTCTTCAGCACCTATAGCATCTGCAATAATTTTACGTACATTATTAATTGCCGTTTTACTATCTTGTCCAAGTTTATATATACTAGAAGGATTTCCATATTGATCTGTCAAATAAGGTATCATTGATTCTATTACTTCGGGTAGTATCTTTGTTGTTGCTGCATTATCAAGATATATCATATAATTACTTTATTCTCCTTTTCGTTATATTTGTTTTATTTTTGATAATTTTTTCAACTAGTTAATTATTTTAATGAAGATCTTTCCAACACAAACATCCAGGGGTATTCTAAGACTCGCTCATAAAAATTACCTCTCATTATTCATCAGAGGATTAACCCATTATAATTAAATAAAAAGTATAATCTATAATAACTTTAGTTTTTCCTAAAAATATATAAAAAAACAAAATGCCGCCTAACTCTCTTTTGAAAACTTGATAGACGACATTAAAACTTATACTTTTCTTTTGTCCGCTTTAGCTTTTCTATTTTTTAATACCTTCATTCTGGAAAATTCTTCTCTTTCTTTCTCTTCTAATGCTTCTGTTATATATTTTATACTTTCTGTAAAATTAGGTATTATAATATTACTCAGCGCATTTGCCCTACTTTGAGTTTTTTTAATTGCAATAGCTATCTTGTATATACTACTTTCAATTTCAGCCATTTTAACTACCAAAATTTTAACTTTATAGAATGAAATAAATGCATTATCAAATTGAGAATTTGTTATGTAAAGGCCATACGATAAATCTACACCATTATCTTCTATAGTTACTGAAGGGATATCTACTCCCATGATACTTCTGCTTGATATTTTTAAGCTATCCTCAATTGATATGCTATTAGCTATATCTTCGCAAACTCCCAAGGTAACATTAGCTTTTTGTAAATTCAAATAAGCATTCGCAAATGTGGTCTCTATTTCGTCTTTTATTTGCTTAGATTTTTCTATTAAGTATATTAATTCCTTTATCAAGATATTTCTTTTTTTATCTAATAATTCATATCCTAATTTTGAAAGATCAAGCGTTTTTTTTGAACTTAATAAATTACCTTTAGTAGGTACAATATTTATATTAATATAATTACCTCCTAATACTTTTTCATATCGATATAACCTGGCGCGAATATCTTTGATTAAAAATTAGAATTCTCAAACCCTATTAATCTATTGTTAATTTAGAATTAGTATAAACCCAACCTCTTTGATCATGTAAGTAAGTATCTATGGACTCGTCCATACATATTCCCGTTTTTTTATTTATTATTTTAAATCCTCCAATAAGAATATCCTCAGTTTCAACTATAGTAGCTTTGCCTTGGAATTCATCAGATATTCCCAATTTTAAAACTTGATCATCTTTTTTTATTTGAAATTCCAAAAAATCTAAATCCAACGTACAATTAAGATTCCTTATCTTATTTATAAATGCTTGTTTATATTGATCTTCTTTTGTAAATTCTATTAGCATGGAAAATACATTATCAAAAATTCTTTTAAATAATTCATCCCTTTTAGCCAATAATTTTTTTTTATTTTTCATTTCGCATCTGGATATATATTGAGCTGTTTTATTTCTAACAGATGAAATTTCCTCATTAAGTTCTCCATACAATCTTTGTAGTATAGCAATTTCTGCTTCTTCAAGCGATTCATTTTTAGTAGACATAGCTTTAAATATTATTTCTTCTGCCTTAGAATTAGCTTCTTGTAAGATAGTATTTTCTATCCTTTTCAACCTTTGTTCAACAGTAGCCATATAAAAACACCTCATACTATTATTTCACGACAAAATAATATCTTTACTTACTTAATACATTATTATACTTTTTCTTGGAATTTAGCTAAAACTATAAAATGTTTTTTATTGATGAGTAATATAGCTTATCATATTTTTATACCTATAGCTTCCCTAACATATCTTGTTATTGAATCCGACATATGAAAAGAAGCATATCTATCTGGAATTTCAACTATCAAAGGCTTCACATATTTTAATTTTAAATCATATATAACATCATAATCTAAACTAACTAATTTGTCTGTTATTAAAATAATTCCTATTTCTGGATTATTAATAGTTTTATGAAGTATATCCATGAATTCTTTTTTATCATTAACAGCAATACCTTCTATACCAGCTAATCTAAAACCTAGACAACTATCTATATTATCACTTATCAAAAAAATTTTCACTAATCATTCCACCAATGTTTATTTATTGCAATTTATAAAAATTTTAATTCCATTAAAATAATCATTATTATGCAAATAAAATAATTATAGCAATAATAAATGACAAGATACTAACACCCTCACCTAAAGCAACAAAAACAATTGCTTTACCAAAAGTAGATTGATCTTCACTAAAAGCACCTAATGCAGCTGGCACAGAAGCTGCAACTGCCAATCCAGCTGCAATTGATCCAAGCCCAATAGCAAGGGCAGCAGCCACATGGCTAATACTCTCTCCTACACTTTTAGCTGCTTTAACTTCTTGTTCTTGTACCTGAACCTCTTGACTATTATTATTCATACAAAATGAAGGTGACAGTGAAGCACCAATAATAAATAGAACAGCTGATAAAATTAATACTAACCCTATTTTTTTTATAGATATTAATCTTTTCACTTAAAACAACCACCTTTTAAAATATACTTAATAATATTTCTGCCTAATTATACACAATTTTATAATAAAAATCAAGAATAATATTAATTTTCAAAATAATTCTTTTATGGAGTAATATCTAAATGTGCATTGCTAAACTTTTCTATTTTATTTTCTTTTATTAATCTTTTTAGTGTTTGGTTTATTTGATTTAACAGTGTATAATTTCCTCTTTTAACAGCCAAACAATATGTTTCATTTGCTCTTTCAAAAAATTGTAACCCTTCATTCTTTTCCATCAATTTCTTAGCTATGAATCTATCTAAAGCTATAGCATGAATCCTATTATTTTTTAAATCCACTAACAAATCTAAATATTCTTTTTTTTGTATTAGCTTAGCGCCTGTATTTTTTAAATATCCATATTTTATTTCTTTAGAAATATATTTATCAGATGTAGTACCCATTTGAGTTCCAATTTTTTTGCCTTTTAAATCCTCTAATTTATTTATCCCACTATTACTTAAAGATATAACATCCATAGAAACATTAATATATCCATCTGAAAAATCAATAGCACTAGCCTTTTCTTCATCCTTTGTAAGTCCCGCCGCCACAAAATCACTTTTACCATATGCTATGGCCGCAACAACTCCATCAAAATTCATTTCAAGGATTTCAAGTTTAACTCCTATATCTTTGGCAATTTCCTCAGATATATCCATATCTATTCCAACTACCTTATCAGCCTTAAAGTATTCAAATGGATAAAAATCTGCATTTGTTACTACTGTTATAACTCCTCTCTTTTTTATATCATCGAGAGTTCTTACATATGTATTCTGTCTACATGATGTTAGGGTTATAAGTATCATTAACCAAAAAATATTTTTTGAAATATTTTTTTTTGTCATCTCTTTTTTCTCCTAATTTTTATTTCACTTCCCTATTAATTCGCTTAAAACATAGGTTCATGCAACTTAATAACCATATTCAATTCAACAGATGTTCTGATTTTAATATTTCTATACTTTGTAATATTCCTAAATTTTTTATTTTTCATCTATTGTTTTATATAAATCTTTATTTTCTTCTATTAATTTAATTTTTTCTTTTTTATTTTTTATAGAATCATTAATAAAACACTTTACTAATGAATATATTATAGCAAATATTGGGATCCCTACAAACATACCAAAAATACCAAATAATCCACCAAATAAAATTATCGAAAATATCACCCAAAATGGGGATAGCCCTGTCGTTTCTCCTAAAATTTTAGGGCCTAAATAATTTCCATCAATTTGTTGAAGCACTAATATAAATATTGCAAATAACAATCCTTTAATAGGATCTAAAACCATTATAAGTAGTATGCTTGGTATTGCTCCAATTATAGGTCCAAAATACGGTATTATATTAGTTACTCCAACAAGTACACTAATAAGTGGTGAAAAAGGAAACCTAAATATAGTCATACCTATAAAGCAAACCAATCCTACAATAATTGAATTAAGAATCTTGCCTATAATAAATCCACTAAATACTGTATGGACAGATCTATTTAAAGACAATATTGTATCAACTGTATTTTTAGAAAATATAGCTTTTAAAAACTTCCTAGTTTGAAAAAAATATATTTCTTTGCTACCTAATATATAGACTGAAACAACCAGCCCTATTATAATATCCATCACTGTTTTAGTTATATTCTTTGCTATATCATAAGCTTTAGGTAATGTATTGCCTAAAAATGCATACGTTTGTGTAAAAAAATGTTCGGTATAATCTAATAATTTAGAAATTATTACATAAAATATTCCATTTTTATTAGCTACATTAGTATTGTTTTTTTCTA
>Ga0099364_10008540_pt1 | contig 14399 bp, 9 predicted proteins | sample TergutTh196P3_FD_73070 | JGI IMG/M metagenome (GOLD analysis project Ga0099364, IMG submission 73070) | Microcerotermes parvus P3 segment gut microbial communities from Pointe-Noire, Republic of the Congo - Th196 P3 | ecosystem: Host-associated > Arthropoda: Insects > Digestive system > Gut ... | reverse complement strand
GTTCGAAAAGGGAAAAAGCCTCCCGGGCCCCCTGACCCCCCCCCCCCCCCATCTTAACACTCGCGTTCTTCATGGTCTTTCTCCTTGAAATTGTGGTGAAACGGACACTTGCGCGCTTGACGGTCAAAACACAAGCGTCAGCGAATGCACCATAGCATCGGACGGCGGAAAAGTCAAGAGGTCTCTTGTTTTTTCTCTGTTTTACATCCGGTCCGTCGTCAAGTTTTCGGCCTTTCAGGTCGATTCTACAGTAAGTCAATCATTTTCATGCGAGTCTTTCGAAATAAACTTTCGCAACCTTCGCTCTTTTGGCATTGAAAAAGACTTGCCGAAAAAACTTGACGACAGACTGGTTTTACATCCATTGGTCCATTCCGGCTTTTGTTCCTCCCCTTGACAAAATGCGACTTTTTCATAAACTGGCGGCGTCTTTTTTTCGAATCGTCGGACAATACTGAGGAGCAAGCAATGACGGAAAAGCATCGCAAACGCAACGATATTCTTTCCCTCTTGGAGCGCAACGCGAAACTCACGGCACAAGAAATTGCCGTGTATCTGGGGGTCCCGGAAGCCGATGTCCGCGAGGAGATAACGGCATTGGAAAAAGAGCAGATCATCTGTGGGTACGGAACACTCGTCAATTGGGATCGAACGGACGGCGAGTTTCTCACGGCTCTCATCGAAGTCAAGGTTACTCCGTCACGAGGACAGGGATTTAACCATATTGCCGAACGAATTTACCGTTTCGACGAGGTCAAAGCGGTGTACCTCATGTCGGGTAGTTACGATTTGGCCGTCGTTATCGAAGGAGAATCTCTCAAGGACATCTCTCATTTCGTTACCGATAAGCTTTCGCCGCTGGAGTCCGTCCTCAGTACGGCAACCCATTTCGTGCTCAAGAAGTACAAAGACCACGGTGTCATTTTTGACGAACGAGACGACAACGCTGAAAGGATGATCGTATCGCCATGAACCATTTTGTCGCAAAAACGATTCGAGACTTGCCCTACTCCGGCATCCGCAAATTCTTTGACGTGGCCGCCGAAATGAAAGACGTCGTGTCCCTCGGCGTCGGCGAACCGGATTTCATAACGCCGTGGCACATTCGGGAAGAAGGCATCTTCTCGCTGGAACGGCGACGCACGATGTACACGTCCAACGCCGGTATGCCGGAACTGCGGAGCGAAATCAGCCGCTATATGGCGACGCAATACGGATTGCGCTACCATCCCGGCACACAAGTTCTTGTTACCGTTGGAGCCAGCGAGGGCATCGACGTGGCATTGCGCGCCATCGTCGATCCCGGCGACGAAGTGCTGGTGGTCGAACCGTGCTACGTGTCGTACAAGCCTTGTGTGTTGATGGCCGGCGGCGTACCGGTTTCCGTTCCGACATCAGCCGAAAATGGGTTCCGCGTCACTGCCGAAGATATTGAAACGCGAATCACGTCCAAGACCAAAGCCATTATGCTCTGCTATCCCAGCAATCCGACCGGCGCGATTCTGGAACGTGAAGATTTGGAACGTCTTGCCGACCTGCTGCGGGAACGAAACCTCGTCGTTATCAGTGACGAAATTTACTCCGAACTGACTTATGGAGACGCGGCGCATGTCAGCATTGCGTCGTTGCCGGGCATGAGCGAAAAAACGATTGTCTTGAACGGATTCTCCAAGGCGTTCGCTATGACAGGTTGGCGGCTGGGATATGCCTGCGGTTCGACGGAACTGATCGCCGCAATGACGAAGATTCACCAATATATCATTATGTGTGCGCCCACGACCGCCCAGTACGGCGGTATCGAGGCTTTGCGTAACGGCAATAAAAGCGTCTCGGCAATGCGGAAAGAGTACGACGGCAGACGCCGTTATATGCTCGGCGAGTTGCGAAAAATGGGAATCGACTGTTTCGAGGCTCGTGGTGCATTTTACTTGTTTCCGTCGGTCCGTCGATTCGGCATGACTTCAGAGGAATTTTGCGGACGTCTTCTCCATGAGCGGCGATTGGCGGTGGTCCCCGGTACGGCTTTCGGCGACTGCGGCGAAGGCCATGTTCGATGTTCTTATGCTTATTCCATCGACAACATCAAAGAGGCATTGTTCCGGCTGCGCGAATTTGTCAAATCACTCGAACCGACGAGTCGAACAGAGTAAGCAAGGCCGAAGCAAAAAATATTTTGCTTTTTTCTGAAAATTAGCCCTTTCAGGCCGAAAAGTTGATTTACCATCCACTTTGTTGCTACAGTCTCTAATTTTTCGCCCTGAAAGAGAGATAATGCATGAAACCTTGCAAGACGGGCCAAGGAGTTTGGCAGACATCGCTGATGTGCAAGGGGAAAAGGATTGCGAATGTTGGAGGAAAATCGTTGTCTTTCTGATATATTGACGTTACAGAATAGATGATGAGCGCGATCGTATCTTAGGCCCATGGGAGTTATGCGAATTCGCAATAGCGCAACGTGTTGCCAATCGGGTTAACTCATGATAAAATTGACCTTTAAGTCGATATTGGTTTGGATTGCCCGGGCGGAAGTTTGTTGTCCCCCTCGTCGGGGGATGGTATGAAATTTGACTTTTGCTGTCTTTTCTCAAAACGTTCACCCCTACACAGCAAACTCCCCGATGTCACAAAGTAGCGGCTTATTGGCGTTGTGTCGCCGATAACTTCATCCACTCTTTACATTTCCCATGGTCAAAACCGCACTTATCACCGGCGTAACCGGTCAGGACGGCGCCTATCTTGCCCGGTTGCTTTTGAAAAAGGGCTATATCGTTCACGGTGTCAAGCGACGTAGTTCGTCGTTCAACACCAGCCGGATCGATAACATTTATCCGGAGTCAAGCGAGTCGGCGAGTCGGTTCCGCCTCCATTTCGGCGATATGACGGACTCGACGAATCTGGTACGGATTCTTCAGGAAACGCAACCGGATGAGATTTATAACCTTGCGGCGATGTCGCATGTTCGGGTTTCCTTCGACATGCCGGAATACACGGCGGATGTCGACGCCGTCGGAACGTTGCGTTTGCTCGAAGCAATTCGCCTGCTCGGTCTGGAAAAAAAGACGCGGTTTTATCAGGCATCAACGTCGGAACTTTTCGGCGGCGTCCGAAGCGAGGCACAGTCGGAGACGACGCCGTTTCATCCGCGAAGCCCGTATGCCGTGGCCAAGCTTTTCGGCTATTGGATCACGGTCAACTATCGGGAAGCCTACGGAATGTTCGCCGCCAACGGCATCTTGTTCAATCACGAAAGTCCGCTCCGTGGCGAAACCTTCGTCACCCGAAAGATCACGCGGACGGCTTGCCGTATCAAGCTCGGACTCCAGAAAAAGTTGCGGATCGGAAACATGGACGCCAAGCGGGACTGGGGCCACGCCGCCGACTATGTTGAAGGAATGTGGCGAATCCTCCAGCATCCGGAACCGGAGGATTTCGTCTTGGCGACCGGCGAAACCCGAAGCGTTCGGGAATTCATCGAATACGCCTTCCGGATGGTCGGTTACGATATTCGCTGGGAAGGCACCGGTGTCGACGAAAAGGGTTACGACGCCAAGACCGGTGAACTTCTCATCGAAATTGATCCGCGGTATTTTCGACCGTCCGAGGTCGATTTCCTTCTCGGCGATCCCGGCAAAGCCCGTGAAAAACTCGGCTGGGTGCCGAAACACACGTTTCAGCAATTGGTCCGCGATATGATTGACTTCGACATGCGCGAAGCGGAACGGGAAAAATTATAACTGTTATTCCGAGTCGTCCGAAGTTTGTCCGCCGTGCCGGATGATTTCGCCGCTGAACATGAAAACGGCGTCTTCGGCAATATTCGTACAAAGATCGCCGACTCGTTCCAGCGAGCGACCGAGTGCCGTCAGATCGTACCAGACTTTCAGGCGTCCGTGAAACATTTCCTCGGTGGCGAGCGTCTGATCGAGGAATTCTCGAAACAGAATATTGGCATCGGCATCCGATGTAATGACTGCCTGCGCCGTTTCAATGGCGTGGACGGCATCCTCGTCGTCATTGCGCAACGAAAAGAGTTGCATCGTCCGTCGGAACGTGGCGGCGATCTGTTCCGCCAGCTTGAAGAAAGCGGGAAACGCCGTCAGCGAAACGCCTTCCTTTTTCATTCTGCGTCCGCGCTTGGCGATTTTAACACAATAATCGGCAATGCGTTCCAAATCGCTGTTCGCCTTGACGACGAAACAGATCCGCCGAAGATCGATGGCCGTCGGTTGAAACAGCGCGAGCATTCGGATACATTCGCGTTCCGTTTCGACTTCGCGCCGGTCGATGGTCTCGTCGGCATGGATGACGATCTCCGTGTCCTCGTCCTTACCGCTTTCCACCGCAACCATGGCGTCGGCCAGCGATTGCTCCACAAGCAACGCCGTGTGATCCAGTTTCAAAAAAAGACGTTCCAAACGCTTGACGAGTTCTGTCATAATCAGGAGTTAGGAGTTAGAAATTAGGGCGTGGCGGAATAAATGTTGCCAAGCATTATTCCTTTCACAGACAAGCCGAGAAGCAACTGAAAACCATACTCAATTCCGTCACCGTCATCAAAAACAAACACCGCAAGGCCTTCGTCTTTACCACAATTTACGGAGACGTCGTCAGCGAAATCGGCCGACGGCAAACGAAAAAAACAGTCAAACAAAAAAACGGGGCGAAAATCCTCATTGGTCGTGTCTCTTGGGCGCAGACGGCAGAGTTGGCCGTTCAAGCGTATCTTGAGAGCAAGCCCGGGCAGGACAGGTGACCGTGCTACAGCTTGGTTTCTTGTGCTTTTTTTCGATCCTCTTCCGCTTTTTGGAGGAGTTGTTTCCGAACCTCGGGGTCCGCGCCTTCCGTTGCCAGCCAGCGTTCGTAATACCCCCGAAGCAATTCGTTATGATGTGGATACTCGTCGAAGATATGCCCTTGTCCGAGCATCCGCGGGTCTTCCTGGGCTTTGAGAACGGCAAACAATTCCTCTCGCAATTCGTCGCACTTCGCGGTTTGCGTTGGAGCAAGATTGTTTGTGCCATAAGGGTCCGCGTCGAGGTCGAACAATTCCATCTTGGGACGAAATCCGTAACAACGTTGCCAAAACCGGTGTTGATCGTCCCCATCGCGCGACTCCAAAACGGCCGTTTTTGTCGGTCCGTCGTCCGTATCGCGGTACCCGGTTTCCGGATTGGCTCCCGGCCAGCGTGTCGGTTCGAAATTATGCAAATAGATGAGATTGTCGCGAATGATGGCCCGGATCGGATAGCCGGCATCATGTGGGCGCCCGAGGTCGGTACGCTCCAGTCCCAGGATAACCCGATTTCGGTGAGGAACGACACGACCGCTGTTCTCCGATACAAAGACCGGCATAAGGCTTTCGCCTGCGAAAGGGTGCATTTTCGTGTCTTCCGGTGCAATGCCGGCAACATCCAAAATTGTTGGAGCAAAATCAATAAAACTGACGAAATCGTCAACCGTTCGCCCTGGAGCGGCGATTCCGTTTTTCCACATCATGGCCAGTGGCATGTGCGTGGCTAGTGGGTAGAGATTTCCCTTGGCATAGGGGAAAGGCATGCCGTTGTCCGAGGTGATGATGATAAGCGTGTTGTCCATTTCGCCGGATTTTTCCAGCACGTCGAGAGTGCGCGCCACGTTTTGATCGAAATTCTCGATTTCCAATGCGTAGTCGAGCATATCGTTCCGCACTTCTTCGGTATCCGGCCAACAATCCGGAACGCGATCGATATCGGAAAGTTTCTTACCGTGCCGAACACCGCTTCCGTATTCGTAGGTCCGATGCGGGTCCGTCGATCCCAGCCAGAAAAACCAAGGTTGATTTTTCGGTTTTTCCCGCATGAACGCTTCGAAATTCTGTCCGAAATCAATTTTGCACATCCTCGGCGTCAGCGGCTCATAAGTGAACCTGTCATAGCTCACGCCGACCATATTTCGTCTTTTTCCCGTCTCATCCAAGGCACGCCCCGGTCCCCACCCCTTTCCGGATATGGCGACATAGTATCCTTTTTCAGCCAAGGCTTCGCCATACGTTTGGAATTTCGCCGGAAAAATCGGCTGATGATTCGCCGCCGCCTCAAGTTGCCATGGATTGCGACCTGTCAGGATGGCAGACCGGGATGGAGCACATTTGGCGTTTGGCGTATAGGCTCGCGTAAAACGGACGCCTTCTCGAGCAACGCGGTCGAAAGTGGGCGTATTGACCCAACGGCATCCGTTGGCGCCGAAATGTGCGTAAGAAGCGTCGTCCGCGATACAAAAAAGAATATTCGGTCTTTTGCTCGTTTCAGCGGGAAACACAACTCCGACGAAGCCGCACACCGACAAGACAGGGATGAGACAAAAATTTCTCATGGCAGAAACGAACAGTGAATGTTAAGGCGTACACATACTATGGATTGTCAAGGAACAAACCGCTACAAAAAGCGTGTTTTTGAGCGCCGGTTGAATGATGTCGGATGGTTTGAAAACCGCCCCGCGATCCTCCCATACTATCGTCTAATGTCAAGAGGGTTCTCGTTTTTTGTCTTTATCCATCGAGGTCGAGAGTCTGGCCGGTTTTTCCAGACAGGTCACGCACCCGGAGTTCGCTTTCCTTTTGTCGCTGTCGCTGTTGCGACCATCGCCAAGCTTGGCGTCCGTCGGCATCGCGGTCGCCGGATGCCGCCTCGCTCTCTTTGTCGTCGCCACCAAGTCCCTGAGCTTCAATCGCCTTCGTTTGGCTGTCGACCTTGCGATCATGCGCCCGGGCGTCAGCGGACTGGCGTTCCACGATTCCACTGTTCCGCTCGGCGATCTGGGTTCCTGCAAGACTCGCGGCAAGCGGAGAAAAATTGCCGATGCTCATAAAAACCTCCGAAGAAAAATGGAGGACACAACACCCGAGCCATCATACCTTGCGACGACGAAAAAAGCAACAGGATTGAAAAAACAATCCCTTGATTCTCCCTCGCCCGGAGGGGATAATGGAACTGCGTTTCCATGAGGTAACGTCGGAGATCGGACGAACCGGTTGTTTTTCCCTTCCAGGAGGATTCCATCATGCAACGAATTGTCCCCCTTCTTTTGGCGTGTAGTGTAATTCTTTCAACAACATCGGCGTTTGCCCAATTACGACGGGCGTGGCGTCAACAGGCGGTCCAGCCAAGCGTGGCGGCACCGTTGGTCAAAAACAAAACGATGGTCGAACTGGACGACCAGTTCAACACGCCGGACGGAATGACCGTTGACAAGGATGGAAATATCATCCTTGCCGTCCCCAATGCCCACGCAAGGGAAGGCGGCACCTGGCTCTTGAAAATCGCGCCGTGCAACAAGGTCGAAAAGTATTTTTGGCTCAAGCCGCATCCGGAAACGAACAAGGCCTGTCCGCTGGGCATCGTGTTCGGTAGCGATGGGCATCTGTACATCTGCGACGGTCAGGGGATTGGTGGCAACACGACGCACAGGTCACGGGTTCTGCGGGTCCTCCACAAAGACGGCAAACCGGTTCGGGAAGAGACTCTTGTTACGGGACTCGTCCAGGCAAACGGCATTGATTACGCCAATGGAAAAATCTACGTTGCGGAAACGCAGTTCCCCGCGGAAATCAAGGACATGCCCTTGGAAAGCGGCGTCTTCTGCTTCGAGCTGAAGGAGTTCGCCGACGGAAAGAAACTGCCGATCAAGGTCGCTCCGAACGGTAAGGATCCGCACTGCATTTACGTGCTGAAAACGAACAACGCGGATTGGCCGATCGGCGCCAACGGCATTGCGCTTTCCAACGACAAGAAAAAGGCCTATGTCGCAAACTTCGGCGACAAAGCGATTGTCGAATTGACGCTGGACGATTCCGGCAAAAAGGTCATTTCGGACCGGGTTGGCGTCCAAGGCGGACCAATCGAGAGCGTCGACGGCATGAAAGTCTGTCCGAGCGGATTCATCTTTTTTGCAGACTTTGCCGGTAATGCGGTGCATGTGGCGAATCCGGAGAACGGCAAGGTCGTCGTTTTGGCAAAGGATCCTGTCGGCGGAACCGGAAAAAACGGCGAACTGGACCGTTGTTCCGAAGTCTGTCTGCGCGGTGACAAAGTTTACGTTGCAAATATCGATCTTCCTTACGGCAACGAAAACGACAAGCCGCATAGTGTGACGATCATCGACCTTGCCCCGGTCCTTGACAAATTGCTCAAAGCGTTGCAATAACCCGGTTACGACATCCGTGATTTCATGTTTGTCAACTCTAAAACACCATCGGCTTCAAGAGGGCTTTCAATGGAGGACCTTGCCGACATTGTATCGTTTAGCGTCAGCCGCCGGGACTACGGTCCTGACGGCGATGTGCCAACGGCTTTGGAACGGTTCACCGACCGATTCCTCAAGTTCGGCGGACGACCGTTCGAACGGTACGTCAACGAGTTCATCAAGCAACAGAAAGCGGAAAACAAGGACTTCCATTTCAAAGAGGGGCCGCTGACGCCGCGGGAAGAAGCCGAACAGATTGCCGGTTTGGCTCTCCAAACGTTCGATGTGCCGTTACAAATTCTCAGCGCCCAACTGGCCCTGAAAAAGTCCCGCGATTGCCTCGGCGCCTACATGACCCTCGCGGATCGAGTCGCCACCAATCACAAAGAGCGGCTTGGATTCATCCGGCGGGGAATCGCTGCCGGGGAGCGGACCATCACGCCGGAACAGTTCGCGGAATACGAAGGTCGGTTCTCGGACTTCGACCAAGGCATTGCGTTCATCAAGGCATTACAGGTTTACGGTGTCTCTTTGATGGCTTACGGTTACGATCTGGAGGCGATTGATGTCTTCTATCGAATGCTCACGCTGGCAGGCGGTAACGACCCTGCGGTTGTTCGGAAGATCATCGTCGTCCTGTTAATACTCAGCGACCGGAACGACGAGGCGGAAAAAATAATGCGTGAGTTGTCTTACGGCGGAGCCTGGTGGGAATACAGTCGGGCGCTGCTCGATTTCCTCCGATTCGGACCGGGCGAAGTCGCCGACAAATCGCTGAGTGTCGCCTTTTCAATGAATCCGTTCGTTCCGCCGTTCCTACTCAAGGGGAAGGAATTCCCTTCTGGAATCGACGTACTGAATTACACCGACGGGAGCGAAGCGGAGGCCGTCCTCTACTGCGACCAGGCGTTCAAACTCTGGCATGAAAAATATCCCGCCGCCCTCGAATGGTTGAAAGAACGGTGGGAGCGCGATTCGTCCGATCCCTCTTCGGGACGGGGGCAGGGGGAAGCGGCGTAATCCAATAACTCTCGGTCGATTAAAAACACACTGCGGCTCGCCATCTCGATTCGGAAGTGTATCTTCCTCGCTTTCCATCATAGCGATCGTCGGTGAGGACGATCTATCCTACTTTGTCTGAGCCCGATCGGCCCAAACTTTATACGCGCTGGACAACGTTTTGCCGAGGTACGGCTCCGGATATGTTTCCGAAACGATTTTCAGGCGTTCGATGAACTCCTTGTATTCGGCAACCGTTTGCGGATCAATTTGGCGTCCGATGTCGATCATCGCCGAGGCGGCAGCATCGCGGACGTCCATCATATTGTTGAAGTCTTCCGCAGCGGCCAATAACGTCGGCAGCGCAACGGGATCGCCGATCATACCGAGCGCCGCCGCCGCTGAAGCCCGATGCACCGGCGTCATCGCGTTCGTCAAAAAGATGTTCGGAGCCGACGGCGAACCGAAATCGAACTCCCTCTTCTCGTCGGTCAGAGCCGAAAGGAGAAACGGAATCGACTCCTTGTCCTTCATTCTTCCCAACGCTCTTGCCAACATATAACAGGTCCAGGAGCGTTCCCGTGACGCTTCCCGGCTGCGGAACGCCTCGAAAGCGTTACGAATCCGCTGCCGATGTTCGGCGCTCGTCTGCTCCTGTACCAAAACCGCAATCAGTTGGGCCGCACGGGAGGCCGGCTCTAAAATACCGGTCGAAACGGCGGGCGGCGAATCCGTTACCGCCTTTATTTTGGCTTCGTCGTCTTGCTTTCCTTCGAGAACGGCAAGGCAGGCTTCGATATAATCGTTACTGTAATCCGCCAAGGCTATCACCCGACCGACGAGCCGTTCGTAGTCGTCGTTGTCGAGCAGGATTCCCCGGTCGGAATCAATCGGCACACTGCGCACGATTCGGTCTGCCAGCGAACGAATCGGCGTTTTCACATCGAGCGCCGTGCAGGTTCCAATCGTTTCGAGAGCCTCCAGTATCCGAAAATGAATGATTGCCGAGACGCTACCCATCAGCCAATTGTGATCGGCGGTTCGGAACGTGTAGAACCAGAATTCTTCCAACGTTTCAAAACCTTTCACCACCCCGTCGAGAGCGGCTTGCGTTTGAATCCGTCCGAGCACTTCGGCGGCGGCGCCTCCGATGTGATCCGGCATGGCGGTCCAACCGAGTTCGTGACTGCCCCTCGCCTGCGGCGACTTTTTGATACAGCAATCGACCAGAATCTCCGTGAGCAACGGAACGCTCTTTTCGTCGCGTAAAATCCCCAGCGTCCGGAGGACGGTGATTTTCGACAGCGTGTCCATCAACGTTTGCTCGGCAAGAACCTTTCGTAACGCTTCCTTGACGCCATCCGACTTGCCGAAATGAGCCAGGGCTTCGACCGCTTTGCGAAATTTGATCGACTGCGCACTGTTCGTCCAATCCACGGGACCGGCAAGGATTTGAGCATTTTGCGTTTCGATGTTGTTCGGCGTATTTTCTTTGAACCACGCTTCCCAATACGCTTTGCGTTCTCTCGGCGGAACGTCTTTGGCGTTGACGTTGCCCGACATGTGTTCAAGGGTGATGTGTGCGGCATGACCAACCTGCTCAAAGGAATCGGATAACGCTTCGATCAGCGGCGGCACCGACTCCGGCGTTGCACACGACGCCAACGTCATTGCGGCGAGCATTCGGACTTCGTCGCTTTTGTCCTTTCGCATGACGTCGCAAAGCTCCGAAGCGATTCCCTGTGGACGGAGAATGCCGAGCCGTTGAATGGCGGCGTAACGACGACCGGGCTCCTTTGCCTTCTGCATTTCTGTAATGATATATTGAACAGCGGGATGAACACCCGACGGCGCCTTGACTTTCGCAAGTTCCGACGCTTCCGGGTAGAGATTGATACCGATGGTTTCACGCATCCGTTCCAACTGCAAATTGAGAACGCCGCCGTTGGCTCCATTATTTGCACGGAATTGCGGCGCGTCGATACCGACGGTCAGATTGATGGGGCGCCGATGCAACGACGGCGTTGCCGAGAACTCCGGCGTGGCGTTGCGGTCGGCGTGGCAACCGATACAGGAACGAAACTCGCCCGGTCTCGTGTAAATCCAACTCAGTTCGTTGACGACGGCACGGCCTTCGGCGTCAACGGCTTGCATGGCAAGCGGCATGTCGGCGGGAACCTCGACATTGAAGGAGCCGTCCGGCATGATCGGAAACGTACCGAGATCAACGCCGACCGTTCCGATGTGTCCATATTGATGCCGCGCACTGCGAAGCGTCAGCGGCTGACCGGCGTAGACCCGAACGGCACGGACCCGGTCCCACTCGGCTTCCGTTTGTTTCGTGTTAAAAACGTTACCGCAATAGAGATAGCCGGTCGTTTCGCTGCTCGTCGGCGATTGGGAAACGTCGGCGGAGTCCGGCCAAATTCGCGGCTTCGCTCTGGCACCGAGATAAGCGGGACTGTGAACCGACTCCCTCGACAGGAGGATTCTGTAACTTTTTCCCGACTCCGGATCGATGATCGCAAGCGTCTTTCGACTTGTCGTTGCAAGAATTCTGTTGTCCGGCAACGGCGCAATGTCGAGCAGACTGATGCCGCACGGCATCGGCTCAATCGTTACGGGAATCGGTTTTTCCAACACCGGTCCTCTTTTTTGTCCTTCGGATTCCGGAAGCTGCTCCTTGTTTTCCTGTTTTGCTGATTCCTGCGTCTTCGAGATGACCGGTCCGCCGTGGGACAGAGCGGCAAGCCGGCCGTTGGGCAGCGGAGCGGGACTGCCGAATCCGTAGTTGCGCAGCCAGGCGCCGTTGCCTTCGGCGGCGGTTGCCAAATCGTATTTGAGGGCCTGTCGATCCGGACCGAAGAGGATTTCTCCGGCGGTTCCATCGGGCCGAACGCAGTGAATATGCGTTTCGACCTTGGCCCGTTCCAGGAAATTATCGTGCCGGATAAAAGCGATGCGCCCGTCGGCAAGGAGCATCGGCTTGGCGTCCGCCGTGATATGGTACGTAATCGGACGGATGACGCCCGTCTTCAAATCGAGCCGGAACAGCGACCGGGCCGTGTTGGCGTGGTATTCGTCCCGCGCCGCCGTTCGTGTCGAGGAAAATACCAGGGAACCGTCGGGAAGTTCGCAGGGATCAAGATCGTGCCATTTTCCGGACGTTAATTGTTTCCGCCCGGAGCCGTCGACGCCGATGCTGTAGAGATGGTAGAACGTTTCGCCTTCCGGTGCCATGCAGAAAAAGACCGTCTTTCCGTCGAAGGAACAGGACGGCGAACCAATCCAACCGTTGCCGGCGTCGAGGATCGTTGTCAAGGTTCCTTCCGATGAGGCCGGGACGAGCGTCAGCATTTTGTTTCCGGAAAGCGACGGCGCCGGAACGTCGTTTTCCCAATAGGTTGCCGTTTCACCGATTCGGAAATTCGTCGTTGCCGCCGGATGCGAATTGTCCGGCGCTCTCCCCTCGAGATATACAATTCCGGCAGGCCAAACGAAATCCGGGTCGGGAGGTTGGAACATGTCCGGCCGCCGCATCCAAGACTGGACGCCGCCTCGGTGGTTCTTCAATTTGCTCGGATCCGTCACTGTTTTGGCAACGGTCAATCTTTTTCCCCATGGTCCTTGTCCGAAGGGAACCATGACCGCTGCCGACTTCCATTTGGTGTCGTCGTGGTCGGGTTCCCACCAATTCTCGCTCGGCTCCTCCGTACACAACCAAGAGGCGTCGGAATGTTGTTCCAGAACGTCGCCGTTTTCGTACACGATCTTGACGGCGACGAGCAGTCCGGCGGCGCCGCCGAGACACTCGGCTCGGACCGCAATGCAGTTGGCCGCTTTTGTAACGAGATTCTTTTCAATGCGGTAACGTTCAATGGTTCCCCAGACGTCGGAGCCTGGCCCCGCCTCTTCGGCAATCATCTTGTTGTTGACGTACAACTCGTAACAGTTGTCTGCCGTAATAAGCAGCGTCGCCTCTTTGATCGGCTGTTCCGGCCGGAACTTGAACCGAAAATAGGCGTCGACGCCGCCTTTCGACACCGCTTCGGGATACGCCCAAATCCAAAACGCCTTTTCGATGTCCGGATTGGAAACGTCCCGCGTGTTGTCGGCCTTGACGAGCGGTGCCGCGCAAAGAAGGGCAAGAACAAAGAAAACGAGGTGAGGGGGGGCTAACGATTTCATTGCTAGTGAAGAGGGGGAACCAAGGTAGGCAACCTGCCGGCTTTACGCCATATCCTTTCCTTCGATCATGAATTTCAGTCCCATCAATTGAGCGATGTCACGGTGGGTTTCCAGGTGATTGCCGTAAAACAGGACCCGGTGCAGGAGCGTCATCATGTCTTTTCCGAGGACGTTTCCGCCCCATTTTTCAAAGAGTTCGCGGGCGGAACTGCTCGTGACTTCCGTGACGACTTGCGAGCGGCAGCCGCGGTCGTCGAATTCAAAATCTCCACGGATCATGCCGGTCGATACGAGAATCGTGTCGTTGTTCGCCAGCTTGCTCCATGTCACTTCACGGTCGACGTCACGCGCCATCAGCACTTTGACCGATGCGCCTCTGTTGTCGTCTCGGTGCGTTCGGATGATGAATGGGAGGCGTGCGGATTGCGGACCGTCCATCTTCGTCGGTGCAACGCAATGGGCGTGGATCACGGCGTTCTTCGACAGTTCCATGAGCGGATCCGTGATGAAACCGGGGAGTCCTGTTGCATAGAGCATCATCATCATCGTGAGCGTCGAATCCATATCCGCTTCACAGGCTCCGACCGCCCCGTCATCCAAAATACGGCTGAACCCGAGGCACGGATAACCGAGAATGTCGATCGGAATACCGCCGAGACATTTCATCGTCAGTGCTCTTGCCCGGTGTTCCTTCATCAATTTTTTCATGGCAAAATACGTCTTGCATGACTTGATGATCTCCTCTCGGCTTGGTTCCCGAATCTCTTTGGCTTGTTTGATCCAGTAATCCTCCGCTTCGGCAGTTGCCTCGGCTTCCGGAATGGATTTGTGAACTTCGATGAATTCTTCCGGTATGATGTGGATGACTTCCGTTCCGAATTTCGCCTTGACCTTGGCGTAATCGCGTGACGCCGGAGTTCCCGCCGCGCAGTTCGGTTTGCCGACCATTATCAGTTTGGCGTTTTTCATTCGTGACGGCACACGAAGCAGGG
>Ga0099364_10008539_pt1 | contig 14402 bp, 11 predicted proteins | sample TergutTh196P3_FD_73070 | JGI IMG/M metagenome (GOLD analysis project Ga0099364, IMG submission 73070) | Microcerotermes parvus P3 segment gut microbial communities from Pointe-Noire, Republic of the Congo - Th196 P3 | ecosystem: Host-associated > Arthropoda: Insects > Digestive system > Gut ... | reverse complement strand
TAGCTTTCGGTGTTAGGGAATCCGGTGAAAATCCGGCGCGGCCCCGCCACTGTAACCGGGACGAAACCGCAGCCAGTCACTGTTCAAAAAGAATGGGAAGACGCGGGAGTAGGATGAACGGGAGTCAGGAGACCGACCGAAATAGTGGTATATGTCTTATTGCGCGCGGGCGTGATGGGTATTTTTTGATACCTTCCGAAAGACTTTCTCCAATGCTTTCATCCCGCGCGATAAATGCAAAATTAAAATTCGTGAGGGGGATCAGTTCCGAAACCTCCTGAATTTTAATCAAATACGAAAGGGGTAGTTGTAATTGACAAAGAAGTTATGCCTTCTGATCGCGTTGTTTTTTGGACTTTTTTGGGAGCGGGCGTTTGCCTCCGTCGTTCTTCTTCCGGAAGAGAAAGTTATCGCCTCCGTCCTGGTTTCGGAGGACGTCTATTTATCTCCAGGAGCGGTCACCGTCATCCGCCCTGACGACTACAAGGGAGAAATTAACTCGCTCGGCGAGCTTCTCTCACGCGCACCGGGCGTGACCATAGTTAGCGGCATGGGCGGAGTCGAATCGGCTATGATTCGCGGCTCCCACCAGTCAACCGTGGCGGTGTACGTGGATGGAATAGCTATGAACACGACCAACGACCGCATGTATTATCAGCATTTGGGGAGCGTTCCTTACGCCCAGATCGAAAGAGTCGAAGTGTACAGAGGTTTTGTACCGGCGCGTTTTGGGCACCAGGCTATGGGTGGGGTCATAAATATCGTCACGAAGATGCCGACCGAGAAGGAGACGACGGTACAGTTGGGCGGCGGATCCTTCGGGCGCTTCCGGGCGGACGTGTCGCAATCCGTCCCGATAGGGGACGGGATGCTGTTCGGGTCTGTGGGCTGGGAGTCTTACGGCGGCGGGTTCGACTACATCAATAAAAACAACCCGCCGGACTATAAGGCGACCCGCGCGGAGGAAGATTTGAAAAACTTTAACCTGATGCTGAAATGGTATGACGAGCACTGGAGGTTCCGCTTTAACTGGCAAAACAAAAAATACGACTATCCAATGTCGGCCAAGACTTATCCTGAACCGGGCTCGTCGTATGTCCTCCCTTGGTATGACTGGACCATTTGGGAGGCATCGGTGGGGCGCACACAAAAGACCGGCGCTCTCACCTGGGGCTGGGATATTTCCTACAGGGATCAGAGCAATGAATTTGACGGCGACTCCGTTGGGTGGGGGAAATCCGAGTTTTTAAACAAGCGGACCACGGTCGCCCTGCGCGGCGAGATGCCGGCGGGCGAAAGGCACTTAATCAGCGCTGTCGCCGAATATGCGCATGAAAAATGGGAGTACACGGGTTCTCCGGGAGCGAAGTTTGAGGAGTTTAACCTCAACTTTCAGAACGAGATCATCCTGAACATGGCCGGTACGTTTCTGGCGGTTCCTTCCCTGCGCTACAACAACATTGACGGCGACGGGCGTTTCACGTGGCAGCTCGCCTTTCTGAAAGAACTGCCAGCGCGGGGGCTGACGCTCAAAACCGCCTACGGCACCTACTCCCGTTTACCCAGCCCATATGAAAAATATGGCGACGGTGTATGGACTCTTCCCAACCCTGATTTGAAGCCGGAAACCGGGGAGCAGTTCGACCTGGGACTGACATGGCGGGGCGCGGTGGACTTCCTTGGCGGCGCGAATGTTGACGTTTCCCTCACGGGATACTTGAGGAATTCTAAAAACCTGATAGGCTATTTCGATTATCCTGACTATACAGGACAATATCGCAACCTTCACAAGGCCACCGTCAAAGGGCTTGAAATTATGACGGCCCTTGACTGGGAGAGGTGGAATTTTTTCCTGTCCGCCGGCTACACGGACAGCGAAAACAAATCGGACGACCCCACTTTATACGGAAGAAGGCGCGACTGGCTGCCTTACTGGGACCTAACAGCGCGGCTCACCCGCAAGTTCGACAGGGGTTCCGTATTCGTCGAATACCAGTATACCGGTGATTATTATTATGCTAATTATGAATTTGGAGAATACAGCTATCTTATGGAGGCCAGCAACGTATTCAGCGCCGGCATAAAATACGACTTCGATTCCACCACAAGCCTGATGGCCGGAGTGAAGGATATTTTTAACGAAACCAGCGGGCTGAGGGTGTATGACACAACGAACCCAGGCTGGTGGGGGACGCCCGATTATCCCAGAGCTGGCCGCACGTTCTACCTGATGTTCAATATGACGTTTTAATGTATTTGCGGATGTAAATTATGTTTCAAGAAATTACTTGGATTATATACACGCTTACGGATAGAAAAGCCCTCGCATGGTATCCATACGAGGGGCGGTCGTTTCACTTAGCTTTACAATGGATATTTTAAACGCTTAAAATACGTCCTGGGGCTCCCACATTTCAAGGAATTCAAGCTTCTCATTAAGCGGCACGTTCGGATCGGCCGCGCCCTGTTTTGCCCGCATCATTGCCGCAGGCTTATTCAACGGGTTATGCGTCGCCGGGTCAACCGTATATTTAAAATGCGCGAGCTGGAGGTCTTTTGTCTCCGCCATCGCGTCCCTTATCGCGGGACCTTCAGCTTTTCCAGCGCGTTTTATAGCGTCCGCGAACACGCTGATGACATCGTAAGCGTATATGACGTTGCCGGGTTCCGTTGGAACTCTTCCATATTCATTTTCGTATTTTGCGACGATCCTTTGATATCCCTCGTCGGTCTCGTTCATTGAATACACCCAATAGCTGCCTTCCGCAGCTTCCCCTGACACTTCAAACAAGCTTGGGCTGTAACCGTCCCCGCCGATAAACGCCGGATCCCATCCAAGGTCGGCCGCCTGCCTCATTACAAGTCCCATTTCCTTATAGAACATCGTCATTGCAAGAGCGTCCGCTCCCCAATCCCTTGCTTCCGTCAACTGCGCGCGGAAATCAACGTCGCCCGCGCGGAATCCCCAGGACCTGTGCTCGATTCCAAACTCATCGCTGCGGTTTCTCACAAACTCGGATAAACCTTCAGAATATGGGTCGCCTACGTCACCTATGATAGCTATTTTCTTTTTGCCTAACCTGTGAATCAGATAATCCGCCATGACTTTTCCCTGATATGGATCGGTATATGCCATCCTGAACATGTACGGAACAACTTCGCCTGTCTCCGGGTTCACGGTAACGGCGGGGTTTGTAGTGGCCGTTCCCATCACAGGAACTTTCTCGTTATTTATTATTGGCGATATCGCCAACTGGATGCTGCTGTAATTGCTTCCGCCTATAGCCACGACTTTGTCGTCAAATACAAGCCTTCTCACCGCGTTTACCGCTTCTTCCGGCCTGCCTCTGACATCGTAACAAATCAGTTCGATCGGGCGTCCGAGCAATCCGCCCGCGGCATTGATCTCTTTTACAGCCATGAACGCTCCGTCGCGTTCATGCTGACCCCATGGAGACCCGTCGCCGGTAAGCGTGGCTATGTAGCCGATCTTGATCGGGTCCGCCGCAAATACTGTCCCAACGAACAAAAACAATAAACAAATACTCAAGAATAACTTTTTCACTACTAATTCCTCCTTATTTTTAGTGTAGAAATTGTACTATAGTTTCATTTTCAAGTCAATATTTAAATTAAAGTTTAAATATTTTTTCCCGAATCTGCGGCGCTGAATCGGCCGGGGCCTGCAAGGAATACAAATTCCGAAGCGATGAGCGATGACAAACAAAACTGTACCTGCTGCAAGCTCATTTTGCTCTCCGCTATTATATCGTCAACGGTTTTATTGCCGCTTGACCTCAAAATTTGAAGAATGAGCCTTTCATCGTCGGTAACCGTTTTTGCATTTTCTTTGGGGAACGGAATAAGGAACTGATTGCCGCTGCCTCCCACTATTTCAATAAATTCTGAAATATCGGCAAGGACATTTGCCCCGTCGTACAAAAGCTTATTCGTGCCGAGCGCTATTTTATCGGTTATTTGTCCGGGTACGCTCCATATTTCAATTCCCGCCTCAAGGGCTAATTTAGCCGTTATCATCGCCCCGCTGTCCACGGGCGCCTCCACGACGACCAATCTGTCGGACAGGCCCACAATGATCCTGTTCCGTTCCGGGAAATGCCAGGGGGTTCCCGGAACTCCAAACGGGTATTCCGTCACAAGAACTCCATTTTCGGTTATTCTCTCAAAAAGTTCCTTATGTTTCGTTGGGTATACTAAATTTATTCCCGTTCCGAAAACGGCCGCCGTGGCACCCCCTGCGTTAACGCATCCAAAATGCGCGGCGGCGTCTATCCCAAGAGCGCCGCCGCTTATCACCGATATTCCCTGGATTGACAAAGCTTCGCCTATGGAATAAGCGACATGCCTTCCATAAGAACTGCAGCGCCTTGTTCCGACAATGCCTATGGAGTTTTTCTTTAAAAATTTATTCCAGCTTCCCTTTACATAAATGCCAACCGGCGGGTTAGGGATGTTGCGAAGCTTGTCCGGGTATTCCTCGTCGTTGGCTGAAATAAAATTTGTCTCACTTTTCTGTAATCGTTCCGCTTCTTTTTCCGCCCAGTTTTTATCCAATAATTTCCTTAGCCTTTGGTTGACTATTTGAGGAAAATTGAATTTGTCCCATAAAATTTCCGCTTCCAGCCAGAGGGCTTCCGGATGGTTACACAAAAATTCATTTACATACCTATAGGGCAGCTTTGCCGCGTTGAGCAAAAGCATGGCTTTTTGAAAGTCTGTATTTTTGTTTGCGCTGTTTATCATTATCGTTTTTTCGCTTATTTCCTTTTTTTTGAAATTTTATCCGTTATAATTAATTCTTGGAAAATTATTGTAACAGAGAAAAAATTATTTTGGAGGCCGCGCATGTATCACAAAATTGAGGAACTCGCAAAAAAATACAACTCCAAAGTTTTAGATTGGAGACGCGCTATTCATCAAAACCCGGAGCTCAGCGAGCAGGAAGAGAAGACCGCCGCTTTGATAGCGGACGCCATGACGGCGCTCGGGCTTGAGGTCAGGAAGAACGTCGGCGGGCATGGGGTAACAGGAGTTTTAAGGGGCAAACATGAAGGAAAAACCGTCGGGCTGCGAGCCGATATGGACGCGCTGTCAATGGAGGAAAAAACCGGGCTTCCTTTCGCGTCGCAAACGCCGGGCGTAATGCACGCCTGCGGGCATGACACCCATACCGCCATGCTGTTGGGCGCGGCCTGTGTGCTGTCCGAGATGAAGGAGGACTTGAAGGGAAACGTGAAGTTCATTTTCCAGCCTGCGGAAGAGCTGAACCCCACAGGCGGAGCTCCGGGTATGATCAAGGACGGAGTTCTGGAAAACCCGCGTGTTGACGCCATCTTCGCCCTCCACGTCTGGCCGGGGTTCGAGACGGGAAAGATTGCCACGCGAGCCGGCGCTATAATGGGCGCTTCGGATCGCGTTTTTTTGACGGTATCGGGCAAAACCTCCCACGGTTCCGCCCCGCATCAAGGGGTTGATGCCATAATGATCGCCTCTCAGGTCGTGGGGGGGCTGCAGTCGATCGTATCGCGCTCCGTGGCGCCGCTCGACTCGGCAGTCGTCAGTTTCGGAACGATCAAAGGCGGGTATCGCTACAACGTTATCGCGGATAAGGTTGAACTTGAGGGCACAGTTCGCACTTTGAATCCCGCTACGCAGGATAAGATGCCCGGACTGATCGAACGGACAGCTCAGGGATACGCCAGAGGGCTGGGAGGGGACGCCTCAGTTCGCTATGTGCGCGGCTATCCGCCGACAATGAACGCTCCGGAGCTTTTCGCGATAGCCTCGGAAAGCGTCGCGGCTTCCATGGGTGAGGAACATTTCGTTACTGTGGAGAATCCCGACCTTGGAGGAGAAGATTTTTCGTTTTTCGCGCGTGAGCGTCCGTGCCTGATGGCATGGCTCGGATGCCGCCCTGCGGGAACTCCTCGTGAGGAATTCGCGGTCCTGCATAATAGCGGATTCAATCCCGACGAGGAATGTTTTTCATGGGGCGTGCGTTTCTTAACCTCCTGCGCCGTGGATTTTTTAAGAAAGTAGCGAATGAATATACTCACCAGCTTCATTAACTCGCATTTTTAAAGTTTAAAGCAGCGTCTTTTGCAGACTATTTGTTTTTGAAACTTTGCAGCGCTGGTGAGTATAGAAATATAGAAAGGGGGGGAACTCCTTACGAAGACGTAAAACAATGAGCGAGTATTCAACACTTAGAAAAAACAACGGAGGTATCAAAAATTTATGAGTGCAGAGATTGAAAAAAGAAGTAAATTTGAAGGCTTCATCAGGTGGATTGAGTACGTGGGAAACAAATTTCCCCATCCTTTCTGGCTTTTCACCATTTTGGCGCTGTTCACTATCTTGCTTTCCTTCCTGTTGGACGGAGCTGCCGTTACCTACATGGCGGCCAGAGCAGGCGAAGCGCCGAGCGAGGTTAAAGCCGCCGTCACCAACCTTTTGGATTATGACGCCATACGCACGTTTCTGGCAGGGTTCGTCAGAACTTATGTCAACTTCGCCCCATTGGGGCTGATTCTCACCATGATGCTTGGCATTGGGCTTGTCGAGCAGACCGGCATGATCTCCGCCCTGATGCGCAAAACCATACTGGGCGCGCCCCGGTGGTTAGTTACGGCCGTCATAGCTATCGTGGGCGTCAACGCGAACCTCGCGTCGGACGCCGGCATCATCTTCACCCCCGTCATTGCGGCCGCCGTCTTCAAAGCCCTCGGGCGAAACCCCTGGGTGGGCATTGCTGTAGGCTACGCGGCTGCGAGCGGAGGGTTCACCGCGAACCTTTTCATAGCTGGCACGGACGTGCTTTTGGCTGGGATCACGGAATCCGCCATAAGGGGCGCTCCCAACATGGCGGTCACCCCGATTGTCAATCCGGTGATGAACTGGTGGTTCATGATCGCGGCGACGTTTGTTCTCACCTTCCTGACGGTCTACGTCACGGAAAAATACACGGTTAAGCTGTTCGGGGACGGCGACGGAACTGCCGACGCTGAAGAACTCAAAAAACATGCCGTGACGTCTGACGAGAACCGCGGTCTTCTGTACGCCTTTTTGACCCTTGCTCTGTACATCGGGCTGATATATTACCTGACCAACCCGGAAGGTTCTTTGTTCCGCGCAAGGGATGGTTCGGTGATCCCCACGACTCCGGGCGTAACCTCCCCGCTGCTCACCAGCATCATGCCTATTCTGTTCTTCATGTTCTTTTTCGTTGGTATTGCCTACGGATATGGAGCGAGAGTCATCAAGAAAGGCGAGGACATTCCGAAGCTGATGAGCAAAGGGCTCGTGGGCAGCGTAGGATTTATGGTCGTCGTCCTGCCCGCGTCGCTTTTCGTTGAACTTTTCCGCATGAGCCGCTTCGATGTCATCCTGTCCGTCAAAGGCGCGGAAATGCTCAGAGCTCTTAGCCTGGACAACTTCCCTCTTTTAGTGCTTCTGCTTTTCATCTTGTTGGTGACGTTCCTGAACTTCTTCATGATGAGCGGCTCGGCAAAATGGTTGATCCTTGCGCCAATCTTCGTGCCGATGTTCGCCCAGATAGGGCTTTCTCCGGCGCTTACCCAGGTTGCCTACCGTATCGGCGATTCGACTACTAACATCATCACGCCTCTTTCCTACTACATGCCCGTTGTCATCGGATTGCTCGAACAGTATAAGAAGGAAGGCGATCCGGAGGTGGGGGTCGGGACGGTCATTTCCATGGGGATACCGTACTCGCTTTTCTACCTTGCCGGTTTCACTGTTCTTCTGATAGTGTGGTACCTGGTGGGCTGGAATTTAGGGCCGGGAGTGTCATTGATGATCCCGACGTTATAAGGGGATGTCTCCGGCGGGAAACTGCCCATAAATTTCTCGCATCGCCGCGCGCCGTTTGGCGCGCGGCGGTTTTTTGAGTGAGCGGCAGTATGTCCTGATACCAATCCTTTGCTTGAGCGCGGCGCCAATGACGGATGAAAGGATCGCCAAAATCCCTTGTTCCTTCACAGGTTACAAACCGCATTCCTCCCGCAAAAACCTCTCCAACTTTTTTTCAAAAATCTCAATGCACTCCAACTGAGCCGGCTTTGGGAACCGATGTGTAAGTTTATAGCATATACGGTCCGGCGGCCCCTCCTCCAAAGGGCGGCAAATAAGCTGATATTTTCTTTTCAATACTTCAACTAAGATGGCAGGCAGGATAGTCCATAAATCATCTTTCAGAAAAAGCATAAGCATTGTAATAGTATCTACCTGCAATATGGGGTGTATATTGGGATTGCACCAAGCGCTGTGCCATTGCGAAAATTCCGGCCCCCAGTTGAAGAAAATTTCTTTTCTAAAATCTAAATTCTTAGAATGAATAGATTCCATTCTATCCTGTTTTATTCTTTGCCCTTTCATTTGGACATAAAGCATTTTTTCCTGAAATAGAGGCTTCATGATAATGTTTTGATACCGTCTTGGGCTGAGTACAAATCCAACATCAGCTGAGTGGTTTTCTATTTGTTTGAAGATTTCCGGTGTTTGGTAAGTAAGCACCCTCAACCTGATTGGCGGGTCACCTTGTAATAATTGCTGGTAAAAGGGGGCGAAAGTATAGATATTAAGACTATCCACACTGTTGATAGTGAGATTTGCGGTGTTTTTATACTGTAAAGAATGCGCTTCATTCCATACTTGTACATACCGCTCGGCGATAGAGATAAATTCTTGTCCTTTATGGGTTAAATTTATCTGTCGCTGTCCTTTGTTTCGCTCAATCAACATAACGTCCAATTCTTTTTCCAATGTTTTCAATTGGAAGCTTACGGTTGATTGCGTTAAATAAAGCATCTCTGCCGCTTTTGATATGCTTTTTGCTGATACTATCGCCAAGAAGGCTTTTACTTCCGAAATGTTCATATCCCTTACCTTTCTTAATTATTTAATTATCCGATATTATATGCCAAAAAAATTTGTTTTTTAACTATATTGAAATATGGTAAGTTTAAAAATAAGAAATAATAAATTTTGCATAAATAACTTTATCCGCATTGATTTAGGAAGGAGTGAGAGAAGGCAGATAAAAGAACTTTAGTAGGCGAGCATTTATATTATAGAAAAGGGGGTGACATATATTTGAGAATTATCAATCAAAAATTTTTCTTCAATAACGAGCATTCATATTATTAGGAAAAGGGTGACATGTATTTGAAAATTACCGATCAAAAAATTTTCTTTGACCCAGCTTTACAGGCGGAAATTAAAGACCGTTTTTATTATGTAAACACGGATTATTTGGGAAGAAAACGTCAATTCTTTGAGAACTCCGGCGGATCTCTAAGGCTAAAGGCTGCGGTGGAAGCTAAAGCAAAATTGGAAAAAATCCCCGATTGCCCTGAGCGTATGCATGACACGGCGAAAATGCTGCAAAAGGTAAAAGAGGACGGCATAAGGGATATTATGGAGGTTATCTTTGGCGCCAAGTCCGGCGCATTGGTAACGGAACTTACCGCTTCGCAGGTTATGTTTCAGATTACGCGCGCGATAATCGAAAACGCGCCGGGTACAAACATTGTTACCACCTCCATTGAACATCCTTCCGCCTATGACGCGGCGCAGATGTACGCCTTGCGAACCGGAAAAGAATTTCGTGTGGCAATGGGCAATCCAACCACCGGCGGCGTTGATACGGAAGAAATTCTAAACCATATTGACAAAGATACTTGTTTACTTAGTGTGATGAGCGCCTCTAATATCTCCGGCTATATTTTTGATTTGGAGGAAATTGTTACTGAGGCAAGAAAAATCAACCCGGACCTATACATAATCAGCGACGCGGTTCAGCATATCCCCCACGGCGCGTTGGATGCGGAAAAGCTTAGGCTGGATGGCGCGAATTTTGCTCCCTATAAGACTTTTGGCATACGTGGCTGTGGCTATGGTTATGTTTCCGACCGGGTGGCAAGAATGCCGCACCATAAGTTACTGGCAAAGGCGGAGACGGAATGGGAACTGGGAACTTTCCCTCATTCGAATTATGCAGCCGTTTCAGCTATTGTGGATTATGTATGCTGGATCGGAGAACATTGCAGAGAAAGCAAAAACCGCCGCGAACTTTATGTGGCCGGAATGGATCAAATCCATTTGCAGGAGCATTCGCTGCTGATCCACATGATGGAAGGAACAGGCGATATTCCCGGTTTGCGCCACATACCCGGTGTGCAGGTTTTCCTGGATTCAGAGGATACAGTTGACCGCGATTTAATCTCCGCCATAGGCATTAAAGGCTTGGGATTTACAGAAGCGGTTGCAGAATATTATAAGCGGGGCGTAACTGTTTATGAGCGGATTAACACCAGCCTTTATTCAAAGCGGATTGTGGAGTCTCTCGGCTTGGCTGGCGCGATACGCGTATCCCCATTGCATTGTCACGATACCTCGGACATTGAGGATTTTTTGAAGATAACGGCGGAAATTGCCGCGCAGTTCGCAGGAAAATAATAAATCTCAGATAAGGAAGGGATAATATAATGAAAATTTTAAAAAATATTGCGCTTTGGAAAAAAATCCTTGCCGGCGTTGTTGTAGGTTTGGCAATTGGCATAATATCCCCTGCAACAGCTAATACCTTATCACCGCTTGGGGATGTTTTCCTTCGTATGTTAAGGATGCTCATCGTTCCTTTAGTTTTTTTCAGTATTACAAGCGGTATTTGCAAGATGGGTGATGTTAAGCAATTACGTACTGTAGGTTTACTTTATTCTCTTTGGATTGTCGTTTCATCTGCTATTGCCGCAGCTTTCGGCGTGATTATTGCCGTAGCTCTCCAACTCGGCAAAGGAACGACGGAATTTTTAGCTCACGGTCAAGAAGTAAACACCGTTTCTTACAGCTTCATTAACAACGTTGTCAGTTGGTTCCCCACAAATATCATAGAGGCGTTTTATAATGCAAACATGTTACAAATCATTGTGTTTTGCCTTTTCTTTGGCGTAGCTTTGCTCGTTCTCGGTGAAAAAGTTAAGAGCTTGGTAAAGGGTATTGATCAAGCCAGTAGCGCAATGTTGAAAATAACAGAGTTTATTATGGAGTTTTCTCCGATTGGCATTATGTCTCTAATGGCTACTATGGTATCTACAATTACTGGTGCAATGATGAAAGAAATTTTACTTTTCATAGTTGCTGATGCGGTTTGCTGCTTCCTTGTCTTAATTTTTGTTTATCTTGTTCTGGTTAAGCTTGCAAGCGGCATTAACCCATTTAAATTTATGAAAAAGATCACCACGCCAATTATTGTTGCAATTTCTACTTGCTCGTCTGCCGCGACATTGCCGGTTTCCATCAAAGTCACTGACGAAGAACTTGGTATTCCCGAAAATGTGTATGGATTTACCCTTCCTCTTGGTAATACTTGCGGAATGACAGGTTTTGCACTGTTTGTCGGCATGTGTTGTATTTTTGCTTCCAATCTCTATGGCTTTAGCATTACCATCGGAGGTATCGTTCAGTTCGTTTTTTTGGGGATAATTCTTTCCATCGGCGCCGCTGGCGTGAGGGGAGCCGGCATTGTAATGTCCACAGTATTGCTGGAGACTTTGGGAATGCCGCTTACTATCATTCCTATTCTGGCGGCTATTTGGCCTACTATTGACCCTGGCCACACGGTTTTGAACAATGCCGGAGATTTGTGCGGCACTGCAATTATTGCCAAACGGTTGGGACTTATGGATATGGAGGTTTTCGAAAAATAACGATAACGATCCTGACTAAAAACCTCAAAAAAAACCGCCTTGCGGCGGTTTTTTTGAGGTTAAGAAACAAACAGGATGGATTCTAAAATTTCGGCGGCGTCTTTTACCACGCGAGGGCAAACTTCGCGAACCCGTTCCCTTATCGCCTGCTTATCGGCATATCGCAGATCAAGTTGCAAAAGTTCGTGGCAATTCGCGGTTTGGTTCCTTTTTACAAACCTTTCTCCAAATTCATGCACTAACGCATAGGTTTTTTCTTTGGATTCCCTGTCATCCGGCAGGAATTTCCCGTGTTTCAGCCCAATGACCAAAAATGCGCCGGATACCGCGCCGCAAATTTGGCCGAATCGTCCCATTCCTCCTCCCAATCCGCAGGAGAGCTTCAATGCGATTTCCTTGTCGTCCAAGCCAAAATCCTCGCAATAAGTCGAGAAAATCGCTTGCGCGCAATTAAAGCCTTTGCCGTTGTTAAAAAATTCCATAGCCTCGTTTACTTTGCTTTTCATCGTTTACCTCTATTAGCAATATATTTTCTAAAGTAATAATGGAGCAAGCGTTAATGTATGTCAATAGTATTGTGGAGATTGTGAAAAATCTGGGAGGTACTACCCATCTTGACTTTAGCGGCTGTATGTTTTATTATTACGTACCGTTACGACTTGTTAGTGCGATTTTTGATACTTACTGAAGGGGAGGGGAGCCCTGTGCACGGCGCTAAATCAATGGTTTCAAGCATGTTCTTTTACTTTTATTATTGGTTTACGGTATGCGGGGATCCCAGTTTGGTAAGGGTCGGTGCAACGCTACTCCGTTGAACCGGATCGAATCCAAAAAGACTTAAGGGCTTCCTCGCGGCAAAGCGCGCAGGAAGCTTTTTTTTATGAAGAAAGGAGGATCGGCCGTATAGGTTAGTAAGTTATGCAGGATGCGCGGAAAACACCGTTGTGGCATGTTAAAAAAATTTTGAAAGGGGTTTTTATCTATGGAAGAGAATCGCAGTAGAGAAACTTTGGGAAGCCGGCTGGGTTTCGTTTTTTTGGCGGCGGGGTGCGCCATAGGGCTGGGCAATATTTGGCGCTTTCCGTTCATAGCCGGCCGCTACGGCGGAGCGATTTTTGTTTTGATCTACCTGATGTCCATCGTATTTATAGCGATGCCCATCATGGTCATGGAGTTCGCTGTGGGGCGCGCTTCCAAGCAGAGCATCGTGGGGTCGTTCCATAAACTGCAGCCGAAGGGGACGCGCTGGTCCGTCTACGGGTATTTGGGATTGGCTGGAAACTACATCCTGATGATGTTCTACACCACCGTGACAGGATGGATGCTGGCTTACACGTATCACTACCTGATGGGAAACCTCCAGGGATTGACCCCGGATCAGGTAGGAGGCTTCTTCGGAGGATTTCTGGAAAGCCCTGAGAGAGTGATGCTGTGGCTTTTCGTGGCCGTGACGCTGGGTACGCTCATCTGCATCGGCGGGCTTCAAAAAAGCGTCGAGCGCGTAACGAAAGTCATGATGTGCGGACTTTTCGTAATCATGACATTGCTGGCCTGGCGTGCCGTCACCCTGCCGGGAGCGGAAAAAGGACTTGAATTTTATCTCAGGCCCGATTTAAGCAAGCTGGCCGGCGTAAGCATCTTCGAGGTTTTATTCGCTGCCTTGGGGCAATCGTTCTTCACGCTCTCATTGGGCATCGGAAGCATGGCGATATTCGGAAGCTACATAGGCCGGGAGCGCTCGCTGCTCGGGGAGGCGACCGTGGTTACGGTGCTTGATACTTTCGTTGCGATTTGTGCCGGCCTTATAATATTCCCGGTTTGTTTCGCCTTTGGAACGGAGCCCAATGCCGGGCCCGGCCTCATTTTCGTGACTCTGCCCAACATGTTCAACAGCATGGACAATGGCAGGACCTGGGGTATCCTCTTCTTCCTTTTCATGAGCTTTGCCGCAATGAGCACGGTCGTAGCGGTCTTCGAACTTATCATCGCCAATTTCATTGACCGCTGGGGCTGGAGTCGCCAAAGGGCCAGCATAGCCACATTCTTCCTTATTTTCATTTTGTCCATTCCATGTGCCTTCGGTTTCAACGCCTGGTCGCACATCCAACCTATGTGGGAGGGTTCGGCTGTTATTGACCTGTGGGATTTCATCGTCAGCTACAACCTGCTGCCAATAGGCGCCCTGATTTATCTCCTGTTCTGCGTTTCCCGCTATGGCTGGGGCTGGGACAATTTCGTAGCCGAAGCCAACCAGGGCACAGGCCTCAAGGTTGCCCAATGGATGCGCCCTTACGTCACTTACGTCATACCTTGCGCTATAATCTTTATTTTTATAATGGGCTATATAAGTATCTTTGAGAATTTTTAATCCGTAAAAAGCAAACCTGTAAAACTCGGGGGATGTGGGAAAGTAAGAAAAATTTCCCCGTCCCCCTGAGCCAATTTTCGAGAATTGTGAGAAACAATGAAATAAAATAGCGGACTTTTGCCCGCTATTCTAACACTTTTTGGAACTCTGAACAACTGTGAAAAACGCTGAAAAATTTCGTTTCTTCGGCTACTAAAAAATAAAAAGATTAAAAAAAATCTTTTGCTTGCAAGAACGCAGGCAAAATTTTTTTTGTCAAATAAAAACGATACTATATTGTGTTA
>Ga0099364_10008538_pt1 | contig 14405 bp, 13 predicted proteins | sample TergutTh196P3_FD_73070 | JGI IMG/M metagenome (GOLD analysis project Ga0099364, IMG submission 73070) | Microcerotermes parvus P3 segment gut microbial communities from Pointe-Noire, Republic of the Congo - Th196 P3 | ecosystem: Host-associated > Arthropoda: Insects > Digestive system > Gut ... | reverse complement strand
TCGCAAGAATGTATGCAGAAAATGCAAGAATACTTGCCGAAAAGGAGTATGCTATTGCCGAAAAAGAGTATGCATTTCAGCAGGCTATTACAGAAAAGGAGTATGCATTTCAGCAAGCTATTACAGAAAAAGATAATGCATTTCAGCAGGCTATTACAGAAAAAGATAATGCCTTGCAAAAAGCCCTTGCTGAACTTGCAAAATATCAAGGAAATATAAATTAAAAATGTTATGGCACAAAAAAAACAGTCAAAAATAAAAAAAGTAAGTAATAAAACCGACCGAACACTCAAAGACGTGGGCGTATATATTAATAGCAAATATGACCCCCCAAAAATTTAAAAAATATTATCAATCACTTAAAAATTTACGTAATATGAACTTAGTAATCAACGAATACAAGAATACTATCGCAAGAATGTATGAAGAACTTGCAGAAAAAGAGTATGCTATTGCAGAAAAAGAGTATGCATTTCAGCAGGCTCTTGCAGAAAAAGACAATGCCCTGCAAAAAGCCCTTGCAGAACTTGCTAAATATCAAGGAAATATAAATTAGAAAATGATAATGAAGAACCTTACATCTAGATTAAAACTTATAATCGCAACCTATTTAATAGTTGCAAGTTGTTCTTTTGAGGACAATGATAGTTGGGATGACAACGTTATTCCTGTAACAATCAAAGACATCGAAGCGGTAAATATTGACAATTCGGGAGAATTTCCAAAGGTAACTGCTGACCCAATAAAAAAAGAGGCTTATATGCTGGGGGTCAGGTGGATAACTACGACGGCACCTTCCGACGATGACGATATTTTTATTACCGATATAATCCAAGAGAATCAACAAACATACAACTCGCTGAGTAACAAGTATAAAAAAGCGATTTTATGTAATACCAAATTCAATTCGGAAATTGAGGAGGGCAAATATGTTTCAAAATTTTTTAAAGAGATAAATAGAAACTATTTACCTTCCGATGTGGACGAGGGGTTTGTTTTGTTAGAAGCACCAACACCAGGAGAACATTCTTTCAGAATTGAATATTACGAAGGCGAAACGCTTAAATTCTACCATGATACACCATTAATTAATTTCTATTAGCAATGAAAAAAAACATAATTTTATTATTTGTCGTAGTATTTACGCAATATATTGTGGCACAAGACAGTAATAGTCAGGACTCGCTCATTTCAAAGAAAAAAAATATTTGGTTTGATTTACATATAGGTCAGCATTTTGGGCTAAATTCGTGGAGTAGCACCAACTACGTAAACGATGGATATTATAAAGCATCAATAACAGAGTTTAAAGGGATTTTAAATTTATATTTCATAAATTCATACTTTGGCGGATTTATAGACATGGGAATGGGTATTTTGCCCGCTCCAAAAATGAAAACTTTAGATTTAGATAAGATGCCGATGCCGCATAAGGGAACAAAATATTATCAGCGCGAAATATTGTCAGAATCAGGAAACGAAAAAGCAAGCGTAAACTTTACAATGTCATTTGGATTGATGGGAAACATCGAAATTGACGATAATATGTCAATAATGCCATATTTAGGGATAGGATATATCTCTATGCCACAAAGGACGCACGAAATTCTACTTAAAGAGGACGGCTCAAATATGCAATACAATACAATTTATATTTGGAACGGCATTGACGACTACCAACAAACTGAACCTCTTACATTTATATACGGAAAACTTTTATTGAAAAATAAATTTCTCCATAAAACAAATTTTTTATTAGGATTAGAATATAGGTGGTTTTTTGATACCATTGATTTTTACGGAAAATATACCAACACGTTCAATCTCAACAACAAAAGAGATTTTAGAATAAAAGGAAACCAAATGAATATGATTGGAGTTATCGCAGGAATTTCGTTTTGATAGTTTTCAGAAATAAAATAATGTTGAACACAGAAACAGAAACAGAGAATAAAATATTTCGTGTAGGCGTTGACGCTGGCTCTACTACTTTGAAACTGATTATTTTAGACCACCAAAACAATATTGTTTTTAAGTCTTATACACGGCATAAGGCAAATATTGTAGGAGTTTTCAAAGAAGAGTTACAAAAAGTGGGCATCAAATTTCCTGATTCGCAATTTTCTATTTGTATGACAGGCTCGGCGGGGATGGGAATTGCGGAACTGACGGCTATTCCTTTTGTGCAGGAAGTGGTTGCTTCAATTGAAGTAGTGAAAACGATGTATCCCGAAACCCGCACGTTGATTGATATTGGCGGTGAAGATGCTAAAATGGTCTTTTTCGGCGACAAAAAACAGCCCGATATACGTATGAATGGTAGTTGTGCAGGCGGAACAGGCGCTTTTATCGACCAAATGGCTGATTTAATGCATATTCATGTTGATGATTTGGGAAATTTTGCTCTAAAGTCCGAAAAAACATATCCCGTTGCCTCACGCTGCGGAGTATTTGCTAAAACCGATATTCAAAATCTGATTTCGAGAAACATACCCCAAGCAGACGTTGCAAAATCAATTTTACATACGGTGGCACTACAATGCATTACGGCATTGGCACGAGGTCGAGAAATTAAACCTAAAATTATTTGTACAGGCGGTCCTTTGACTTTTAATCCTGCGTTGCGAGATTCATTCAAAGAGTTGTTGTCCATTGCTGATGACGAATTTATTTTGCCACAAAACAGCCAATATTTTCCCGCTTGGGGAGCCGCATTATATAAGGACGAAAAAAATGTGATTTATGACAATATTTTGGCATTGACCGACAATTTAGAAACGTTAGGAACTAACAGAAAGGATACACTGCCCGTATTGTTCAAAGATAATTCAGAATACAAACAATGGAAAGAAAAACGAAAAATTAAACCTCTCAAAATAAGAAAACTCGCTGAAAATGAAACAATAAACTGTTATCTTGGAATTGATTCTGGCTCCACAACCACCAAAATTTTGGTTTTGGACGAAGAAGGTTATATAGTTTTCAATTTTTATGGCGCTAATGAGGGTAATCCGTTGAAAAAAACAGTTGAAGGATTAAATGAATTTTACACTCTTTGCAAAGAAAAAAATATCTCTTTTAGATTTATTTCTTCGGCGGCTACGGGCTATGGCGAAGATTTGGTCAGGTCGGCACTGTCCTTAGATTACGGTATAGTTGAAACGATGGCGCATCTATCAGGCGCACAATATATTGACCCAAATGTTACTTTTATTTTGGACATCGGAGGGCAGGATATAAAATCTATTTTTACGCGAGACGGCATTATTTCAAATGTAGAACTGAACGAAGCCTGTTCGTCTGGTTGCGGCTCGTTTCTGCAAAATTTTGCTGCAACGATGAATTTGAGCCTCAATGATTTCACAAAAGAGGCTTGTATGGCTAAATTTCCAAGTGATTTAGGCTCCCGATGCACCGTTTTTATGAACTCAAAAGTGAAACAATCATTGCGCGAAAATGCTGACTTAGGGGATATTGCCGCTGGATTGGCTTATTCAGTAGTTAAAAATTGCCTGTTTAAAGTTCTAAAAATATCAAACCTTAAACATCTGGGTAACAACATAGTAGTACATGGCGGAACATTCCTCAACGATGCCGTTTTCAGAGCATTAGAATTGCTTTCAGAAAAAACTGTAAGTTCTACCGACCACCCCGAATTGATGGGAGCATTAGGAGCAGCATTGTATGCCCAAAAAAAGAAAAAAACTGATAACCGACAAACAGATTTCACAGGCACGGAAAATTTGCCCGACATTAATTCAATAAATACAAAAGAACTGCAATGTAAGGGCTGTACAAACGAATGCTCGGTGTTGCAATTCACTTTTGCAGGCGGAAACAAATGTTATGCGGGCAATAAATGCGAAAAAGTTTTTTTCAATAGAAAAAGTGCTGCCGACAAAGGATACAACGCTTTTGATATGAAAAACAGCGTATTGTTCGATCAGCCTGATAATCACCGTGATAATCACCATGAAACAACACAAAAGAGAGTAAAAATTGGTATTCCGAGAGTACTTAATATGTATGAAAACTATCCATTTTGGCATACTTTGCTTAATGAATGCGGTTTTGATGTGGTTTTATCGCCCGAATCAACATTTTCACTTTATCAAAAAGGTGCAGGAAACGTGATGTCGGAAAATATATGTTTCCCCGCAAAATTGGTTCACGGACACATACTTGCGTTGGTTGAGCAAAATGTGGACAGAATTTTTTATCCCATCGTGCCAAAAGAAGAAAAAGAGTTTGATAAAACAACCGATTCGTTCAATTGTCCTGTGGTTAGTGGCTACCCTGAAGTTGTGGGAAGTTCTATGGAGCCGCAAGAAAAATTTAATATTCCTTTTGATAAGCCTGTTATTTCGTTCAATAGCAAAGAAGCGTTGAAAAAAACGTGCCGAAATTACCTTATATCTCTTGGAATTTCTAAATCATTGTTTAATAAATCTTTTGCAAAAGCACTATCTGCATTAAGTAAATATCAAAATTTGCTGCGGGACAAACAAAAAGTGTTGTTCGACAAATCTGTGTCCAATGGTGAAATTGTTGTTGTAGTTGCGGGACGCCCCTATCATGCTGATTTGCTTATACAACAGAAAGCGGGACAAATACTGTCTGACTTGGGCGTTCAAGTTTTTACCGATGATATTTTTCGTTTCAAGGAGAGTAGCGGTTTTACACAACTAAATATGATTTCGCAATGGTCATATCCAAATCGGGTGGTGCAGGCAGCGTTGGAAGTTGCTAAACTGCCGCAAAATGTTCAATTAGTGCAATTAAACTCTTTCGGCTGCGGTCCCGATTCGTTTCTTATGGACGAAATAAGCGAAATATTGAAACATAGCGGCAAAAATCATACAATTTTGCGGATAGACGAAATTGCAAGTCCGGGTTCTATTCGTTTGCGACTGCGCTCACTCGTGGAATCGCTCAAAGCAGGCAGCCTGACTGAATATAGTGAAAAATCAACATATCAAGGTTACAACCTCTTTTATACCAAAGATGACCGCCAAAAAACTATTCTAATTCCTTGGTTTACTGACTTTTTGTCACCGTTTCTTCCTGCTGTGGGCGAATTAGCGGGATATAAAGTGGAAAATTTGCCCCGTTCCTCAAAACAATCGGCTGATATGGGGCTACTCTACGGACATAACGAAATTTGCTATCCTGCAACATTGATTCTGGGAGATATTATTTATGGTTTAAAATCAGGGAAATATGACTTAAACAATGTTGTTGTGTCAATTACGCAAACAGGCGGGCAATGCAGAGCGACAAACTATATTGCGCAAATTAAAAGCAGCCTTGTAAATGCGGGATTTTCAAATATTCCCGTGATTTCATTAACAACCGGGGACGTTTATCAGAGCCGGCAAAAAGCATTTGAACTTCCCGTGAAAAATCTTTTAAACATTTCTCTTCACATAATTTTGTATAGCGATGCACTCCAACAGATGTACAATTCAACGTCTATAAGGGAAAAGAAAAAAGGACAAACGAAAATTCTTTTTGATTTTTATATCGAAAGAGGAATCGAAGCAACAAGAAAAAAAGACCCAAAACAGATGTTACAGTTTCTAACAGAGGCAGTTGACCAATTCAATAAAATTCCCGTAAATGACCAAGAATACACAAAAATTGGCTTGATAGGCGAAATCTACCTGAAATACAACAACTACGGACAGGCATATATTTCGGAATGGCTTCGCTCAAAAAAGATGGAAGTGATGTCGCCTCCGCTGCTCGATTTCCTTACGCAATATTTTGTCAATTCGGAAGTAAATTCAAAACATGGCATCGAACCTGAAAATATTTTTACAAAACTTTTTTTCAAACCTGTTTTGTGGAAATTGGTAAACAACAAAGTTAAAAAAGCCGAAAAAATAATGCAAAATTTCCGCTACTATTATCCCTCTGAATCAATATACACGAAAGCAAAATATGCAGAAAAAATTTTAAGCCTGACAAATCAATTTGGCGAGGGCTGGACAATAGCCGCAGAAGTTTCTCACTACGCACGACACGGCATCAACAAAGTTGTTTGCGTTCAACCATTCGGCTGCATCGCAAACCACGTAGTAGCAAAAGGAATAGAAAAACGTCTAAAAAAGTTCTACCCAAATATGAACCTCCTATATCTGGACGTGGACGGCGGAGTGGCGGATGTTAATTTGCAGAATAGGTTGCATTTTATGATATGAAATTCATTTTAAAAAGAAATGTCGAAGAAAAATTTTTTCAAAAATTTTGTAACATTCCTCATTTTTTTTCGTACAACTACAAAAATTAAACGATACAAATTGTTATGATTTTATATTCTATTTTTATTATTATAGCGTTACTACTTGCGGTTGTAGTATTTATAGCCGCAAGGAAGTACTTTTTTAGGAGGCTTCATGAAGAGGTCGACAAAAGGATTGACGAATATATAAAGGTAAAGGAAAAAGCCTCTTATATAAAAGAAGGTTTTGACCCAGAAGCGGCACTATCCAAGACTGAAAAGCAAAAATTCACCTCAAAAAAATATGATAGCGTAACAGTTTTGTTTGCAGATATTCAGGGTTTTACAAAAATAGTAGAGCATCTAAACCCAGATAGGTTGATTGATGAGTTAGACAAATTTTTCTTTCAATTTGACAACGTCATTGAAAAATATCGGATAGAAAAAATCAAAACCATCGGAGACGCATATATGGCAGCCGGCGGATTACCCAAAAAGAACAGCACCAATCCCATTGAAGTAGTAATGGCAGCGTTAGAGATACAAGCACACATGGTACAGCATAAAGCCGACCAACGCGACTTTTGGGAATTAAGAATAGGCATACATACAGGACCTATCATTTCAGGGAAAATTGGCAGAAGCAAAACAAACATAGACATCTGGGGCGACACAGTTAATATTGCCAGCAGGATGGAATCTTCGGGAGTTGCAGGTGAAATAAACATTACAGGAATGACCTACCAGCTTGTAAAAGATTTCTTTGAGTGCCAATACAGAGGCAAAATGCCCATTAAATACAAAGGCGAAATAGATATGTACTTTGTACGGAGCCTGTTGCCTAATTTATCGATAGGAGGTATGGGGAAAAAGCCTAACGACCTGTTCAACATAAGGTTACAGCAAATAAGATTTGAAGACGTAGAAGAACTTATAATGGAACGCCTAAACAGCGAACTCTCCCCCAGAATGACCTATCATACCGCCATACACACAGCAGACGTTATTTTACAAATTGAAATACTTGCCAGCGGCGAAAAAGTATCCGAAGAAGAGCTGCTACTACTGAAAACAGCCGCACTGATGCATGACGTAGGCTTTTTAATTTCATACGCAAACCACGAAATAAAAAGCGTAGAACTAACAAAAGAGATTTTGCCCACATATCAATATACATTTCAGCAGATTGACAAAATTGTTAAACTGATAGAAGTTACAAGACCTAACGAAAAACCGACAAATAAACTCGAAAATATAATGAAAGACGCCGACCTCGATTTTTTGGGACGATTAGATTATATAAACATTTCAGAAAAACTTTTCAAAGAGATAGTCGAGTTCGAAAAAGAGATGACACACTTAGAATGGATGCAAAAACAGCGCGATTTCTTCGTAAAACATAAGTATTATACAGACACAGCAATAAAAATGAGGCAGGCAAACAAAGAAAAAAACCTTGAAAAAATCAAAAAAAATATAAAATATAGTTAAAAAAATCAAAAAAAATAGATAATTAATAATTTTTTATCTACCTTTGTCGTTTTAAAAGAATATGTAAAATTAAAAAATATCACTTTAATTAATTATGAGACAACAAGATCAGGACGCAAAACTTCCAAATAATATTTTGACGGGAACAAAAATCACCGGAAATATCGAAACCACCGGAGATTTCAGAATAGATGGAAACATTGAGGGAAACGTAAATTCCAAAGGAAAAGTAGTAATCGGCGCAAACGGCTTCATCAAAGGAGAAGTAATCTGTATGAACGCCGAAATTTCGGGTACACTTGAAGGTAAAATTATTGTTACCGAACTTCTTTCGCTAAAAGCAACATCAAAAATTACAGGCGAAATAAAAATAGGAAAACTTTCAATAGAGCCCGGCGCATACTTTTCAGGTACTTGTTCCATGAACAATAAAAATGAAACTAAAATTCCCGATAAAAAATAATTTTTTTTCATTTTTTTGGAACATTATTATTTTTTTTTCGTTAGAGTTGCTATGAAAGGTTTTTTTGAAAACAATTTATATTTTGTCTATTTAAAATAACTCGGAAATGAGAATAATTTTAACAATATTAATTTTATCGGCATCGTGGGGAACGCTATTTTCAGCAGCACCCGAAAAAGAAGGCGAGTTCAACGCATCCGAAATGATAATGCACCATATCGGAGATTCGCACGAATGGAACATAGTATCCTTTAATAAAGGAAAAGAAAACGAAATAAATATTACGTTGCCGCTACCGATAATACTGTGGCACAACGGATTACACTTCTTTATGTCGTCTAAATTCCATAAAGAAAAAGCCGTTAAAATAGGAGAAAACTACGTGGTTTGCTACCACGAACACCTCTACATTACCAACGCAGACGGAACAATTATTTATGATGACGACCACAAAGTAACCAATGCCAGCCCGTTGAGTTTTTCAATTACTCGAAACACAGCGAGTATGCTGTTAGGTGCTTTATTACTCTTTTTAATATTCGGACAAGCAGCAAAAGGTTATGCAAAACGGGGAGGACTATCAGTTCCGCAAGGAGTGCAATTAATCGTAGAACCCTTGGTATTGTTCGTCCGAGACGACATCGTTTACCAGCAAATAGAAGATAGACGCAAAGCAGATTTTTTTGTACCATATCTGCTGACACTCTTTTGTTTCATCATAATCAACAACTTAATAGGATTAGTACCATTTTTTCCCGGCGGAAGTAACACTTCAGGGAATATTTCGTTCACTTTTACGTTATCAATAATTACCTTTTTGGTAGTAAATGTCTTTGCAACAAAAGATTATTGGAAACATATATTTTTAGCACCCGGAATACCGTTGCCCATAAAAATATTTATCGTTCCCGTTGAAATAGTAGGACTTTTTACAAAACCATTTGCATTGATGCTACGTCTTTTTGCCAACATAACGGCAGGACACATCATAATTTTGAGCCTCGTCTCAATAATATTTGTGATGAAAACTATCTTTGCATCGCCACTGACCGTAATTTTGGCATTAGTAATGTTTTGCCTTGAGTTGTTGGTAGCATTTTTACAAGCATATATTTTTACGCTTTTAACTGCCCTCTTTATAGGGATGGCGGTAAACGAAGCACATCATTAAATAATATTAATAAAAATTTTTCATTATGGATTTAACAGCAGTAGGATTAGGAATAATTATCGTGGGCGTAAGCCTCGGCATCGGACTGATAGGAAAAGGTGCAGTAGAGGCAATGAGCCGTCAGCCCGAAGCGAGTTCTAAAATTCAAACAGCGATGATTATTGCCGCAGCGCTTATTGAAGGAGCAGCGCTTTTTGCGATTGTTATATGCGCATTTATTTTGTAAAACAATTTTAAATTTTAAGTCATGGGACTATTGACACCAGATCCCGGATTGGTCTTTTGGACCACGCTGACGTTTGTAATTCTTCTTATTATTTTGAGGAAAACAGCTTGGAGACCTATTCTGCGTGCAATAAAAGTACGCCAAGAGTACATCGAATTTTCTTTGCGAGATGCTGACAAAGCAAAAGAAGAGTTAGCACAGATTTCTGTTAAACAAAAAGAAATAATAGAAGAAGGCAGACGTGAACGCGATTTAATAATCCGCGAGGCAAGGGATTTAAAAAATGAAATTATCCGTGAAGCAAAAGAAGCCGCTCAAATAGAGGCAGCAAGGCTTATACAGCAGACACACGACCAAATGGAAAGAGAAAAGAAAGAAGCAATGCTTTCCATTAAACAGCAAATCAGTATGTTGTCACTCGACATCGCAAGTAAAATACTGAGAGAAGAACTTGCATCAAACGAGAGACAAGAATTTGTGATTAACAGGCACTTGCAAGAGATATCGCTTAACTAATTAAAAACAAGTGCCATGAACAGAGGACTGATTTCAATGAGGTATGCCAAAGCCTTATTACAAATAGGACAAGAAAAAGAAAATCTGCGGCAAACTCTTTATGACAACGCCGCATATTTTTACGAAGCCCTTAACGAAACCGCCGAATTTGACGTTTTTATTAAAAATCCGGTAATTAAAGACAACCATAAAAAAGAACTGCTCCGAAACGTTTTCGGTAAAATATTCGATAATACAATGTTGAACTTTATCGAAGTTATTATCCAAAACAAAAGAGAACATCTGATTAACGATATTTTCCTAAATTTCCTAACCTTATACCGTAAACAACAAGGAATTAGGAACATTACAGTAGTTACAGCAATTTCAATCGCCGACAACTACAAAAATGAGATGCGGAAAATATTGATAGAGAAACTGAACGCAAACATCGAACTAGAATGTAAAACAAACCCCGATATTATCGGCGGACTGTTAATCGTGGTCGATGACAAACAGGCGGACGGTAGCATCGCAGGCGAACTGCGTGAATTAAAGAAAAAAATGATGAATTAAATCAATAAAGGTTTAGCCACATGGAACAGATTAAACCCTCAGAAGTCTCTTCGTTACTGAAAAAGCAAATAGAAGAGTTTCAAACAGGAATGCGGCTTGAAGAAGTCGGAACAGTACTGCAAGTTGGAGACGGTACTGCAAGAATTTTCGGACTATCAAACGTCCGAGCAAACGAACTTGTCGAAACAGACAAAGTTACAGGAGTAGTATTAAACCTCGAACAAGACAACGTAGGTATTGTATTACTCGGTCCAACTCATTTAATGGAAGAAGGCGATATAGTACGCCGTACAGGTAGAATTGCCTCAATCCGCGCCGGCGAAGGTATGCTGGGACGTGTCCTCAACTCATTGGGCGAACCAGTGGACGGCAGAGGTCCCATAACGGGAGACCTTTATGAAATGCCATTAGAAAGGAAAGCACCCGGCGTACTTTTCAGGCAACCTGTAAAAGAACCACTACAAACAGGCGTTAAAGCCGTGGATTCTATGACACCAATCGGACGCGGACAGCGAGAACTTATTATCGGAGACCGACAAACAGGAAAAACTGCTATTGCAATAGATACAATAATAAACCAAAGAAAATTCTACGACAAGGGAGACCCCGTCTATTGTATATATGTCGCCATCGGACAAAAAGGTAGCACCGTTGCGCAGATAGTCAAAACTTTGGAACAACATCGCGCAATGGACTATACAGTAGTTGTAATGGCAACAGCATCTGACCCCGCTGCAATGCAGTTTTATGCACCATTTTCGGGAACGGCAATCGGGGAATATTTCCGCGACACTGGTCGTCATGCGCTGATAATTTTCGATGACTTGTCGAAACAAGCCGTTTCATACCGAGAAGTATCTCTGCTACTGAGACGACCTCCCGGACGGGAAGCCTACCCCGGCGATGTTTTCTACCTACACTCGCGCTTGTTAGAGCGTGCCGCCAAAGTCATCGAATCGGACGAAATTGTCCAAAAAATGAACGACCTGCCAGAATCTCTAAGACCGATAGTAAAAGGCGGTGGCTCGCTTACTGCGCTCCCAATTATCGAAACACAAGCAGGTGACGTTTCTGCTTACATCCCTACAAACGTGATTTCAATCACGGACGGTCAAATTTTCTTGGAAACAAACTTGTTCAACGCTGGTATTCGTCCCGCTATAAACGTGGGTATATCCGTTTCGCGCGTTGGCGGTAATGCCCAAATCAAACCGATGAAAAAAGTCGCAGGAACGCTAAAATTAGACCAAGCGCAATACCGCGAATTGGAAGCATTCTCAAAGTTCGGCTCCGATATGGATGCTGCTACAATGTTCGTCTTAGACAAAGGAAGAAAAAATGTGGAACTCCTAAAACAGCCACAATATCAACCAATGGACGTTGCAAAACAAGTTGCCCTAATCTATTGCGGAACAAACGGTTTGCTTAAAGATGTACCCATCGACAAAGTTAAAGAATTTGAACACGACCTGTTAGAAGCATTGGAACTAAGAAACAAAGCAGTTTTAGATAAAATCTCAGCAGGAACGCTTGACGACGAAAGTTTAAATATCATCACAAAGACGGCTGAGGAACTTTCTTCTCGGTATGTTAAGTGAATGGGTGAATGAGTGAATGAGTGAATGGGTGAATAGGTGAATGGGTGAGAGTGAGAGAATATGGGAAATGTATTCCATCTGGAATGCATCTTTCGGTAGAAAAATTTGTGAATATGGGAAAAGCATTCCAATAGGAATGTGCCTATTGATAGAAAAATGAGGTGGTAATATGATCACAATATAATATAAAGTAGAGATATCACCTTGAGCCTGAAGAGTTTAGAGATTGTTGCATAATAGGAGAATCTAAAATTTAAACGACTAAACAGTAATAATTATGGCAAACACAAACCTATCAAACGCAAAAAATGCAAAGAACGATGAGTTTTATACTCAGTTTTACGATATTGAAAAAGAAATTAACGCCTATTTGGAATATGACCCAAATGTTTTTAGAGGGAAAACCATTCTTTGCCCTTGTGATGACCCTTATGAAAGCAACTTTTTTAAGTATTTTGCGCTGTATTTTGAACTTTTAGGTATAAAAAAACTGATTGCTACCTGCTACGTAGGCTCTCCCATTGCCAACAAAGAACTTTCTCTATTTCCGGAAGAAAGCGAAGAAAATAAAACAACAAAGAATCCGCACAAAATCGAAATTACTGAAATCCCTGATATGAATAATGATGGCGCAGTAAATCTGTACGATGTTGAACTACTCCTCGCAAGTGACAGAAATCATTTAACACGATTAAAAGGCGATGGCGACTTTAGAAGCGAAGAAGTAAGAAAATTAAGAGATGAAGCTGATATAATTGTTACCAATCCGCCGTTTTCGCTTTTCCGTGAGTTTTTAGCGTGGATTATGGAGGCTAATAAGCAGTTTTTAATAATTGGAAATATGAATGCCATTACCTATAAAGAAGTTTTTCCTTTAATAAAAGAAAATAGAATATGGCTGGGGGTATCAAGTGGTGCAAAAATATATATTAAGCCTGATAGGACAGAACAAAAAATGGGCAATACTTGTTGGTTCGCAAACCTTGATCATGGTAGACGACATCGACCACTGCCACTTATGTCTTTGAAAGACAACTTAAGATTCAGTAAACATAAGGAAATAAGAGGCAAAGATTTTTATCCACAATACGAAAATTATGACGCAATAGAAGTACCATTTACAGATGCAATTCCCAATGATTATGATGGTGTAATGGGCGTGCCTGTTAGTTTTCTTGAAAAATATTCACCCGAACAATTTGAAATATTAGGAACAAGTGATAATGGAATAGTTGATGAGTATTTGAAAAAAACACCAGGGTTATCTAGCAAATTTGTTGCCGATTATTATAAAGCAGGAGGAAAAGGAGCATACAAAGAAGGAAACCCAACTGCTGGGCTATATGATAATGGAATTGCAAAAATGATTTATAAGAGAATTTTCATTAAACATAAAAAAATATGATAACAACACTTAGAACTGAAATAACTGTTAAAGACATTTGCGATGGTTTTGTATATAATGAACTTGAAGGAAAAGGTCTGTTTGGACTTTCAGGGAAATTAACCATACAACCCGAATATCAACGAAATTACATTTATGCTGACGGCAAAAAAGATGTAGCAGTAATTGAATCAATTCTTAAAGGCTACCCGTTGGGTTTAATTTATTTCAACAAAGTAAGCGATGACAAATTTGAAGTATTAGACGGGCAGCAGCGCATTACAAGTATTGGCAGATTTGTTACCAACAAACTTTCAATCTATGATGAAAATGGAAAATCACAGACATTTAACAGTATTGCAGCAGATAAACAAGAAAAGATTTTACAAACAAAACTTCTTATTTACGAATGCCAAGGAACAGAAAGTGAACTAAAAGATTGGTTTCGTACCATCAATATTGCAGGAGTTCCACTAAATAATCAAGAATTGCTAAATGCCGTATATTCAGGTCCCTTTGTAACGTCAGGAAAAGAAGAGTTTAGCAACAGTCAAAACTCAAATATTCAAAAATGGGGACTTTATATTTCAGGCAGTGTTAATCGTCAAGATTTCTTCGAACGCGCATTAGATTGGGTAAGTAAAAGAAATATAGGTGATTATATGAGCCGACATCGTTACGACAATAATATTACCGAATTAAAAAACTATTTTAATAGCGTAATTGATTGGGTTTCAACTGTTTTTACAGATATTGAGAGTGAAATGCGCGGACTTGA
>Ga0099364_10008537_pt1 | contig 14405 bp, 24 predicted proteins | sample TergutTh196P3_FD_73070 | JGI IMG/M metagenome (GOLD analysis project Ga0099364, IMG submission 73070) | Microcerotermes parvus P3 segment gut microbial communities from Pointe-Noire, Republic of the Congo - Th196 P3 | ecosystem: Host-associated > Arthropoda: Insects > Digestive system > Gut ... | reverse complement strand
TGACGGAAGACTGTGCCTGGTCATAGGAGATGTTTCCGACAAGGGTGTTCCTGCCGCTTTGTTCATGTCCATGACCGTGACCTTGGTGCGGTACGCGATGCACAGCGGCCTTGATCCGGCTTCCGCCATGAGCCGCATCAATGACACTTTGAGCGCCAACAACCCGGAATCCATGTTTGTCACTCTTTACATCGCTCTCCTGGATCCTGACAGTGGCGACCTGGAATATGCAAACGGAGGACATTGTCCTCCCTTGATCTGGCGGGGGAAGGGCGCGGATGCCTCCTTCAGGACACTGTCGCAAAAGAGCGGGCCCGTGGTCGGCGGCCTGGGCGGCAAATCCTACAAACTGCATAGGGACAGGCTCGAACCGGGTGAAACCTGTCTGTTCTTCACCGACGGAGTGACGGAAGCCATGAATGCATCCCATGAACTTTTCGGCATGGAAAGGCTCACATCCCTGTGTACGGGCTTCGACGTTTCCGGACGGGATGGCCCTGCAATGCTCATTGCCGCGGTTACTACAGCCCTGTGTGATTTCCTGGGAGGCGAACCACAGACGGACGATATCACCATGCTGTGTTTTTCCCGGCATACACCGCAAACAGCCAAATGAACAGGCTTGGGGCTGGAAAGACATGCGCGTGTTTACCGCGCCGGTTCAAGATTTTGGGGAGAAAACCATGACTCGCGACGAAGAACTGTTGGACATCCTCATCTCCCTCTGTGAAGATCTGGCCTGGGGTCGGCCAGCCGACGAGGACAAACTTTACGCCCTGACCGGCGAGGACTGGAGCCAAAGCCGTCTGTCCCGTCTGGCTGAAGCCTTCGGCCTGATGCTGATCAAGTTGGAAACCTGGACCATACAAGCGAATCACGACGCGCTTACGGGCATCTACAACAGGCGATTCATAGAAAAAAACTTTCGGAAAATAATGGATTTCTTGTCCCGTTCCAACGCTTTCTTGAGTGTGCTCATGCTCGATGTGGACTTTTTTAAAAAGTATAACGATACATACGGGCACGTACAGGGAGATGCCTGTTTGAAGGCGATTGCGCGAACTTTGTCCAGTTCTGTGACAAGGGGCAACGACTTTGTGGCCCGATACGGAGGTGAGGAATTCATCGCCGTATTGCCCAACACTAACGAAGCCGGCGCGCGTATGATTGCGGAAAAGCTGCTGGAGAATGTGCGGGAGCTTAACTTGCCTCATGCCGACAGCGCTGCCGCGTCCTATGTCACTGTCTCTATTGGCGTTACGACAGGCCAAGTCGTACATACGCAAAGCTGGATAGAATACGTAAAGCGGGCAGACGAGGCGTTGTATATGTCAAAACAACATGGACGCAACCAGTACACTTTTTTGGGTTATGCCGATAAACCCGCTGTTGCCAAACTAAGCGAAGCGCTGTGATTTCATCGCTCTTTTCCTCACGGTCAGTTGTCCCAATAGGTAGTGTGCAGTATCTTCAGCAAAAAGAAAGACCATGGCATGTGGATGTTAGACAAACATTCACCCATTGAAGCGAAAAGGCTCTGGTTGCGACCTTGGCGGTGGTATTCCGTATGCTGTCGCCGCTTGCCAGATGGACACAGGCAGCGGCTCTTGTGGACAAAAAACGCGGCAATGCGTATCCATAAAGAAAAACTTTTTCTCTCAGACAGCGCATGGCAGCAGACAACGAGACAACCCCAACAACGCCCGCCGCCACAGACCTGGGCAATACTTCGGAAAGCGCGCCAGTCACTCAGCCTGCCGCCACGACGGCGCGTGAAACACCAAAATTCTCCTCACGCAATCTCCTGCCCTGGTTCCTGTTCGGCCTTCTGGCCTTTGGGCTGTATTGCGCCTACATGCTGCTGCATCCCTTTGTAGACACGCTTATCCTCGCTGTGGTGGTCGCCGCGCTCTTTCACCCGGTTTACGCTTTTTTCCTTAAAAAACTCAGCGGCAGGGCGGCATTTTCCGCCCTCATCGTACTTTTTTTCGTGACCGTTCTCGTTATTCTTCCCCTCACGCTGCTCACCGGCGGGCTCATCTCGCAAATGCGCTACAGCGTGACCACGGTCACCGCATGGTTGAACGAAGGCAACCTGGATACCATTTTCACCCAGTACCTGAACCCGCTGTTCGACTGGATCAACGAGGAAGCGCCCTTTCTCGGCGTAACGGCGGAGAGCGCCAAAGCCGACATCATCAACGCCGTGCGGCGCACCGGCCAGAAACTCCTCGGCCTTTCCGCCAACCTTGTAGGCCAGACGCTGTCCTTTGGACTGCACTTCCTGCTTTTCCTGCTGGCCTTGTTCTTCTGTCTCAAGGACGGCAGCGCCCTGGTCGCGCAGATCAAGCACCTCGCCCCGCTCAGGGAAAAACAGCAGGAACACATTCTTGAAAACCTTCGCCGTATTTCCAAGTCGGTTTTGATCGGCGGTTTTCTGGTCGCCGCGCTGCAGGGACTGGTCGGCGGCATCGGCCTTGCCATCGTGGGCATTCCCCCGCTGTTTTGGGGCGCGGTCATGGCTGTCACGGCCTTTATACCCGTCGTGGGGCCGAGCCTTGTGTGGATTCCGGCGGTCTTGGTGCTGCTGTTCCACGATGACTGGCAAAACGCCCTTTTCCTCGCCATCTGGTGCAGCGTGCTGGTAAGCTCCATTGACACCTTCATGCGTCCGTTTCTGATGCGCGATTCGTCCGGCGTGCCCGCTTCGTTCCTTTTTTTCGCCATACTCGGCGGCATCCAGGCTTTCGGCATCCTGGGGCTCTTGTACGGCCCGCTCATCCTGACCTTCGCCATGGTGATGCTCAAAATTTACGCCGACGAATTCCAGGAACAGCTCAAAAACAAAGATAGCTGAACCACAAGACAGTGTAGCCTTTGCAAGCGAAAAAGGCGGGTTGGCCCGCCTTTTTTCAGCTTCAGATACCGGCTCAGTCTTTTTGCGAGTCCGGTTTGGCGGGAGCTTCGGCTTCGTCTTCCGCGGGGAGTGTTTCGGCTTCGTCTTCCGGCAATGTTTCGTCCTGCACGGCAGGCGTTTCGTCTTCGCCCTCTGCGGGCAAGGCTTCGGCTTCGGCAGGGGCGGCTTCAGGTTCAACGGCTTCAGGTTCATCGGGCTCAAGGGCCTTGGGCTCCTGCACTGCCTCGGGAGTTGCCGCTATGGCAGCCGTGGCGGGCTTTTTTTCCTTTTCGGGGTCGGCTTTCTCGCCCGGCTTGCGTGTCAGTTCGATAAAGGCCAGGGGCGCGTTGTCGCCCCGGCGCGGCTGGGCCAGTTTTACCACGCGGGTGTAGCCGCCGGGCACGCCGGCAAAAAGGGGGCCGATTTCGTCGAACAGACGCTTGACCAGAGAATGGCTGCCAAGCACACGGTACGCCTGACGGCGCGCATGCAGGTCATTACGCAGGGCCAGAGTTATGAGCGGCTCAACCACGCGGCGCAATTCCTTGGCTTTAAGCTCAGTAGTGCGTATCCTGCCGTGGCTCAAAAGCGCCTTGGCCAGATTGCGGAGCAGGGCCTTGCGGTGGGACGGCGTCCGGGAAAACTTTTTTCCGGCGTTGCTATGCCTCATATTGCTGCTTCCTCTTCCATTCTTGATATTTCTTGTCAAAACCGTCGATCTTTATGCCGAAATCAAGGCCCATCTCGGTGAGTACGCGCTTTATCTCGTCCAAAGACTTGCGGCCGAAATTCTTGGTTTTGAGCATTTCCGCTTCGGAACGCTGCACCAATTCGCCCACCAGCGAAATGTTGGCGCTACGCAGGCAGTTGGTGGCGCGCACCGAAAGCTCCAGCTCGTCAATCCCCTTGTACAGGGCTTCGTTGACTTCACCCGAGCTGGAGCCGCTTGAGGAGGCGTCGCCCGAAACGCATTCATCGAAGTTGATGAACACGGAAATCTGATCCTTGATGATCTTCGCGCTGTATGCGATGGCGTCTTCGGGCGTGACAGAGCCGTCCGTCCACACTTCCAAAATCAGTTTATCGTAGTTCGTCATCTGCCCGACGCGCGCCTGCTCGACCACGTAGGCAACCTTGCGCACCGGGGCGAAACTGGCATCCAGCTTGATCAGGCCAATCTCCTCGGAGAGTCCCTCGTGCATTTCAGCGGGCACGTATCCTTTGCCCATACGCGCTTCCAGTTCTATGTTCAGAGGCACGTCACGGGTAAGCGTGGCGATATGCTGTTCGGGATTCAACACTGCCACATGCTGGTTGGTTTGGATGTTGGCCGCGGTGACCACGCCGCTTTTATTCGCGGAAAGCGTCAAGTCCTGCGGGCTGTCGACATCCATGGCCAAGCGGACCTGCTTGAGGTTGAGCATCACATCGGTGATGTCCTCCAGCACGCCGGGAATGGTTGTGAACTCGTGCTGCACACCTTCCACTTTGGCGGACACAAGGGCAGCCCCCTGCAAAGAAGAAAGCAAAACACGGCGCATGGCATTGCCGATAGTGGTGCCGTAGCCGCGTTCAAGAGGTTCGCACACGAACTTCCCGTACATGGTGGTGTCGCCGGCATCGCTGTCGCGCCTGATTTGCTCGGGCTTGACCAGTTCGGACCAGTTGCGCGTATTGATAAGGCGTTCGCCTTGTTTCGTAAGCATGGGCACTCCTGCTTATTTGGAGTACAATTCCACAATCAAGTGTTCGTTGATCGGGAACTGGATGTCATCGCGTTGCGGCAGAGCTTTCACAGCGCCCTTGAAAGCGGCTGCATCCACCTCAAGCCAGACTGGACAGCCTCGGCGGGCAATGGCTTCCCGCGCTTCAGCGAGTACGGGGATTTTGCGGTTCTTTTCCGGCACAGCCACTTCATCACCTGCGCTCACCTGCAACGAGGGAATGGTGACCTTACGCCCGTTCAGGGTAAAAACACCGTGGCGGACAAGCTGACGAGCCTGATTGCGGGAGTTGGCAAAACCCAGACGGTAGACCACGTTATCCAGGCGGCGCTCAAGGTAGGAAAGCAGGATGGCGCCGGTAACGCCTTTGGCCTTGTCAGCCTTGACGAAGTAGCCATGAAACTGTTTTTCCAGCACACCGTATACGCGCCGCACTTTTTGCTTTTCACGCAGTTGCACGGCGTAGTCGCTCGCCTTCTTGCGCGCGCGGCCATGCTGGCCGGGAGCGTAAGGACGCCGATCATAAGCGCATTTATCAGTAAAACAGCGATCGCCTTTCAAAAAAAGCTTGGTGCCTTCGCGACGGCACAGGCGGCATTTGGCTTCGGTATATTTGGCCATAGTATCCCCTTGAAGTTACACGCGGCGGCGCTTGGGCGGACGACAACCATTATGGGGAATGGGCGTCAGATCACGGATAAAGGCGACCCTGAAACCCACCGAGTTTACAGCGCGCATGGCGGCTTCACGGCCGGTGCCAGGTCCCGTGACATAGATACCCACAGTACGCATGCCGTTTTCCTGCGCTTTGCGCGCGGCCTGTTCGGCAGCGACCTGAGCCGCGAACGGCGTGGACTTGCGCGAACCCTTAAAGCCGCTCTGTCCCGCCGAAGCCCAGCTAATGGCGTTGCCCCGGGTATCGGTAAAGGTGATGATGGTATTGTTGAACGAAGCCTGGATATGCACAAGGCCCACAGGGACGTTCTTTTTTTCCTTCTTCTTGGCGACACGCTTTGGTCTGGCCATGTTCCGCTTCCTTCGTTATTTCTTTTTGCCCACAGCACTGCGGCGCGGTCCTTTACGGGTACGCGCGTTGGTATGGGTACGCTGCCCGCGCACGGGCAAACCACGACGGTGACGCAAGCCGCGGTAGCAACCGATGTCCATGAGACGCTTGATATTGGCTCCAAGCTCACGGCGCAGATCGCCTTCCACCTTGTAGTGCTGCTCAAGCTCCTTACGGATTTCATTGACTTCATCAGTGGACAGATCGTCAATGCTCCGCGTCCAGTTCACGCCTGTGCTATCCAGTATTTTCAGGGCCGTCGCGCGGCCGATGCCGAAAATGTAGGTCAACGCAATATCTGCGCGCTTGCCGCGCGGCAGTTCAACACCTGCAATTCTAGCCACGTTACGCTCCCGCTATCCCTGGCGCTGCTTGTGCCGGGGGTTTTCGCAGATAACCCTCAAAATACCCCTGCGCCGGATTACCTTGCACTGGGGGCACATTTTTTTTACGGACGGCCTGACTTTCATAACTCACTCCAGATGCTCTCCCGCCATCGCAGCACGATGGACAAAGCAGGAACAGATACATTTACCCGCGCATTAACACCCTGTCAATAATTACTTCTCAACAAAAAAACTTGGTCAAACCACGGTCCGACACGCTGAGTATTTCCGGGTCCCTCGTGGTGATAAGCACACTGTGCTCGAAATGCGCGGCAAGCTTTTTATCCTTGGTCACGGCTGTCCACTGGTCTTCCAGAATATCGACTTCATGCGTGCCTTCCGTGACCATAGGCTCAATGGCTACCACCATCCCGGCCTGCAATGGCATCCCGCGCATCTTGGGTTTGAAGTTGGGCACTTCCGGTTTTTCATGCATGGCCCGGCCTATGCCGTGTCCGATAAAGCGCCTGACAACATTGAAGCCCGCCGCTTCGACGCATGCCTGCACCGCCGAGCCGATTTCATGCACGTCAAAACCGTGCCGCGCCTTTTCAATGCCTGCATACAGCGAGGCTTCGGTCACCCGCATGATTTCCACAGCGCCGGCGCTGACCTTGCCGACCGGATAGGTGCGCGCCGCATCGCCGTAAAAACCATCGTAAATGACCCCCATGTCAAAACTCACAATATCCCCTTCCTGCAGCAGCCGCTCCGAAGGAAAACCATGCACCACCTGTTCGTTCACCGAACAGCAGAGCACGAAGGGATAGCCGCGATACCCCAGAAATGCGGACCGTACCGCATACTGCTCACACAAGCTGCGCGAAAGCTCCTCGAAGTGCATGGTCGGCACACCTGGGGCCACAGCATCGCCCAAGGCGTCAAGGATATTGGCGACGATGCGGTTCGCCTCCCGCATGCGCGCGATCTCCCGATCATTCTTGATAAATGCCCCACGGTAACTCTTCATGCTGTCCTGCAGGCCACACAGGCAAAACACGGCAACGCTACTTGCCGCGTAAGCGTTGCTGTTTCTGCATCAGTCCTTCATACTGGCGTGAAATCATGTGCGATTCGACCTGCGACATGAAATCCATAGCCACGCCCACCAAAATGAGCAGGCTTGTGCCGCCGAAATAAAACGGCACGTTAAAGTTAACGATCAACAGCATAGGCAACACGGAAACAGCCGAAATATACACCGCTCCCGAGAACGTAAGGCGCGACAGCACCGTGTCCACATATTCCTGCGTCTTTTCGCCCGGACGTATCCCGGGTACGAAGCCGCCGCTCTTTTTCAGATTGTCCGCTATATCCTTGGGATCGAAAATGATGGCCGTATAAAAGTAGCAAAAGAAGAAAATCAGTACGATAAAGATAAGATTGTACATAATGGAAGATGGCTCGAAAAACGAGGCCGCGCGCTGTACCCACTCATTGGCCGAAACCTGCCCGATGGTCGCCGGAAAGAGCAGTATGCTCGATGCGAAAATGGGAGGAATAACCCCTGCGGTGTTCACACGCAAAGGCAGATGGGTCGTCTGCCCGCCGTACATCTTCCGCCCTACCTGCCGTTTGGCATATTGGATGGGAATGCGCCTCTGCGCGCGCTCCACAAACACAATGCCTACCATGACCACAGCCATGAAGAGCAAAATCGCGCCGGCGATAAACACGCTCATATCGCCGGCCGCGATAAGCTGGCCGGACTGCATGATGGCCCTTGGCGTACCCACGACAATCCCGGAAAAGATGATCAGGGAGATGCCGTTGCCAACGCCCTTTTCGGTAATCTGCTCACCAAGCCACATGATAAGCACCGTGCCTGATGTAAAGGTAAGCACGGTCATTATGCGAAAATGCCAGCCTGCGTCCAGCACCACAGGCGCGCCCGCCGGACTGTGCATGCCTTCCAGACCCACGGCGATGCCCAAACCTTGGATCATCGTAATCAGCACGGTAAGATACCGGGTATACTGCGTAATCTTGCGCCTGCCTGCCTGACCTTCTTCCTTGGCCAAGCGTTTGATGTCCGGATTGATCACCTGCACGAGCTGCATGATAATGGAGGCCGAGATATAGGGCATGATCCCCAGCGCGAAAATCGATACGTTGGAAAGACCTCCGCCGGAAAACATGTCGAACAGGCCGAACAGCGTACCCGCCATGCTTTCGAAGAAATGCTTGATAGCTGCGGTATCCACGCCGGGAATAGGGACATGCACCCCTACCCGGTAACAGCAGAGCAGAAAAAAGGTCCAACCCAGCTTACGCAGCAACTCAGGCTGGCCCGCTACAGTATTCATCGGCCCAGGAGCCATCGTCCATCCATCCTGTGGTTTGCCAGAGAAACTATTCCGTAGCGGCAGCTTCCAGCGCCCTGGCCTGGCCGCCGGCCTTCTGGATTTTTTCCGTGGCCGATTTGCTGAAGCTATGGGCTTCCACGGTCATGGCAATGGAAAGTTCGCCCTGCCCGAGGATTTTCACCAGTGCGCCCTGCCGGACGAGGCCGCGGGCATAGATGTCGTCCAGGCTGATCGTGGAAACGCCTTCAAAAGCGGCCAGCAAGCGGTCGAGGTTGATGACCTCGTAGCGCACCCTGAACATATGGTTAGTAAATCCGCGCTTGGGTAGCCTGCGCTGCAAGGGCATCTGGCCGCCTTCAAAACCGGCGGGCACGCCGCCGCCGGCGCGGGAGTTCTGGCCTTTGTGCCCCTTGCCCGCTGTGCCGCCACGCCCGGAGCCGGGGCCGCGCCCCACGCGCTTTCTTGCCGAGCGTTCCCCGGCGAATGGATAGAGATCGTGCAGTTGCATTACTTGCTCACCTCAACGAGATGCGAAACTTTAGCCAGCATGCCGCGAATCGCGGGCGTATCCTCAAACGTTTTTTCCTTGCCGCAGCGCGTCAGGCCCAGAGCGTCCAGATTTTTCTTCTGGTTGGGCTTGCAGGCGATACGGCTCCGGACAAGTTTCACCTTGATCTGAGCCATGGCTATTTCCTCGAAACTTCAAGCTGTTTGCCGCGCAGTTCGGAGACCTGCTCCGCGCTGCGCAGAGACACCAGACCCTGCAGGGTGGCGCGCAGCACATTGTGCGGATTGTTGGTGCCGATGGCCTTGGCAAGCACATCGGTCACGCCGACGGCCTCCATGATGGCGCGCACCGCGCCGCCGGCAATGATGCCTGTGCCTTTGGAGGCGGGCTTGAGCATCACCCGTCCGGCTCCGTAACGGCCGAGCACCTCATAGGGGAGCGTGCCGTCAAGGATGGGAATGCGAACACGGTTCTTGCGGGCGCGCTCGGCGGCCTTGCGCAACGCTTCGGGCACCTCCTGGGCTTTGCCCAGGCCAAAGCCCACGCCGCCCTTGCCGTCGCCGACCACCACCAGGGCGCTGAAGCTGAAACGGCGGCCGCCCTTCACAACCTTGGCTACGCGGTTCAGGGCCACAACTTTTTCAATTTCGCCAAATTCGTTCTGCTGTTGTTCCATAACTTCCTCTTAAAATTCCAGTCCGCCCTCACGCGCGCCGTCGGCCACGGCCTTGATGCGTCCATGGTAAAGGTAGCCGTTGCGGTCAAAGACCACCTGAAGGATATTTTTTTCCTTGGCCAGCCTGGCAATTTCCTTGCCCACCAGTTCAGCGCCGCTCTTGCTGCAACGCACATCTTCCTGGCTCTTGCCGAGAGTGAGAGTGGAAGCGGCGGCCAGGGTCGCGCCTGCGATATCGTCCACAATCTGGGCGTAAATATGCAGGTTTGAGCGATACACCACCAGACGAGGACGGGCGCGGCCATGCGTTTTTTTGCTGATGCGCGGCTTGCGGCGCTGTCTGGCTTCGTTTTTTGAATCTTTCATGGTCGTCCCCCGCCTATTTCTTGCCGCCGGACTTGCCGACCTTGCGGCGGATAGTCTCGGTCGCGTATTTAATGCCTTTCCCCTTGTACGGTTCGGGCTTGCGCAGCCTGCGGATTCTGGCGGCGGTTTCGCCGACCAGTTCCTTGTCGATGCCGGAAAGCGTCAGTTTCTGGCCCTCCGCAACGGCGCTTATGCCCGTGGGCAGCTCTACAAGCACAGGGTGGGAGTAGCCCACGGACAAATCCACCATGTTGCCCTTCACAGCCACCTTGTAGCCCACGCCGATGACTTCAAGCGTCTTGGAGAAGCCCTTGGTCACGCCCTCCACGCAATTGGCGAGCAGCGTGCGCCGCAGGCCGAACTGCGCCGCGGCAAAGCGGCTCTCTTCCAAGGGCGACAGCGTGACCTTGCCGTCGGCCAATTCATATTTCAACACCGGACACACAGGAGTCGTCAGCGTGCCCTTGGGGCCTTTGACTTCAACCAGATCCTTCCCAATCTTCACTTCCACACCGGAAGGGATGGGAACGGGCAATTTTCCGATTCTGGACATTGTAGCCCCCGCCTACCAAATTTCACACAAAAGTTCGCCGCCGACCTTCTTCAAGGCGGCGCTCACCCCGTCCATCACTCCCTGGGAGGTGGAAAGGATGCATATCCCAAGACCATTCTGCACGCGGGGAATGGCGTCGTAGCCCACATAGACCCGGCGGCCGGGCTTGCTTATCCTCTTCAGGCCGGAAATGACAGCCTTGCCCTTCAGGTATTTGAGGGACAGGGTGATGTCTTTTTCAGCCAGGGCCACGTCTTCGACATAGCCTTCCTGCTTGAGGATGGCGGCAATGGATTCCTTCATCTTCGAGCGCGGCACACTCACTTCCTTCTTCAGGGCCAAGTGCGCGTTGCGGATACGCGTCAGCATATCTGCAATAGGATCTGTTACCATGTCATCTCCCGTATACTTATGTATTTCAACCCGGTTTCAAAGCCGGGAAGATGTCCTCACCAACTGGACTTGCGCACGCCCGGCAGTTCGCCGCGCAGCGCCATGTTGCGGAAACAGATGCGGCACAGGCCGAATCTGCGGAGATACGAACGCGCGCGGCCGCACAGAGGACAGCGGTTATACGCGCGGGCTGAAAATTTTGGCTTGCGGGTGGCCTTGACTTCAAGTGAGGTGCGAGACATCAGCTTCTCCTACTTCCGAAACGGCATGCCAAGATGATCAAGAAGAACTTTGCCTTCCTTGTCCGTATTGGCGCTGGTTACTATGGTGATGTTCATGCCCTTGGGATTGTCCACGCGATCCACTTCCAGATCAGGGAAGATGGTGTGCTCCTTGATGCCCATGGTGAAGTTTCCGCGACCGTCAAAGCCCTTGTCCGGCACGCCGCGGAAGTCGCGTACCCGGGGCAGGGCGAAATTCATCAGCTTATCCAGAAAATCCCACATGCGATCCCTGCGCAGGGTGACGCGTACGCCGATGGGCATGCCCTCACGCAGTTTGAAGGCCGCGATGGCTTTCTTGGCGCGGGTGACCACGGCCTTCTGGCCGGCAATGGCGGTCAGTTCGGCAATGGCCTCTTCCATCAGCTTATTATTCTGGCTTGCGGCGCCGAGCCCGATGTTCAGGGATACCTTTTCGATTCCGGGAATTTGCATGGAAGACTTGTAGTTGAACTCCTTTTGCAGAGCCGGAGCTACTTTCTCCCGATATATATTTTCCAGGCGCGTCATTGTACTACCCTATTCCATGACTTCGTTGCATTTTTTGCAGAAGCGCAGCTTCTTGCCGTCCTCAGTATAGCGGTATCCCACGCGGGTGGGTTTGGTACAGGCCGCACACACCAGCATGAGATTGGATATGTGGACGGGCATTTCCTTTTCCACAATGCCGCCGGCCTGTTGCCGGTAAGGGTTGGCGCGCGTGTGGCGCTTGACCATGTTGATCTTCTCGACCAGCACACGGTCCTTCTTGCGCAGCACTTTGAGCACCTTGCCCAGCTTGCCCGCGTCTTTGCCGACAATCACCATGACTTTATCATCTTTGCGGATACGAAACTTTTTCATGAAAAGCTCTCCTGAAGCGCCATGCGCGCCCCGCGCACATCAACTAGGCGCACGTGCCTGCTCTACAGAACCTCTGGCGCAAGCGAAACAATCTTCATAAAGTTGCGGGCACGCAATTCGCGGGCCACCGGACCGAATATGCGGGTACCCACGGGTTCACCCTGTTTGGAGAGCAGCACCGCGGCATTGGAGTCAAACTTGATGTAGGTTCCGTCCACGCGGCGCACTTCCTTGCGGGTGCGCACGATAACGGCTTCCATCACTTCGCCCTTCTTCACCTTGGCGTTGGGCATGGCCTCCTTGACGGACACAATGATAATGTCGCCCACGGTGGCGTAACGGCGCTTGGAACCGCCCGGCACCTTAATGCAGGCGACCTTCTTCGCGCCGGAATTGTCCGCGACCTGGAGCGTGGATTCTACCTGGATCATCTTCCTACCCTACACGGCCTTTTGCATGACGGAAACCAGATGCCAGCGCTTATTGCGGGAAAGCGGCCTGCATTCCACAATCTTCACTGTATCGCCCATGCCGCATTCATTCTTCGGATCGTGCGCCGTGTATTTGGCGCGACGGCGTATGTATTTTTTGAGCAGCGGATGCTGCACCACGGTTTCAACTCGTACCACGATGGTCTTATCGCTTTTGTCGCTGATGACGGTACCGACAAGCATTCTGCCTTTCAGGCTTCCCAAGGTGCTGGACATATATTATTCCTTTTCCTTCAGGATGGTCTCAATCCGGGCGATGCTGCGCCGGGTGAACTTGAGGGAGGAGGTTTGCTCAAGCTGGGCCGTGGCGTGCTGAAAACGCATGGTCATCAGCGTCTTGCGTTCCTCGGCAAGCTTGGCCGTCAGCTCGTCGCGACCAAGGGCTCTCAGTTCTTTCGGCTTGCGGCCCTTGTCCGTGGGGGGCCCTTTCTTCTTTTTGGCGGCGGCCATTTATATGCCCTCCTTCACCACAATGATGGTCTTCACCGGCAGCTTGTGGGCAGCGCGGGTCAGGGCTTCCTTGGCCAGTTCTAAAGACACGCCCTTGAGTTCGTATAAAATCCTGCCCGGATGCACCGGCGCGCACCAGCCCACCGGCGCTCCCTTTCCGGAACCCTGGCGGGTTTCAAGAGGCTTGGCCGTGACGGGATGGTCGGGAAAAATGCGGATCCACACTTTCCCGCCGCGCTTGATGTGGCGCATCATGGCAACACGAGCGGCTTCAATCTGTTGGCTGGTGAGCCTGCCGTGCTCCATGGCCTTGAGGCCGATATCGCCAAAGGCAATGGAAGCGCCCTTTGTGGCATGACCACGCAGACGTCCCTTTTGCCATTTGCGGAATTTTACTTTTTTGGGGGCAAGCATTAGCGTTCCACCTTTTTATCAAGAAGTTCACCTTTATAAATCCAAACCTTCACTCCAATGATGCCATAGGTGGTGGAGGCTTCGGCAAAACCGAAATCAATGTCCGCGCGTAGCGTCTGCAAGGGCACGCGACCGTCCCGGTACCATTCGGTGCGGGCGATTTCCGCTCCGGCCAGACGTCCGGCGCAGGTCACCTTGATGCCTTCGCCGCCGAACTTGCGGGCCATGGACACGGTGCGCTTCATAGCGCGGCGGAAAGCCACGCGGCGCTCAAGCTGCATGGCGATATTCTCGGCCACAAGTTGCGCTTCCACCTCGGGACGGCGGATTTCATTCACTTCAATGGAAAACTCGCGTCCGAACTTGTGCCGCAAATCCGTTCTCAGCTTTTCAATTTCCACGCCCTTGCGTCCGATGACGATTCCGGGGCGGGCCGTGGAAAGAATAAGACGCACCTTGCCGCCTGCGCGCTCAATCTCAATGCGGGAAACACCGGCATGATACAGCAGTTTTTTGATGAAGGCGCGGATTTTGGCGTCTTCCCGCACGAAAACGGGGTAGTCTTTTTTGGTGAACCAGCGGGACTGCCAGTTCTTATTGTAGCCAAGCCTGAATCCGAACGGATGTACTTTTTGACCCATACCTATTCCTGCCCTTCCGCGAGTATGACGGTAATGTGGCTCGTGCGCTTTATAATCTTGGATGCGCGCCCCTGAGCGCGGGGCATAAAGCGCTTCCACCTGGGACCTTCGTTAACCAGAACTTCCTTCACCACCATGGCGTCCACATCAGTGCCCGCCAGATGCGAAGCGTTGGAAAGCGCCGATTTCATGACATTCATCAGAATGCCCGCCGACTTGTTGGGCGTGAGGCGCAAGACGTTCAACGCCGCCTCAACCTGCATCCCCCGGATATTCTCTGCCACCAGGCGGGCCTTACGGGGCGAGACCCGCTGGTATTTTGCACAAGCTCTGGATTCCATACGCTTTCCTATTTTTTCACTTTGGACTTTCTGTCCCCGGAATGGCCGTGGAATACACGGGTGGGCGAAA
>Ga0099364_10008536_pt1 | contig 14406 bp, 9 predicted proteins | sample TergutTh196P3_FD_73070 | JGI IMG/M metagenome (GOLD analysis project Ga0099364, IMG submission 73070) | Microcerotermes parvus P3 segment gut microbial communities from Pointe-Noire, Republic of the Congo - Th196 P3 | ecosystem: Host-associated > Arthropoda: Insects > Digestive system > Gut ... | reverse complement strand
ATTTCCACGAAATTCCGGGTTATAAGGTAAATATCGCATTTAATTATCCTTTTGAATCCACTTTTGGATTTAACCGGCATGAAGCCGTTCTCTGTTCCATTATTGATAAAGCGCTCACGGTAATTGACACCAATCGCATTGTAGATCATTGGACACAGAGAACTTTTGACTACCAGACCCAATTGGATCGTGCGCGTCTTCCCTGGCTGATCGTTATGGCAGTGCTGCTTTTCTGCGTATTAGGTTTGGCTTTTTTTCTGTATGTTATTAATTTGCAAAGAAAGGTTGACAGAGAGGCAAACAAAGCAAAGAGCGATTTTCTTGCAAAAATGAGCCATGAAATCCGTACGCCACTAAATGCAGTTATAGGCCTTTCGGAGATTGAACTGCGTAGCGATCAGCTTCCGGAATCCAGTATGGAAAATATCATACAGATACATCATTCAGGCTCTTCTCTTTTGGGAATTATTAACGACATTCTGGATATTTCCAAAGTTGAAGCCGGGGTATTTGAACTTACTCCGGCTGAATATGAGACCCCATCACTGCTTAACGATGCGATTAATTTAAATAGGGTTAAACTTGGTTCAAAGCCGGTTAACTTTGTTTTGGACATTAACGAAACATTCCCCATGAAACTTGTGGGAGATGAACTGCGAGTCAGACAGATTTTAAACAATTTACTTTCAAATGCGGTAAAATTTACCGAAGAAGGGACAGTAAAGCTATCAGTTAACATCGAACGAATAGTTCACGAACAATCTACAGATAAAGTCAAGGTTAGATTTATTATTAGTGACACCGGTATTGGAATACGCAGGGACGATATAGATAAACTCTTTACCAGTTATACTCAGTTTGATTCCAGAGCTAACCGGAAAATCGAAGGGACCGGGCTTGGTTTGGTGATCACTAAAAATCTTGTGGAGATGATGGAGGGCAGTATATCTGTAGAAAGCGAATACAATATAGGTTCTGTCTTTACCGTTGAGATAATACAGGGACTTCCTATGGGGATAGACAGCAGTCCTTACAAGGGGACAGACTACAGTCTGTCCCTTTGCATAGGAGAAGAAACTGCAGAAAAACTCCGTAACTTCACTTATGGAACAGCTAAAAAAGATGAGGATCTAATCCGTTTTCAGATACCAGACGGTAAAGTGCTGGTGGTAGACGATCTGCCGGTAAACCTTCTGGTTGCAAGAGGGCTGCTTAAGCCCTATGGGCCCCAGGTAGACACTGCCGCATCGGCGCAGGAAGCCATTGAGCTGGTACGGCGGCAGCGTAGAGCTAACGATAAACAGTATGACATTATCTTCATGGATCACCTTATGCCTGAAATGGACGGCATAGAAGCAGCCAAAGTTATCAGAGCCTGGGAAAATGAACGGCAAAAAAATAGTGAACAATCTACTATTCCAATTGTAGCGCTCACTGCCAATGCTCTGCAGGGCATGAAAGAATTTTATGAAAAACAAGGGTTTCAGGACTATATTACCAAACCGGTAAATCCGCAAGTATTGGACGATACGATAAACCGGTTAATGCCGGATCATAAAAAAGTAGCTAAAAACGAAGGATTTTTTGAACAGGGGGATTTAGAACACAGGGCTCAGGCAATTTCATTGGCAATGGAAACCCAGCACCTTGATATGCTCAACCACTACCGGGTGTCTTTTGAAAATCAAACAGAGTATGATGATCCAACAAAGTTAGATTCTGCATATTATGAAAAGTTTCATGCCTTGATCATCTCTATTGAGACAGCTACTGATGATCAAGAAGACCAATCACAACTAGTCAAAGAACAAGTGGCTTTAATCAAGGAAGCTGCACAGCATAAAGATACCGCAAAGATACGGGAACTGCTTCCCGCTTTATGCGATACCCTAAAAATGCAGCAGGAAACCGGAGAACTTGGCAATAGGCACACAGATAAAACCTTCAACGAAATTTTACAACGGCTAAAAAAGGCTATTCAAATCGGGGAAACTGAAACTATGGAAACGATTATGGGAGAATTGGGGACGGTCAGTCTTGGGCCGTCCGGGCGAGAGTTATATTTTCTGCTCTATGATGTTCTCCTGGCAGGAGATACCGAAAAAGCGCTTGGTGCGATAATGCTTTGGGAAAGAACTGAAAAGAGGTGAGTCATGATAAAGATTCTGATAGTGGAAGATCAGGTCATGTTACGGGATGCGTTGAAACATTTGGTAAATGATCAGAGTGACATGGAAGTCATAGGGACGACAGATGATGCAGCAAAAGCACCGGATCTTTGTCGGGAGTTACATCCGGATTTGGTGTTGATGGATGTAGTCACCGAAAACTATACCAATGGCATAGTCTGGGCAGGCATTATACGTAAAGAACTACCTGATATTAAAATTGTTATTATGACTGCATTGCCGGATATAACCTTTATTGACGAAGCAAGAAAAGCCGGTGCACATAGCTTTATCACTAAAAACTCGGGAAATGAACATTTGTTTTATACCATTCGCAGTACCATGCAGGGCCGTGGTATCTATCCGGGCCCGGAAGAATCTTCGCCTTTTGCCGCACAATTTACCGAAAAAGAAATAGCCGTAATCCGCCTGGTATGCCAGGGAAAATCAAGAAGTGATATGATCGATGAATTGAATATTTCGGAATCGATGCTCAAACCTATCATCACTTCAATTTTGGATAAAACAGGCTTTGACAGTATTGCAAAATTCGCCATCTATGCTGTTGGCAGGGGCTTGATTGTACCGGATTTACAGTAATGTTACTTCGTCATTTCCCGCTAACGGTTAAACTGTTTGCTCTTCCTCTTTTGATGCCCGTCTTCTTCTCATATTCCTGTTCATCTGGCGCAGCCTGTATACAGAGAATGCTTCCTTTCCGTATTCAGTCATTTCCCAGGATTCATTTTCTCCCTGGCCTGAGTACCTGACAAATTTTAGCAAGGCCAAGTCTGTCATTATTTTTTTGATGCTGTTGGAAGGAGTAGGAAAATCCTTTCTTACAATCTTTTCAAGATCGGGATTTAATATATTGCCCAGAAAATGAGAAATGTCCTGTATAGTTTTTGGACTTGTTAGTTCCGGTGCCAAAAGCCTGAAAATTTTAATATAGGTAAAGGTTTTGGAATTCTCCCAATTTTCACTATCTGTATAATAAAAGCTTAAAGACACTCTGTTCCCGGAAAGCACTCTTAGCGCCTGCCTCATCTGCACTCTTATTCTTTTTACTATGTCAGTTCCTTCCATCCTTAAGCGGCTTTTTAGAATTTCATTTTCCCTTATTAAGCGGCTTAGTTCGTTTGCAACAGAAGGTTCCATAACTTCGGTAGAGTGAACCCAGCCTAGCCTTGGTGATAAATGCATTTCACGGCTTAATAAAAATAATGCCTTATGTTTAAGGTCGCCAATATTGGTCCATACTTCATGTTTGTGGTTTTTTAACTTTGCCTTGAATTCATCCAAAGAGGCGATTAAAGCGGGATCTTTTTCTTTTTTGGAATCCTTCCATCTGGCATTGTCATTTATAATTAAGGCAAAAACCGGAATTTTAAACCTAAGTGCCCAGGCATATTCCAGTTCAAGAGAAAATGATTTTCCAATTATTTCCCCGCATTTAAAAGCTGTTAAGTTTACAAAATAGTCACAGGCTTCTATGTTTTTTCTTATTATTCTGCGGTCTTCATCCTGATTAATATCGAAGCTGTCCATAGTTATAGGTATAGCTCCCAGTTCGTTTATTATCCTGCACAGTTCCGTTCTTTCATTTTTGAGGTTGGTGTCGCTAGAGCTAATGTAAACAAGATACTTTTTTTCCATAATAACTCCTCTCTTTTATTTTCGGTTAGAATCAATACAGGGTTTAATAATAGTCCTTCTTATTATATATTGGACTTGAGCGAGGTACCATGTTTCAGATTATTTCTGCAAAAGAGGCAGTTGAGTACATAAAAGATGGAGACTGCATAGCAGTAAATTCCTTTTTGGCATTGTCCAACCCCGAAGCCCTTCAGGACGCACTTTACGATAGATTCATCAATACAGGCTCTCCTAAAAATTTGCAGGTTTTCTGCTCCGGAGGGCTTGGTGCCTGGGATGAAGACCGCTATACAGACCGCAGCGTAAAAGCAGGTGCAGTAAAAAAGGTGATAGCCAGCCACTACAACTCCATGCCTGCCACTGTAAAAGCAGCTCTGGAAAATAAAGTAGAAGCCTACTGCCTCCCCCTGGGTCTTTTATCCCATTCTATAAGGGCAGCAGCTTCAGGCAAGGACTGGATACTGAGCGAAGTAGGGGTAGGGATTTTTACCGATCCAAGAATAGATTCCTGTGCCTTAAATGAAATTTCAAAAGACAAGATAGTAAAAATAGTAAGCATGGAAGGCAAGGATTACCTGCTCTTTTACACACCCAAGATAGACATAGCCTTTATAAAAGGAACAACTGTAGACCCCAATGGCAATATCTCCTTCGAAAAAGAGTACCTTACAGTAGACGCCCTCTCCATGGCTCAGGCCACAAAGCGCAATGGAGGCAAGGTTATAGTACAGGTAGAGAAGGTAAGCCACATGTTCTCTCGTCCGCGCAATGTAATAATCCCCGGCATTTTGGTAGATTATATCGTTGTCTGCGAGAATCCGCCTGAGGTAATTCCCTACAATCCTGCCTTATCAGGTGATGTCCACGTACCTTCAACCCAAATGGATTATTATGTCGCTAAAATAGCGGCAAACAAGTATGAAAAACCCGATACAGGAGACAGAACGGCAGACATTATAGGAGAAAGGGCAGCCAGGGAACTAAAAGCGGATCAAATAGTGAATATAGGTATAGGTATTCCCGAAAATGTTGGAAAGTTTGCTTCCAAAATGGGTATCTTAAAGGATATCTGCATAACGGTGGAAGCCGGCGGCATAGGCGGGCTCCCAGCACCGGGCATAGCTTTCGGGGCAACCATAGGAGCGGACATGATCTGCGATCAGGCAACCCAGTTTGATTTTTACGATGGCGGCGGTCTTGATATATGCTTTCTTGGAGGGCTGGAGGTGGACAGGGCATGCAATTTAAATGTGCACAAATTAAAGGGTTCCTTTGCCGGCATAGGCGGTTTTGCAAATATCATACATGCAACCAAGACCATTATTTTCTGTATGAGCTTTAGTACCAAGGGACTTATAGCCTTAAAGGAAGGGGATAAGGTACAAATTAAGCAGGAAGGCAGCATAAAGAAGTTTAAAAATGAAATTAACGCCATTAGCTTTTCTGCCAAAAATGCAATAGCAAGAAAGCAAAATGTGCTTTATGTTACAGAAAGGTGCGTCTTTCAATTAACCCCCAAAGGCTTAAAGTTAATTGAAGTGTATCCCGGCATAGATGAAAAAACACAAATTAAAGACCTCCTTGATTTTGACCTAACTGATTAATAGTAATACTGCTTCAAGCCTGGTAAAAACACCCTGCGAAACCTTTTTTATGGTCGCTTTTCCCGCTGGTTTGATCATTATGCTATCATTGATTTTCATGATGTTTCTCTAGTCCATATAAAGCGGATAGCATTGTCATTTATTTTTGAAAAGATTATAATAAACTGTTCCTTCTATCTTCATATTAAAAGAGGAAAAAATGAAAATTGAAATTCCCGGTCTGGATGTTAAAAAAGGGCTGGAACTCTACGATGATGATGAAGAGTTATATCTTATTATACTCCGTTCTTATGTAAAAAATACTCCGGATGTATTGGATAAGCTCCGCGATGTGTCTTCCGATACATTGGGCGATTATGCCATTACTGTTCACGGGATTAAGGGAACCAGCACCAATATAGGAGCAGAGGATCTAAGAAAAGCAGCCCTTGAACTTGAACTTCTTGCCAAAGCTGGTGATCTTGCTGGTGTACAGGCAGGAAACGAAGCTTTCATTAAAAAGGGAGAAGTCCTGATTAGCGATATAAGAAGCTGGCTGGAAAATATTGATACTGATTAAAATGCGGAATATTTATGGATAATGATAAACTAACGATTAAAGCCCAGGATGCAATCAGTGAGGCAAGCTCCATAGCACAGAGGGAAGATCATGCCCAAATAGAGATAGATCATTTACTCCTGGCCTTACTTAGGCAGGAAGGGGGCATAGTTCCTCCAATTATAGAAAGAATAGGTGCAAATACAGGCAGCATAATTAGATCTATTGATGATCTATTAAGTAAACAGCCTAAAATTTTCGGAGAAGGTGCACAGTTATATTTTTCTCAAGCTGCTTCCAAAATACTTGCCAAGGCGGAAAACGAAGCTGCCTCATTAAAAGATGATTATGTTTCAACAGAGCATATACTGCTGGCCATTGCAGGCGGGGAAGGCAGAGCTGCCGATGCGCTTAAAAGAGCCGGAATTACAAAGGCTGCAGTATTAAAGGCCCTAAAAGAGATTAGGGGAAATACACGTGTAACAGATCAAAGTCCCGAAGATAAGTACCAGGTGCTCGAGAAGTACTGCCGGGATCTTACAGCTCTTGCCCGCCAGGAAAAGATAGACCCAGTAATAGGCAGGGACGAAGAGATTAGACGCTGCATGCAGGTGCTTTCAAGGCGTACAAAAAATAACCCCGTCCTCATAGGAGAGCCCGGCGTAGGCAAGACGGCTATAGTCGAGGGACTCGCCCGCCGCATTGTTGCAGGGGACGTCCCCGAAGGGCTAAAGGGGAAGAAGCTCCTTGCCCTCGACCTTGGCTCCCTCATAGCAGGAGCTAAGTTCCGCGGTGAATTTGAAGAGCGCCTAAAAGCAGTCGTACACGAAGTGCAGCAAGCCGAGGGGAACATCATACTCTTTATAGATGAACTTCACACCCTTGTGGGAGCAGGTGCCGCAGAAGGCGCTACAGATGCCAGCAATCTCTTAAAGCCCGCTCTTTCCCGCGGAGAACTACGCTGCATAGGCGCTACTACCCTGGATGAGTACCGCAAGCACATAGAAAAAGACGCCGCATTGGAAAGGCGCTTCCAGCAGATATACACTGCCGAACCCTCTGTAGAAGATACCATCGCCATACTCCGCGGGCTTCAGGAACGCTATGAGGTGCACCACGGGGTCAGGATAAAGGACGAGGCTCTTGTCGCGGCTGCAAACCTTTCCAACCGCTATATAACAAGCCGCTTTCTGCCTGACAAGGCAATAGATCTTGTGGATGAGGCTGCCAGCCGCTTAAAGATGGAACTGGATTCCCGCCCCACTGAGCTTGATAAAATCGAAAGAAAGCTCCTTTCGCTCTCCATAGAAAGACAGGCCCTGTCCAGGGAAGAAGACAAGGCAAGCGAGGAAAGGCTAATAAAGCTGGAAAAGGAAATTGCAGAGCTCAGCGAAGAAAGGGATGTAATGAACCTGCGCTGGGAAAATGAAAAAAAGGATATACAGGAAATACGCGAAATCAAGCAGCAGATAGAAGAGTATGGTATGGAAGAAACCCACCACATAAGGGAAGGGAATCTTGAAAAGGCCGCAGAAATAAAACATGGAAAAATTCCCGAAGCGCAAAATAAATTAAAGATACTTAGTGATAAAATGGCTTTAAGAGCAGGAAAAAACGAAGGCACTCTTTTACGGGAAGAGGTAAGCGAAGAAGACATTGCCGCAGTTGTGTCCATGTGGACTGGCATCCCTGTTTCCAAAATGTTATCAGGCGAACTTCAAAAGTACCTTGAACTTGAAAATGTTCTTGAGCAGAGGGTAGTGGGGCAAAAGCCCGCCGTTGAAGCTGTATCTGACGCCATTAGGCGAAACAGGGCAGGGCTCTCTGATATAGCTAGACCCCTGGGCTCTTTTCTGTTTCTGGGACCCACGGGAGTGGGAAAAACAGAGCTTGCCAAAACCTTGGCAGATTTTTTGTTTAACGATGAAAAGGCCCTTACAAGGATAGACATGAGTGAGTACGGAGAAAAACATTCAGTCAGCCGCCTCATTGGCGCCCCCCCCGGCTATGTTGGTTATGAGCAGGGAGGCCAGCTCACAGAGGCCGTTAGACGCCGTCCTTATAGCGTCATACTCTTTGACGAAATCGAAAAAGCCCACCCTGAAGTCTTTAATGTTTTCTTACAGGTGCTGGATGACGGCAGGCTTACCGACGGACAGGGCAGGGTGGTAGATTTTAAGAATGTGATTATCATAATGACCAGTAACCTTGGATCGGATCTAATTCTTGGAACAGAGAATTTAAAATCCATTCAGGATGATCTAATGGAACTTTTAAAGAAAAGCTTTAGACCTGAATTCCTTAACCGCATTGACGAAACTGTAATTTTTAACCGTCTTGGTAAAGGCGAAGTAGAAAAAATTCTTGATATACAGCTTAATAAGCTTTATCAACGTCTTGAAGAACGTAAGGTGACAATTAAACTTAAAAAAGCTGCCAAGGAAATTATAATAGAAAGGGGTTACGATCCCCTCTTTGGCGCGAGGCCCTTAAAACGCAGCATACAGAGCCTTTTGGAAAATCCACTCGCAAAGGACATTATTGCCGGGAAAATTAAGGACGGAGGCACTGTTACTATAGATAAAAAATCAAAATCTAGTGAAAACGAAGATGCTCTTAGCTTTAAGTATGCCTAGTCCGGGGCAAAAGAATTAAAATTGAGCTTAACAGTATTAGACTTACTCCAAGGGATATTGACGTGCTTATCCAATAGCCCATGTTGGACGTTATACCAAAGACTATATAGCCTATAAAACAAATGCCTGCGACAGTAAGGGCATAGGGCAGCTGGCTATTTACATGATCCATATGGGGGCATTTGGCTCCCTGTGAAGATAGTATGGTAGAGTCAGAAATGGGCGAGCTGTGATCCCCGAATACTCCTCCCCCCAATATAGCAGATACAGAAACTATAAGCAGATGGGGAGCTGCCGCCTCGCAGATGGGTATAACTATGGGTATAAGTATGCCAAAGGTACCCCAGGACGTACCCGTTGCAAAGGAAAGCCCGCAGGCTGCCATGAAGAATAAAGCGGGTATAAGAGTCATGGGAAATATAGAAGTATTTAAAATTGAGCCTATATAGGGACCTATGGAAAGCAGGCTGTGGCATACGCTGGAGATAGTCCATGCAAGTATAAGTATTATTACGGCGGGTACTATGCTTTTTATTCCTTCGCATAATGAAGAAAAAAATTCACCAAGTTTTAATAAACGGCGCGGTATATACATAATAAAACAGCATAGTAAAGCACAAAAAACACCAAGTACCAAGGCGGTGCCAAAATCAGATCTTAATAGGGAAATAACAGATACTATAATTAATACAAGAATAGGTATAATTAAATCTGCCATAGTTCCCTTGTTGTTTTTTGGATAATCATCATTTTCACTTTTTCTTTCGTCTTCCTGTGCCCTTTTCTCTGCTTTAGCCATTAGGCCAAAGTTTGCTTTGGGTTTTATGCAAATATAAAAAACAAAAAAAACAGAAAGCAGTGCGTATAAATTCATGGGGATAGTTAGTAAAAAAAGCTGCATGCCGTCAATTTTGGTACTTCCCCTTAGTATAGAGATAACAGCTGCTGCCCAGGAAGAAAGAGGCGCAATAATGGAAACGGGAGCAGCTGTAGTATCTATAAGGTAGGCAAGTTTTTCCCTTGAAGTTTTATGTTTATCAGTTAAAGGTCTCATAATGTTGCCTATGGTCAGGCAGCTAAAGTAATCGTCAATAAAAAGAAAGAGACCCAAAAAACAAACTGCAAGCTTGGTACTTTTTGCACTTTTTAACCGTTTGGATGCCCATGATGTATAAGCCCCTGCTCCTCCTGCAGCTATGACAAGTGAAAGCAGTGCGCCTAACATTACTAAAAAAATAACCATATCGCTATTTGCGCTTAACCTGTCTATTAACAAGCTGACTGTAACAGTAAAAGTTCCTGCTAATCCAAGGCCGCTTGCCATGCTGTAAATAAATGTACCTGAGAGTATTCCCATTAAAAGAGAAAATATAACTTCTTTGCTTATTAACGCAAGTATAATTGCAATTAAAGGAGGTATTATAGAAAAAATTCCAGCATCATAGGGTGCAAGTTGCATTTATTTTATTTTACAAAGATAAGGATTTTCATTCAAGGCTATACAAGACTAAATGAACTTATGCCAAGGTACTTGCATACTATAAGCCTGTAAGGTTATCTTAAACCATGGAGTTACTTTCTCCCACTAATAATAATTTATTAAAAGCTGCAGATGCTTTAAAAAAAGGAGCCCTTGTCGCTTTTCCAACAGAGACAGTTTACGGTCTTGGCGGAGATGCCTTTAACAGCTTGGCTCTTGCAAGAATCTTCGAAGTAAAAAAAAGGCCCCGTTTTGATCCCTTAATAATTCACATTGCAGATTACTCAATGTTAGGCAGTATAGTAGACGAAGATGCACTAAGCAGCACTGTAAAACAAAGGCTTAAAAAAATTATTGACAAGTTTTGGCCCGGACCCCTTACCCTTGTTCTTCCCAAAAAAAAGGAAGTCCCCGACCTTGCTACGGCTGGACTCGCAACTGCCGCAATTCGTTTTCCCTCCCATCCTCTTGCGACAAAACTAATACGCCTTTCCACAGGCGCCCTCGCTGCTCCCAGTGCTAACCCCTTTGGCTATATTTCTCCAACTAAGGCAGAGCATGTAATAGGGCAGTTAAGCAATAGCATAGACTATATCATAGACGGAGGGAAAACGGATTTCGGTATAGAATCCACAGTTTTGGACCTCTGCTCTGATACTCCCATGGTCCTAAGGCCTGGGGCTGTATCACTTGAGGAACTCGAGGAGTTGATAGGCAAGGTGGAACTTTTTTTCCTCAGCGCCGCAGAGCCAAAAAATGCTTCACCAACAACATCGCCGGCTCCTGCCGCACCCGGCATGCTTAAAAGTCACTACGCTCCCCACACCCGCATCATACTTCATAAAGAGGGGGAGCTTATCAAACAGCCGCATAGCCCGGGCGAAGGACGGCTCTATTTTAGGACGCCGGCAGAGCCGGAAAATGCCGCACTAACAGCCCCTGCGGTAAAAATCCTCTCACCCACAGGTGATCTCCTGGAAGCCGCCGCCAATCTTTTTGCATACCTCCACGAGGTCGATTCCCTTGGCTTAAAGCTACTCCACGCAGAAATGGCGCCTAACACAGGGCTTGGTCTTGCGATTAACGACAGGCTGACAAGGGCTGCCGCTTTAGAAAATTATTAACAATAAGCAGTATAGAAGCGCAAGAAAAAGAGAGCCCAAAAAGAAAGGCAGGGATGACCATTTATTTTCATATTTTTCTCTTACATAATCTGCAAAAGGTCTTTTTTCTTCGTCCTTTGATTTTTTTATGCGGTAATTAATATAAGAAAGAGATTTAAAAAGCCCTCCGTTACGCACTATGCAGGATAATGCCAATAAAAACAAAATAAGGCTACTAAAAAATAAGGCTTCAGTAATGCGGCTTTCCGCTGCCATCCCCCTGTCCACTAGAGCCAATAATATATAGACAAGTAAAACTGCAACAACGGCAAATATTAAAGCTTTAAGAAAAGTTTGCTTTATATTCATTAATTTCTTTAGTAGAACCCAGTACAAAGTGATTTGCTTTAATCTCTGCCATTTCCGGCTCTTCTTCTCCGTAATTGTGCATGGCAGGATCGTAAATAAGTCTTTTGCGTCTTCTTTCATATTCCGGGTCGGGGAGGGGAATGGCAGAAAGCAGGGATTTTGTGTAGGGGTGTATGGGATTTCTGTAAACCTCTTTTGCGTCTCCCATTTCCACTATGCGCCCGCCATACATTACCGCTATCCTGTTTGATATATACTTTACAACAGAAAGATCATGCGCAATAAAAATCATGCTAAGACCAAGCTGTTTTTTTAAGTTGTTTAAAAGATTTAACACCTGCGCCTGTATGGAAACATCCAGGGCGGAAATGGGCTCATCGGCTATTACTATGGAAGGTTTGGTAATGAGAGCCCTTGCTACACCTATGCGCTGCCTTTGGCCGCCGGAAAACTCGTGCGGATAACGTGTGGCATGGTCTTTGGAAAGCCCTACAATTTCCAGCATCTGGTAAACTTTCTCAAGCCTTTCCTCCCTGCTTTCACAGAGCTTGTTTATTACTAAGCCTTCTGCAACAATGTCTCGCACAGTCATGCGCGGGTTTAAGGAAGAGATGGGGTCCTGAAACACCATCTGAATATTTGTAGAAACAAATTTTCTTTCCCTTCGATTGAGTTTTCCCTCTATGTTTTTGCCTTTAAGTAAAATTACACCTGACGTTGACTCATAGAGCTTTATTATGGTGCGCCCTGTTGTGGTTTTGCCGCAGCCTGTCTCTCCTACAAGACCGAATGTTTCTCCGCTAAAAAGGGAAAAACTTACATTGTTAACAGCTCTGTTAATCTGCTTTTTTCTCCCCCAGCCCATGGGAAAATGCTTGGACAAGTTTTTTACTTCCAAAATGGGAGTATTTTGCGTATCCCATTCCATTATTGCATCACTCAAAATTAAATGCCTCCATTATCCTTTCCCTTTCGCTTTCTCTCTATGCGTTTTTTAACGATTTCCGGCATCTCTACTTTAGGCGCATCAGGATGTAAAAGCCAGGTGGCAGCATAATGACTGTCGCTTATTTTAAACATGGGGGGTTCTCTTTCAAAATCTATTCTCATTGCCATTTTATTTCTCTGTGCAAAACTGTCCCCTTTGGGAGGATAGCGCATGTCAGGCGGTGTTCCCGGTATGCTAATTAGTTCATCTTCTGCTTCAGTTTCTAAATCCGGCATAGATGCCAACAGGTTCCAGGTATAAGGATGGGCTGGTTCATAAAAAATATCATCGGCTGTTCCTATCTCTACAATTTTTCCTGCATACATAACGGCAACCCTGTCCGCAACATTTGCAACAACGCCAAGATCGTGAGTGATAAAAATAACAGAGAGCTCCCTCTCCCTCTGTATCTCTTTAATAAGTTCAAGTATCTGTGACTGAACTGTAACATCAAGGGCGGTAGTAGGCTCATCGCAGATAAGAATTTTTGGCTCACATGCCAATGCACAGGCAATGACTATGCGCTGCCTCATGCCTCCTGAAAATTGAAAAGGATACTGTGAAGCACGAATCTCAGCTTCGGGAATGCCGACTGACTTCATCAGCTCTACAGCTTTGTTATGCGCTGCTTTTTTTTCCACGCCATGGTTTAAGATTAAAGCTTCTGCTATCTGCTTTCCTATTTTCATTATGGGATTTAATGAAGACATGGGGTCCTGAAAGACCATGGAGATATTCGTTCCCCTTATTTTTTGGGCAAATTCATCATCGCTGTATTTTAAAATATTTTCGTCTTTGTAAATGACTTCACCACCGTCAATGGAAGCATTCTTTGTCAATATACCCATTATTGCCCTGTTTGTAACGGACTTCCCTGAGCCTGACTCTCCAACTATGGCAAAGGTCTCACCCTTGTAAAGATCAAAACTGACGCCCCTTACTGCATAAACAGTTCCCGTTATCGTACGAAAAGAGACAGAGAGATCTTTTACTTCTAAAATTTTTTTTGCTTTTTCCACTCTGTTCCTACCAAGATCCCCTAAGCTGGGGGTTAAACGCGTCCCTAAGGCCATTACCGAATATATTAAAACAAATCATTAATATGCTAATAACGGCGGCAGGAAAAAGAAGTATGTGGGGAGAAGTGAGCATAGCTCCCTGTCCGTCTACGTTTAGTATGCCCAAAGTAGGCGTAGGAGCCTGTAGACCTATGCCAAGGAATGCCAAAAAAGCTTCCATGCCTATAATGCCCGGTATCATAAGGGCGAAACTTGTAATCATGGTTCCCGATGCATTGGGCAGTATCTGATAAAAAATTATGCGCCAGTCACTTGCTCCCATGGAAGCTGCAGCATAAACATACTCGCGGTTTTTAAAGCGGTAAAACTGCATCCTTGTAGTACTTGATGCTCCTATCCAGCCAGTAAGTATGAATGCTATTACAAAATTGTGAAAACCGGCTCCGAAAAAAACTATAGTAAGTGTTACAACAACCAAAGTGGGAATGCCGCTTAGTATCTCTGTTATGCGCTGCATAACAAGGTCGGCAGTGCCTCCAAAGTATCCCTGTATGGCCCCGTAAACAACACCTATGGCTATATTTATTACAGTAACAACAAAGCCCAAAAGAAGTGATATGCGAAGACCGTACCAAAGACGGGTAAAAAGGCATCGTCCTATGTTATCTGTGCCAAACCAGTAATAGGTATCGTGCAGATCCGCTTCTATATAAGCGTTAATTTTAATGTCTGCCATTTCTACATTCATGGTGGTAAATGTTCTGATAGTTTCTATATAGGAGCCGCTTTCTATGCGGGGCGGAATATTGCTTGCCCTGACTGTTATTATTCGGCTGCCGTCAAAG
>Ga0099364_10008535_pt1 | contig 14406 bp, 10 predicted proteins | sample TergutTh196P3_FD_73070 | JGI IMG/M metagenome (GOLD analysis project Ga0099364, IMG submission 73070) | Microcerotermes parvus P3 segment gut microbial communities from Pointe-Noire, Republic of the Congo - Th196 P3 | ecosystem: Host-associated > Arthropoda: Insects > Digestive system > Gut ... | reverse complement strand
CAACTGCATGTGTTAACGGATGTCGATTTCGCAAACAAAACTATAAAAGACCGTAATCGGTATACATACCCAATAATAAAAGAAGTGCCGATATATGGAGAGGTAACGCAAGAAATGACTCATGTTAAAGGCAACAGAAGGTATTTTGACGAAAAATTTTTCTACAATAATCGAGCATACGTATTGTGTAACGATTGGTATTATCCAACAGAGGGAAAGAAAAACACAAAAGATACACGAACAAAATTTATAGAATGGATAGAAAACCTCGAAATGATGTAAGCACGAAGAATATCTAGCAAAACGGCTAGATGGCACCTATGTGTTATCATTACAAATTGTCGGCATTACAACTGCGAGTGAAGGCATATTAAAATGGTTCGATGGTCTTTAAATCGTATGATTGATTAGCAATATAACGGTTTTCAAATTGTTCAAAAAATTTGACTATATCTAAATTCTCAAAATTTACCCTAAGAAAACCATTTCGTAAAAACTTTACAGAATAAACGTAATTTACTATTTTTTCGCCAGTTTTTTTATCTCTATCGAGCTTATACCCTGACATTATGATTTCATCAATTATTGGACTTATACCAAATATATTACTTGCAACAAACGCAGACAAGCCAAGTATACAGCACATATAATCATATTTAAGTTCCTTTTGTGTTTTGGCCTTTCGCTTTACTTGTCCGCTTGCTAGTTGAGTAGCCTTTTCCTTTGGTATATCAGCGATATCAGGTAGTTTTATATCCACATTAATATTACCGGAATCATCACTTTGATATTGTAAATCAAAAGCTATTGGCAGTTCTATTGATGAAAGCCACTTTCCAATTTCATTTTCAATAAAATCCGCCTTACCTAACAACGCTTGTTCCAGATATAGACGAGTATTTATATATTTCGATAAGTTCTTGAGTGTCTTTTTCGATATACTCTTTATATTGCTCCATAAGGAGAGGCAGTATGTCTCTATATTCTGGTGCACGTTTGATTTTGCGTAGAAGCGATTCATCAGTAATAGTATAGCCATGTTCATCTTTTATAGTTACAATTCCAGTATCATCAATATCAAAACGATATGCTGCTCCTGTCGTTTGTACACCTTGTTTATTTTTACCGCTAGAATTACTGCTTCCTTTTGATATGTTATGCCGATTATACAGCCCTGTTCCCGTAATTCCAGTATTCAAAAATGCCCCATTTTTACCTACATTCATAGATAAACCGCGCATCCCAAGAGTTGTGCTGAAGCCAGATTTCGATATATTTAAGCGAACACCTTTTGCTAGTGTAATGCGTTTTCTGTAGCGCATAATAGCCTCCTCTTATTTCGACTTTTTCTTTAGCCTTTCCAATCTTCCCGCAAAACCACCTTTTGTAGAATCTATTAATTTGTGAAGAATAGCAAGCTCACACAATTTTATTGCCTCTTCAATCATCCCTGACTTCTCATATATAATACACAATCTTTCAAACGATGGAAGGATAATATCCAGAAAGCCTGTTGGTGAAGGATATTCAATTAGGTATGCTCTCTTAAATTCAGAAAACATTGATATGTCTTTTTTGCAATATTCAATGCAAAGATTCAGATAGTGTGTATCTTCGCGCTGTTTATATGTTAGATTTATCCACGTATTATAGCAAAAATGCAGGTCAATTATATTTTTGGCCTTCTTTTCTACTTGTTGCGATAATCTTTCTGCAAGGTCATATCTCTTATCTGAAATGCAAAATTCAGCCTTACATTGTAATTCGACTGATGAGAGGGCATTTACATCTCGATAATCACGTTGCTCAGAATCGCCGCCCATTGATAAGGCAAATGGCACAGCTACAGTATTTAGAAAGTGCTTTTCTTCAGAAGATATTTCAAGTTTCATATACATTACCATACCATATGTAATAATAGTGTCGATTAAAGATTATCATATCAAAATCTTTTTCTTTTACTTTCCCAATATTGCGTCAAAAACTTTTCCCATGAGAAATCAAAAACGGGGCGCAAGCGCATTTCCACACACTTGGCACCCCGTTTCTATACGAAGGCTCGATGTCGCAATCAAACGACCAATGCTTGTCAATGACAGGCATCTACAGTATAATTAGTCGTGTGTCGCGGCAACGCATTGTGTGGTAGCGTAAGACTACCATACCTTTCCTACCGGAGTATCAGCTCCGGTGGGAGGCACACCGTATTGCCCGATTTCTCGATAGGTTCATTTTAACATAAGTAAAAACACATTGCAGGGCAAAAACAGGAGGTTTTATGATGGTTGAGGACAATCTCTACACTCATTTTAGTAACCTTGATTATCCCGATCTTGAGGCTCTGATGAATGGTGCCGAGGATACTGATGAACGTGAGTTTTATATGCGCTTGTGCAATTTTTACCTTTACACGAATCAACCCAGGGTCATGGAGGAGAAACCTTTTTGAAGCAATATGGTAAGACCATATCGCTGGAGCATTTAAGACTGGCAATCCCGTTATGCGATACTGTTCATATATACGATAACTCATATGAAAGCCTTACTTATATTATGTCGATAAATCGCGGCATTATCGGGAAACCACGAACCGCCACCTGAGCTTTTCGAATCCTGTCACCCCGAGCGAGTGATGGCCGTGGGGCCGCCGGAAGGGCGGGGTTGCGGCTTTTTTTATTGGTGGTGGCAGGGGCATGAGTATGATAAAATGATTATTAGCTGTGAACGGGAGGTGCAAGATGGACATAAGCGAGGTAATCAAAAAACCCGAATATGCATTTTTGCAAACTAATCCAAGGCTTGGGAATAATATTATGTTTCTTTGCTTTGGCGGTAGTCATGCTTATGGTACAAATACTTCGGATTCGGATATCGACATAAGGGGCTGTGCGTTTAACAGCAAGGCGGACTTGCTTGGAATGAGTAATTTCGAGCAGGTGCTCGACAATCCCACCGATACAGTAATTTATGGCTTCAACAAGCTGGTTGGTCTGCTTGTGAACATGAACCCCAATACCATTGAGCTACTGGGTTGTAAGCCAGAGCATTATGTGTTCGCGAGTCCGGTTGCGCATGAACTCATTGCGAATAAAGAGTTGTTTTTGAGCAAAAAGGCCATTGCTTCCTTTGGCGGATATGCCATGCAACAGCTTAGGCGTCTTCAGTCTGCTATTGCTCGGGATGCATTGGGGCCAAAGGAGAAGGAACAGCATCTTTTGAATGCGATGCGACGTGCCATGATGTCCTTTGAGAGTAAGTATGCAAAATTTGACGAAGGCTGTGTTAAGCTGTACATTGACAAGTCCAATCAGGAGGATGTGGAAACAGAGATTTTCATGGATGCAAGTCTGACCCATTATCCGCTTAGGGATTATAAGTCAATGTGGGCTGAGTTTAACGAAATTGTCAAGGTATATGGCAAGCTAAATCACAGGAACAATAAGAAGGACAACGAACACCTTAATAAACATGCCCAACATTTAATCAGATTGTATTTGATGGTTTTTGACATTCTTGAGCGCGGTGAGATAATTACTTATAGGGCGGATGACTTGGAGCTTCTTTCAACCATTAGGGATGGGGAATTTTTGAACGAAGATGGCACGTATAGGTCAGAGTTTTTTGAACTGGTGGACGAATATGAAAAGCACTTTGAGTATGCAGCGAAGAATACTGACCTTCCTGCGAAACCTAATATGAGAAAAATCGAAGAATTCGTGATGAGTGTGAACGAACGGGTCGTGCTGAGCAGATTACGGTGAATGACGATGTCTAAATCAATCAATGGATGAAGTATTTAGGTTTTTGAAGGTAAATCAAGAGATGAATTGCGAAATCGCAACGGATATGGTAGACTGTGAAAAAGATTTATGGCCCGAGATTATTGGCATTGTAACGAATGACAGCGGTAATCGGCGAGAGTAATAAAACATGGAATCATTTAGGCTTGACCCCGAGCAACAAGCAATATATGAAATCATGGAATCAACGCGTGATAATATTTTTTTGACGGGCAAAGCCGGAAGCGGAAAATCTGTCTTACTTCGATATTTTGTTGAACATACGGGCAAAAACAAGATAGTCCTCGCGCCCACAGGCATCGCGGCCATTAACGTGGGCGGTCAAACGATACACTCATTTTTTGCGTTCGATTACACGGTCCTAGAGCCGGAAAAGGTTTGGATAAACGACGAAACCGCGCAAATTCTTCAGAAAACGGACACTTGCATAATTGACGAAATCTCCATGGTGCGCTCTGATGTCATGGAGTGCGTTAATCGCAAGTTTCAAATTGCCCGTAACAATGAGCTACCCTTTGGCGGCGTCCAAATGATTGTGTTTGGCGATTTATACCAGCTTCCGCCCGTTGTGGCAGAAGATGACGTCAGGCGGTATCTGGACAAACGTTTCGGTGGTTCTTTTTTCTTTAACGCGCCTGTTATCAAAGATGCCGCCCTCAAGATATACGAGCTTGAACGCATATATCGCCAAGAGGACTCGGCATTTCAAGATATGCTCAACGAAGTAAGGATAGGGGCGGTGTCGCCCGAAACTATAGACAGATTTAATGCAAGACACGATAGTACTCCCGCTAAAGCGAATGTTTTAACGATTGCCACAATTAATAAAATCGTTGATGAAGTAAACGATTTTAACTTTAGGACTTTGCCCGGAAAAGAGTACAGCTACGAGGCAACAATCAATGGGGATGTTACACAGCTTCAAAACCAGCTTGATACATATTTGCGTCTGAAAGTAGGCGCACAGGTGATGATGCTTAGGAATCGTTGGGCGGATGATAAAACGTTGCTCTGGGCAAATGGTACGTTGGGCGAAATAGCGGAGCTTTCAGAAAATGAGATTAAGGTAAAAATTGATGGAGTCGTGCATAATGTAAAACGTGCCAAATGGCAGACACTAAAGCACAGCTACAACGAAAAAACAGGAGCCATAACTAAAGGAGTAATCGGGGAGTTTATCCAGTTCCCGCTTTGCCTTGCATGGGCGTTTACTATCCATAAATCACAAGGACAGACGTATAAATCCGTGTCTGTCAACTTTGGCAAAGGCGCGTTTTTGCATGGACAGGCGTATGTTGCGTTAAGCAGATGCCGATTCTTAAATACCCTCTCTCTTATCCAATCATTAAAAGCATCGGATGTGATTGTTGACAGAAGTGTTGCGGATTTCATAGCCAAGCACAGGGCATCCATTCCCGGCACGGCACAATTCAACTCAGCCACAAAGCCTACAGCCCCCCAAAAGCAATCTGGGATCAGCGTCTTAATATCTTGCTCGAAACTTAAACGTACATATCCCTGTGAAGCGAGATTGCTATATGATAAAAGCGATTTATTCATTAAATCCCTTGCCTACGCACAAACCATATCAGACGATATTCAGGTTATCTCAGCAAAACATGGGCTTGTCCGATTGGATGAAGTGATAACCCCGTATGATGAAACCTTAGCAAATAAGACGGCAAAGGATTTGGCGGCATGGGGAAAGTTGACGGCGACACAAATATTCGAGCAATATGATTTGCAAAACACGGAGTTTGTTATCCTTGCCGGACAAAATTATTATAAGCCGTTGATGACATATCTTCCCCGAATAAAACTCCCACTGATTGGACTGCCGATAGGTGAGCGAATGGCCATGCTGGACAAGCTTATCATGTGTGGTCGATTGCACAGACTGTTCAACAGTATGCCGCGTTATCACTGGAATACGATTGATGATATAGGATTCGACGATGGTATTTACATTGTTTTTGAAAAGGGCGAAGCATACTACGACATGGATAGGGTCGTCCGCGTTGGTACACATACAAGCAATGGACGGCTTCGGGAGAGGCTAAAAGACCACTTCATAAAGGAAAGCAAGGATGGGAGTATTTTCCGTAAAAACATCGGCCGGGCAATCCTTAACAAAAATAAGCACCCCTATCTGAGCGTTTGGAACATCGACACCAGCGTTCAGGAAGCTATCGCAAGTTTGGGCGATAAATACAATTTAGCATTTCAACAAAAAGTCGAGAAAGTCGTTACGGATTACATGCGTGAGAATTTTTCTTTTGCATGTTTTCCTGTTGCAACAAAACAGGAGCGGCTGCGGTTGGAAGAAGGCATCATCGCCGTGCTGAACGCGTCGTCTGATTTTGCAGCAAGCCCGAACTGGCGCGGTAAATATAGCCCGGAATATGATATAGCGCAAAGCGGTTTATGGTTGTTAAAGGGTCTTTACGGGATACCACCCTCCGAAAGTGAATACATGGTAATAGAAAGGTATTGTTCTGTCAATCCTTTTTCAAAGAATCCAGCAAACAGCTCTGAAGCAGCATCAATAATTAAGGTAAACAATGTCGGAGTAAGGACAGCGGACGTCGTGCAGTATATCTCAGGCAAGATTGCTGATGCTACGGCGACCGGAGTACGCTCAGTTACTATTGTAAGTGGAGATATTCACAAGGAACTTGGGTTGGTATCAAGGATGCCGACTGTGTGCGGTGCAATGCGTAAGCTTATGAAAGATGGAGATGTAGTCCATTATTCGCCACCGAGTGGTAACGGTTCGAGGTTAAAAGTCGAATATTTTTTACATACAAACAGAGGTGACACCATGCCATTTATAGATTGGAACGGCAACGGAAAAATTGACCCGGCAGACATTGCCATTAGTGTTGCGATGGGTGATGAGTATGACATAGATGCGTCGCTGCCCAAGGGCAAACGGAAATCCGGGTCTGGATGCTTGACTTCGGTGATGACCCTCATGGGTATCGTAGGCTTGATTATTTTGTTGACAGCACTTATTTGAGGGAGTTAAAAATGAGTAGCCCAGTTAAGTCACCCGGCACATTTGCACATTATACCGAGGTACGCTGATGAACCCTTCGCAGAACGTGGAATTAGGAGCTTATGATTAAACTCAAAAAGATAACAACGCCAAACGAAAAAGCGAGCATATGCAATGATATTTTACGTGCGTTACCCAACTGGTTTGGCGTGGAATCCAGTATTGTTGCTTATGTGGGGCAAGTCAAATCCATGCCCTTTTATGCCGCGTTTGACGAAAATAAGGCCATAGGTTTTGTTGCGCTTAGGATTCACGGTGCATATACGTCGGAAGTGTGCGTGATGGGCATATTGCAGGAATATCATCGGCAGGGCATTGGCCGGCAGCTCGTAGAAGTCTGCGAAACATTTTGCAGAGAAAGCAAAATGGAATTTCTCACCGTGAAAACGCTGGATGAATCCAGGGAGAGCAACAGTTACGAAAAAACACGGTTATTCTACTTGTCGTTGGGATTTAAGCCGCTGGAGGTCTTTCCCTTATTATGGGATGAGAACAATCCTTGTTTATTCATGGCAAAGCACATCGTATAAGCAGAAAGCTGTAGCCATGAATGTCAAAAAAGCGGTGGCGGTGGCAGCAGCGTTGGCACAGTTACACGAATAAAAACAAGGAGGTACTACCGAACATGGAAGCAATCAGCCCAAAAGACCGCAGAATCCTCCGCGAATTAGCAAGGCGCAAACTGGAGCTGCACCGCTGCGAGCAAAACCAACGTAATCTGAAAGACTGGCTGTTGCATAATACATTTCGGGGGCAGCGCCCGATGATCCATTTGGAAATGGGTACGTTTTGGCACGAGGTCATTCCCAAGCGCTTGCAATGCGAGGGGGAGCTGGCCAGGGACCTTGAGGGCAAGCTGTGGGCGGGGTTCATAAACCACGAGCTGTTCGGTGACGATTATCCCATCAGCGGCAGTTTTCATGTGGACAACTGGCATACGCACACGCCGTTTGGTATTGACATAAAAGCCGTTCATGCCACTGATGATGCCGGCAACGACACCCTGGGGTATAAATTCCTGCACCCGATAAACGATCTGGAAGAGGATTTTCATAAACTGGGCCCCTCCATTGATGCCCTCAATCAGTCGGCCGATGGATTCGCCGATGCGGCACGGACAGTTTTTGGCGACATACTGCCCGTGGAAGTGGGAATCGGGGGACTCTACTGTTGTCCGACACAGTTTGTCGTCCATATGATGGGCATGGAGACGATGATGATCTCCATTTACGATTACCCCGAATTGTTCCATGAAATGATGAAGCGATATACCGAAGACATGCTCGCGTATTTTCGCTTTTTGGAGCAAAATGGCGCCCTCAGACCCACCACCGGCGCACAGACGTTGGGACAGGGTACCTGGTGCTTTACCGAGGAATTGCCATCCGCGAAGGTCACGCAGACCACCGAGGTGTGGGGTTATTTGGATTCGCAGGAGACAGTTGGGCTTTCGCCGGCGATGTATGAGGAGTTTATTTTCCCGTACTATGAAATAATCGCCCGGCAATATGGCCTGTTGTCATACGGTTGCTGTGAGCCCGTGCATATGCTTTGGGAGAACAGCCTGAGCAAGCTGGGGAATTTGCGTAAAATTTCGATTTCGCCATGGTGCGATGAGGAATACATGGGAGCAGCCCTAAAGGGGCGCAAGGTCATTTTCCACAGAAAGCCCAGCCCGAATTACTTGGGCGTGGGGGCAGTGCTGGATGAAGACGCCATCCGGACGCATATCCGCAGAACGCTAAAGGCCGCGCAGGGCTGCACCTTGGAGTTTACGCAGAGGGATGTGTATACCATCAACAACGATGAAGCGAAGGCAAAACGCTATATCGAGCTAATCCGCGAAGAGATAGTTAATTGTTGGTAGCAATGGGGGATATGAAAATGACACTTTTCGAGCAGGGCAACTTTTTTCTGGGCTGTAACTATTGGGCCTCCCACGCGGGGACAAATATGTGGTCGGACTGGCGAGCGGATATAGTGGCCGACGACTTTAGGCGATTGTCCGCATTTGGGCTAAATACGTTGCGGGTGTTCCCGCTGTGGCCCGTGTTTCAACCCATTACCCGCCTCTATGCCGGTCATGGCGAGCCGCGTGAATATCGCTTCGGGGAAGCAGCGCTGCCGGATACGGAAGCCGGACGTATGGGCATGAGTGAAGTAGCCCTCGACAGATTTGCCGAGTTTTGCGCCATTGCGGAAACGTACGGGATGAAATTGATCGTTGGCTTGATCACCGGCTGGATGAGCGGCAGGCTGTATGTGCCGCCGGCGCTGGAGGGGCTGAATGTGATCACGGACCCGACGGCCATTATGTGGCAAACCCGCTTTATCCGCTATTTTATCGCCCGTTTCAAAAACGAGCAGGCGATAGAAGCTTGGGATTTGGGCAATGAATGTAATTGCATGGGGCCTGTGGCGTCCGCCAATGAATTTTATGCATGGACATCGAATATTACCGGAGCCATACGCGGCGCGGACAACTTGCGGCCCGTTGTTTCGGGTATGCACAGTTTGCTTCCGGATAACGAGTGGCTTATACAGCATCAAGCGGAGCTCACGGACATCCTCACCACACATCCTTATCCATATTTCACCCCCCATTGTGACATAGACTGTGTCAATACCATCCGAACGGAGCTGCATGCCACCGCCGAGACCCTGTTTTACCGGGGCATAGGCGGCAAACCTTGTTTTGTGGAGGAATGTGGGACGCTCGGCCCGATGTTTTCCGACGAAGCGCGCGCCGCGGATTTTCTCCGGACAAACCTCTTTAGCCTGTGGGCGCATGACTGCGGCGGTTTTTTGTGGTGGTGTGCCAATGATCAATCCCATCTTAAGCACGCGCCCTATGACTGGAACGCCGTGGAACGCCAGCTGGGCCTGTTCCGCCGCGACAAGTCGCCCAAACCCGTGTTGGATGTTTTCAAAGAATTTAAGGCCGTTCGGGAATCGCTGGGCATTGAACGATTGCCGCCGCGCTTGGTAGACGGCGTCTGCGTGCTATCGAGAGGCCAGGACACTTGGGGCGTGGCATACATGAGCTTTGTTTTAGCCAAACAAGCGGGACTGGACATAGAGTTTGCCTATTCGGAGCAAGTGCTGCCCGATGCACCGCTGTATCTTATGCCCTCTGTCGCGGGTGATTCGGCCATTTCCCTGCGGCGTTTTGAGGCATTGCTCGACAAGGTGGAAAACGGGGCGGTTTTGTATATCTCCATGGATGGTGGGGTGCTGAGTCCGTTTGGGGAATTTTGCGGCCTGACCGTGCTTGGCAGGGAAATGGCGGATTGCGATGAGGAAATGACCTTTCTTTCCGATCAAAAAAAGATTCCGCTTCATCTGAATTACCGGCTGACGCTGGAAGCGCGGCTTGCCAAAGTCCTGGCTGTTGATGGTAGGGAGAAGCCGATCTTCACCGTTTGCGAATACGGCAAGGGAAAAGTGTTTATCCTGGCAGCGCCATTGGAACAGTTCCTCACGGGCCGTGGCAATACGTTTGGACAGGGCTTTCGACATTTTGAGGTATACGCAGCCTTGAAAGCGGCGGCGGACAGTAAAAAAGTGGCATGGATTGACAATCAAAATGTGGGCATTAGCGAACACATCACTGATGATACGCAGCGTATTTTAGTTTTAATAAACTACGACCCGCAGCCGGTTGAGCTTTCGCTTCATTTATCAGATGGCTGGCAAGTCAGCAGATTTTTGCATGGATCGCTGAATATTCCAGCCAATGATGCCGCGGTGATGGAAATTCAAGTGAGCAGTTGATGGGAAAAGTTGATTTATTTTATGATTGACCTGGCACAATTTTTGTCTTATAATTGACAAATGCGCGGGTGTAGTTCAGTGGTAGAACACTAGCCTTCCAAGCTAGACATGTGGGTTCGATTCCCATCACCCGCTATGGCTTGACCTAAGTGTTCGTAGCTCAGCTGGATAGAGCAACGGCCTTCTAAGCCGTAGGTCGGGGGTTCGAATCCCTTCGAACACAGGATATAACACGGTGGGTATAGCACAGTTGGTTAGCGCGTCAGATTGTGGTTCTGAAGGTCGGGGGTTCAAGTCCCCTTACCCACCCGTAATGGGCTATCGCCAAGCGGTAAGGCACAGGACTTTGACTCCTGCATTCGCTGGTTCAAATCCAGCTAGCCCAGTGGGAAGCAAGGCGGCGGCCGCACAGAGCGGCGAGGCCATTCCTTCCATATAAATAAGGGAGTGTAGCTCAGTAGGTAGAGCACTTGACTTTTAATCAAGTTGTCCGGAGTTCGAGCCTCCGCACTCTCATAGCGAGAAAGCCGGTAAACACAAAGTTCACGTCCGCCCATGTCAGGGTGAGAAATGATTCTGGGTTCTGTGTACGCAGTTTTATTTTACCGCATCATTTTCCAATGGCTTACCATCAACATTATATGTTGTGCTGAACACCATATCGGTAAGCTCTTTCTGAAATTCCGGGTTATCATTAAACAGCTTAAAAAGCTCCATGTTGTCGGAGAGCATATTGAACATTATAGCTTTCAATGCACGGTCGCTTTCGGTGCGGGCTTCCTGCTTGTCAGAGTTACGCATGGCGTTTTGATATTTTTCGTCCTGCGATGTTTTTCGGGTGGCATAGCGAATGTCCTGCTGCGCTTTATCCGGGTCGGTGAAAAATTTGGCGTATTTTTCATTGAACACGTTAAGTATGCTCGAAAGCAAATCAAGCTCGGCTTCACTTTTACCGCCGATGCTTTCGGTGGGAACGGGTTCGATTTCGGCGTCGGCATCTTCAAGGACTATAGACATCCCCGCTTTCGCTTCGGCTCTGTAGCTGTCAAGGTCGATGGCTTCCAAAATACCTGCCGATAAATCTTCTTCTATCGGCATCGGTAGTTTGGGCAGGAGCAGACGCAAGAAAATATACAGCTTTTCCCACTCTGGGTTACCATAGGGCAAAATCGCGCCCAAGAAGGCGTAGGTACGCGCAAAACCTTTGGCTGATGCCTTAAACTGGACTTGCGCGTCTTCGTCGAGGGTTTTATATAGGTTGGTGCAGACATCAAGGAGCGGATCTAGCTTGTCACGCCCGGCGTCGCCGAGATAAAGTTCCACGAAACTATCAACATGGTGCTGTGTGTAGACCTCGTGCTTCTCCATGTCCGCAATAAGGTCATACAGCTTATTCGGGTCGGTTTCGCCGGATAGAATTGTGGTGCGATAGTAAGTTGAAAACGCTTCCTGTATATCTTCTGGGTCATTGGCGAAGTCAAGCACGAATGTTTCATCTTTCTGCGGGTGCGCACGGTTGAGGCGCGAGAGTGTCTGCACAGTTTTTATGTCGGATAGAATTTTATCAACATACATAGTATGCAGCAGCGGTTCGTCATATCCTGTTTGGAACTTGTCGGCAACAATTAAAAAACGATACGGCTCTTTTTTGAACGTCTTTTCGATAAGGTTGCCGGGGAAGCTGTTTATGGATGCTTCGGTTACGTTTTCCCCGTTGTGCTCTTTCTCACCGCTGAACGCAATGATAGCTTTATACGGGCTTTTGCGTTCTTCGAGGCAGCGATTTATGGCATAGAAATATTCTATGGCTCGGTCTATGCCCCCCGTGACAACCATCGCTCTGGCTTTGCCGCCGATTTTGCCTCGGGCTATGACCTGCTCATGAAAATGTGTTACCATGATGTCCGCTTTGACACTTATCGGGAAAGCGTTGCTCTCGACGAACTTGCGAAGTTTCTTTTGTGCCTTTTTCTTGTCAAAACGAGGGTCGTCGGCGAGGGTTTTTATCAGCTTATAGTAGCTTTTTATCGGCGTGTAGTATTGCAAAACATCCTTGATAAAGCCCTCCTGTATTGCCTGCTTCATGGAATAATTGTGAAACGGGTAATACTTTACAGAGCCGTCAGACTGCGGGGCGGGTACGCCAAACATTTCGAGTGTCTTGTTCTTGGGCGTAGCGGTGAACGCAAAATAACTGGCGTTAGTGAGCATTTTACGGCCTTCAACCAAAGCGTTAATTTTATCCTCAATATCAGAATCGGGGTCATAGTCGCCACCGAGCGCGAGGTTCATCTGCGCCGACATACTGCCGCTTTGGGAGCTGTGGGCCTCGTCTATGATAATGGCGAAGCTGTTGTTTTTATGAGCGGTGCCAATGTCGTCGAGGATAAACGGAAACTTATGTACCGTTGTTATAATGATTTTCTTGCCGTTTGCAATGGCGCTGCGGAGGTCGCCTGACGCCTGCGCCCACGCAACGATATTCCCAACCTGTGCAAACTGCTTGATGGTATTCTTTATCTGCTTGTCGAGATTTACCCTGTCGGTGACGACGATAACGGAATCTATGATGGTTACGCCGTCCACTTCAAGCTCGACGAGCTGATGAGCGAGCCACGCGATACTGTTCGACTTGCCGCTGCCTGCGCTGTGCTGTATCAGATATTTTTGCCCGACGCCGTTCTCCCGCACATGGGCGAGCAAGGACTTCACCGCTGTCAACTGGTGGTAACGCGGAAATATCTGCTTATAACTGGTTTTGCCCGTGTCTTCGTCTTTCTCCTCGACGGCTTGCGCATAGTTTTCAATGATGCCCGCAAGCTCGGTCTTGGTCAGGATTTCCTTCCAAAGGTAGTCTGTCATAATGCCGTCCGGATTGGGCGGATTGCCCGCACCATCGTTGTAGCCCTTGTCGAAGGGTAAAAACCACGATTTTTTACCGTCTAACTTGGTGCAGAACTTTATCCGCGCGTCGTCCACGGCGAAGTGAACCATGCACCGCTTGAATTGAAACAGCAACTCCTTTGGGTCGCGGTCGGTTTGGTATTGGTACACCGCGTCCTCTACGTCCTGCTTGGTGAGTTGGTTCTTCAATTCGCAGGTAATGACGGGCAAACCATTGATGAATATTGCGAAGTCGAGCGCCAGCTTGGTGTTGTCTGTGGAGTAGGCGAGCTGCCTTGTGACGCTGAATATGTTTTGGGCGAACTGCTTCCCGGCTGTTGGGTTTTTCTCCGATGGCGTCACGTAAAACATCACAAGTTCGGCGGGGTATATCTTAAACCCTCTCCGCAACACGTCAATCACACCGCGCTTGGCGATTTCACCGCGCAAACGGTCGAGGAATTGTAGCCGCTTCAAGTCACTGCCCGCGATGCCGAGCTTCGCCATTTGCTCCGGCTGGGTGGTTTCGAGGAAACGGAACAGGCGCGGCTCGTCCACAGCGTATTCGCGGTTGTAGTCGGAGCTTGCGCCTTGCTCGTAGCCGTTTTGGGTGGTGAGGTGGTTGACGATTAGGGTTTCGAGGGCGTGTTCGCTGGTGTTGGTGGGCATGGGGATGCCTCCTTATGCTACAAATAGTTGTAGATATTCTTGCTGTTGACGCAGACTAAATGGAACGATTTTAATACCATAGTTATAGAATCCACGTAAGACATCATCTGAAACTGTATTGTCATCATTAAATATAATAATCAATTCGCCAGAATTTCCACGCTTTTCTTGCGTGTCAGCCCAGTTAAATAGAGCTATATCACGCCTATCTTGGGTTAATCT